>VTLG01011080.1_pt1 | contig 38649 bp, 50 predicted proteins | sample 4694571 | NCBI WGS metagenome assembly VTLG01 (sample SAMN12604809, study PRJNA352737) | marine metagenome | biome: ENVO:00000447; feature: ENVO:00000209|ENVO:00000569|ENVO:01000036; material: ENVO:00002151; isolation source: viral sequences binned using virsorter ... | reverse complement strand
TCAGCATTGAGAAAGTTACTGTGACTGCGAAGTCCAGAGCACTCAAGGCAGAGTATTCTCTAGAATTGGCACAAGACCTTAAGGCAGTACACGGTTTAGACGCTGAGTCTGAATTAGCAAACATCCTCTCAACTGAGGTACTTGCTGAAATCAACCGTGAAGTTGTAAGATCTGTATACAAAGTCGCAAGACCTGGTGCACAGAATAATACAGCAACTGCAGGTGTATTTGACCTAGACGTTGACTCCAACGGTAGATGGTCAGTTGAGAAGTTTAAAGGTCTTCTATTCCAGATCGAGAGAGACATGAATGCAATCGGGCATGAAACTCGTCGTGGAAAGGGTAACATCCTCATCTGCTCAGCAGACGTGGCTAGTGCTCTATCAATGGCAGGTGTCCTAGATTACACTCCAGCTCTTGCAGGAAACAGCAACTTACTTCCAGATGACAACAGCAGCACTCTTGCTGGTACATTAAACGGTAGAATTAAGGTCTATGTTGACCCTTACTCTGCAAACGTAAGTGACAGACACTTCTACGTTGGTGGATACAAAGGATCTTCTGCATACGACGCAGGAATATTCTACTGCCCATATGTCCCACTACAGATGGTCAGAGCTGTGGGTCAGGATACATTCCAGCCAAAAATCGGGTTTAAGACTCGTTATGGCATGGTTGCTAACCCATTTGCTGAAGGCACAGACCAAGGTGGCGGAGATCTTGATGCTAACAAGAACCGTTACTACAGACGTGTGCTAGTTGACAACTTAATGTAAATTGTCAGTATATAAAAACAGGGGCACCTCTCCGAGGTGCCTTTTTTATTAGGAGATCATAAATATAGCAACTGACGAGATAGACATGGTAGCAGAGGTTACATACTACGTTATGCTCTTCCTTCTTTTAGGATTGTTTACCATCTACCTATTGCGTTTGGGTGCATAATATAGTAAGATATAAAAAACTTATCTAATATGCCCAGAAAAGATTTAGATCGACTTGATGATCTCATAGATGACATCGAGAAGATGAAAAACAAAATTACAGGAATTGAAGACGTCACGGATTCTCCGAAAGACTGGCATGATTTCTGGTATAATTCAAAGGACATCAATGATAAACAAACTAATCAGTGAGTTTCCTCGCACAGACGTTGTAGACATCGGTATGACCGAAAGAAAAATACGACAAGTATCCTATACAAAAGAGGAAGTTGATGCCTTGATAGCAGAAGCTATAGAAGAAGCACGTCGTATTGATGAAGAGTCAATGCGTAAGCACAATAGAGACGCAACGGTAATCTCTATGATCTTAGGTTTCACAGCACTAGCATTATTTGTGGATGGATTGCTAAGGATGTTAGGAATCATTCCTCCATTCATGCACATCGATATAAACATTTTAGACAGGATCGTTGACGAAGTTAAAAACGATCTTGGGGAAAAGATTCTCACACCAATACAGAGGTATGGACTACGGCAGTAAGATTTTAGTAATACAATTTTTGAAAGGCATAACATACGGACTATTTGCTCACTTCATACTGAAGGTGATCTTTGATCTGTACGATATAAATAATGATGACGACGATGATGATCCCGAAGGTGGTCTCATGTCGCCTGTCTACATGGGTGCCTAATGACTGACTCTTGGAATTCACAGATTGAAAATAGAAACTTTCTATCACCACTAGGATTTAAGATGGTGATGCCTAAGTTTCCTAAGGTAGTGTACTTTAGTCAAACTGCTGCTATTCCTGCGATCACAATTACACAACCAATGCAGTCCACAAGGTATGGACGTCAACTACCACTAGAAGGTACATTCCAATACGAAGATTTTGAAATGTCTTTCATAGTAGATGAGGATATGGAAAACTATCTGCTACTACATAACTGGTTGCGTGCTCTCGGTGTCCCCGAGAAGGCAAAAGAAAGGACAGATTTTATGGCATTTATGAAGTCTAGATTCCAATACGATGCAAAAGACTGGGATCTGATATCTGCTGACGCATCTTTGACAGTGCTCAACAGTAACTTCAATGCAAACTTCAACGTTGTATTTAAAGGATTGTTTCCAGTGTCCTTGTCAGGATTGGATTTTAATGCTACAATAGATGGCACACAGTATGCCACCGCTAATGCAACATTCAAGTATATCTTGTATGAGATACAGGGTGGCGAAAGTAACGTCCGCTCTAGCAGTTTGGAATAAATGAATTTATCAAAAATTGAAGAGATGTGGCAGAAGGACTCTGAGCTTCATAGGGAGCTGCCTGAGCTTCTTGCAAATGATTCATTAGAATCTGCTAAACTACACTCTAAGTATTTGAAATGGTTAAATCAATTTCGTCTGATGCTTTCAGAAGCAGAAAGAGATCAGAAGATGTTGAGGTTATCTAAATTCGAGTATTACTCTGGTAAGAAACCAGACGCAGAAGGAAAAATAAATCCCTTAAAGATATTGAAATCAGATCTAGGTATATACTTAGATGGTGATGCTGATTTATGTCGTGCAAACAGTAAAGTCCACTACCTTGAAACTTGTATAAGTACTTGCGAGAGGATTCTTAAATCAATAGACAACCGTGGGTTTGCTATTAAGAATGCATTTGACATAATCAAATACTATGACATACGTTAGGAAAAAAAATGAAGTATATCTTAAGGTAGAAACCGAGCAGCATATACACAAGGAGTTATCAGACTACTTTTGTTTTGATGTCCCTAACGCTAAATTCATGCCACACTATAAAAAACGTGTGTGGGATGGAAAGATTAGATTATACTCGCCAGGCACAGGTGAAATATACTGTGGACTATATGATTACCTAGAGGAATTCTTTAACAATAAAGGATATGAATACGTCGTCAAACAAGACGACCACTATGGAATACCACAGGAGGATGAAGAGTATGTCACACCTCAAAGCACAGCGGCTTTTGTTGGGTCTTTGGGTCTCCCTTTCAAGGCAAGGGACTACCAACTACGAGGCATATATCAAGCACTTAAGTCGCGTAGGAAGCTTCTACTATCCCCCACAGGATCAGGGAAATCCTTAATAATATATGCACTAGTCCGATGGTATATGCAGAAAGGACTAGAAACACTAATCATTGTGCCTACCACATCATTGGTAGAGCAGATGTATAAAGATTTTGAGATCTATGGTTGGAAAGCAAGTGCTTACTGCCATAAGATTAGAGCAGGGAAAGAGAAATATGTTGACAAACCAGTTGTAATATCTACTTGGCAGAGTATATACAAAGAAGGTAAAAATTTCTTTGACAGGTTTGATGCTGTCATAGGAGATGAAGCACACTTATATAAAGCAAAGTCATTGTCGGGTATCCTCACCAAGATGGTCGATACAAAATATCGTATTGGTCTTACAGGGACACTAGATGGGTTGCAAACCCACCAACTAGTATTAGAAGGATTGTTTGGTAGTGTGGATCAGGTCACAAAGACTAAGGATCTACAGAAGAAAGGACACCTAACACCACTAAAGGTAAATATTATACTACTAAAACATGGGTGGGTGCCGTTTGATTACTATCAACAGGAGATAGAATACCTGTGTATGCATGAAAGACGTAACAAATTTATTAGTAAATTGGCAATGGATACGGTTGGCAACACCTTAATTCTATTCAATTACGTCGAGAAACATGGTGAGCCTCTTTACGAATTGATAAATAGTTACAATTCCAACCGCCGTTTGTTTTTCATTCATGGTGGAATTGACACAGAAGATCGTGAAGAAGCGAGAAGGATCACAGAATCACAGAAGGATGCTATAATCATTGCGAGCTATGGCACATTCTCGACTGGTATCAATATTCGCAACCTGCATAACGTTATCTTTGCTAGTCCATCCAAGTCTAGAGTCCGTAACTTACAGTCTATAGGTAGGGTGCTTAGAAAAGGTGAGAATAAATCACAGGCAACACTATATGATATCGCTGATGATTGCACGAAGGGATCATATCATAACTATACTTTCAGACATCTTATAGAAAGGATGAAGATATACGAGTCTGAAGAGTTTGATTATGAAGTCACTAAAGTAAGATTCAAAAATGATTAATTACATTCAACACGAAAAAGAATTCTATGGAGTAGTCAAACTAGTCTCTGGTGATGAGGTTTTAGGACCTATGATCGCTACTGAGGACAAGGGAGATACTCTTATTTTTGTGTCTAATCCTGCCAAACCACATGCAAACCCTGTATCAGATGGTAAGCATCAAGGTCTTGCTATTGGATTTACCAAATGGATGATGTTTAGTGAAGAAGATTTCTATCTCATCAGAGAACCTGATGTTATATGTGTCGCTCCTATGAGTGAGGACTCCATTGCCATGTATCGTATGTGGTTACGACGAGAATATGGAAGTCCTAAAGATGATTACACTGCACCAATGAATCAATCCATGGGTCTCATTGGTAAAGTTGATGATTTCCGTAAGAAGCTAGAGAAGGAGTGGCGTAACAAAGGTTGACGTAACGATATAACTGTTGTATACTTAAGTCATTCGGAAGCAATAAATGCCACGGAAAGCGAAAAAACAACACTATGTAGATAATAAAAAGTTTCTCGACGAGCTCGTGGTATACCGCAAGGATGTCAAGCACGCTGCAGAATTTGATCTACCCAAACCAAGAATCCCAAACTATATTGGAGAGTGCTTCTTAAAGATTGCTACTCACCTATCATATCGTCCTAACTTTATTAACTACATGTATAAGGATGACATGATCTGCGATGGGATAGAGAATTGCGTACAGTATATTGATAACTTTGACCCTGCAAAATCTACTAATCCATTTGCATATTTTACCCAGATAGTGTATTATGCATTTCTACGTCGTATTGCTAAGGAAAAACGTCAGATGGATATCAAAGATAAACTGATTGAGAAGAGTGGATATGATGAAGTATTTTCTACAGACAATAAAGATGACCATGCCCAGATGAATTCCATCAAGAGCAGAATTGAAACAACTATGAGAGGATAATACATGAATGTATTGGTTATAACTGACCAACACTTTGGAGTTCGTAATGACAGTCTGATATTCCTAGAAAGATACAGACAATTCTATTCTCAAATTGTTATACCAACCATTGATAAGATGGGAATCACTGAGGTATTATGTCTAGGTGATACATTTGATAAAAGAAAGACTATAAACTTCAATAGTCTAGACGCTGCTAAAGAAATGTGGTTTGACCCACTTCGTGATCGTGGTGTTACTATGAATATGTTGATTGGTAATCATGATATCTACTTTAAGAATACTCTTAAGGTAAATGCACCAGAGTTATTGCTACAAGACTATGGCAACATTAATATTATTGACGTACCTGGAGACTATTCTATTGGTGGGAGGGATATGTGCTGTATTCCTTGGGTCTGTGATGAGAGCAGAGATACCACACGAGATGCAATCGAGACTAGTGCTGCAGATATCTGTGTGGGGCATCTCGAGCTTAGTGGTTTTGAGGCTATACCTGGAATTGTTATGTCTCATGGGGATGACTCAGCACCCTACGATAAATTCGATATGGTCTTATCAGGACACTATCATCTAAAGAGTAAGAAAAAGAATATTCAATACCTCGGTAATCCGAATCAACTCTACTGGAATGATTACGGTCAGAAAAAAGGGTTTCATATACTAAATACAGATGATCTTAAACTTTCGTTTACTCATAATCCATACGAAGTGTTTCATAAGATCTTCTATTCAGAAACAACTATAGATGATATCAAGGGTCTTGACTTTACTAACACCTACGTTAAACTGATAGTTGACGACAAGACCGACCAAGCAAAGTTTGACCAGACTATTCGCTACATCCAATGTGCAGGTGTAGCAGATCTGAAAATTATAGAAGATAACACCTATATTCTGGAAGATGCAACTGACGTAGAGGTAGAGGATACACTTACTATCCTTGAGACCTGTGTCCAAGAGTTGCCACACAAGGAAGAAATTTTTGCTATCCTTAAGAATCTATACATGGAATCAGTAGAAGTATGATGTATGTCTTAGTCGAATCAGAAACTGGCGGTGTGTATGCTGTGAAGGACGACAAGTCCCACGAGCGTATCGTACAGATCTTTTCGCTTAAAGACGATGCTGAAAGGTATCACATGATGCTAGACAATATTGATTTTCCTAGAGATCTAGAGGTAGCAGAGGTACAACGTAAAGATGTTATATCAAACTGTAGACAACATGGATACAGGTATGCTATCATAACACCAAACGATTTCGTTATTCCTCCACCTTCAGTCATAGACTAATGCCTTTATTTTTAATCGTCCTAGGTGCATCAACAGTTGGTGCTACCATTGCACTTTATATTCTTCGTAAATACGACGACCCTAATACATGATTGTTTTTGAAAAAGTGAAGTGGAAAAATTTCCTATCAACAGGAAATGGATTCACATATTTAGATCTTGAAAGATATAAATCTACAGTTGTCTTTGGAGAGAATGGTGCAGGAAAATCAACAATGCTTGATGCCTTGTGCTTTGTATTGTTTAATAAACCCTTCAGAAAGATTACCAGATCGCAGTTAGTTAACACGATCAATGAGAGGGATACTATAGTTGAGTGTGAATTTAGAGTAGGGCAGTCAAGTTATAAAGTAGTAAGGGGGATCAAACCTAATGTCTTTGAGATATATCGTAACGGCACACTTATTGACCAGTCTGCAGCAAATAACGACTACCAAAAATATCTTGAGCAAAAGATACTCAAATTCAATTACAAATCTTTCACACAGATTTCTATTCTTGGTAGTAGCACTTTCGTGCCATTTATGCAACTCAATGCTCCTAATAGAAGAGAGGTTATCGAAGACCTCCTCGACATCAAAGTATTCTCACGCATGAATTTATTGCTCAAGGATCGCTTGAGAGACCTTAATAATGAGGTAAAAGAGTGTGAGCACACAGTCACACTACATCAAAAGACTTTTGACATGCAAACTGCAACCGTGCAACGCATGGAGGGTATGGTTAAAGATCAACAAAATGATCTTACATCACAATTACTAGCATTAAAAGAAGAAAACTTTGCTGTTGAGACAAATCTAGCAAATGCAGAGACTGAATTGCGTGACCTGACTGACCAACTTGCTACCTCTGCATCCTCACAGGCACAGTATAGTAAGATGAGAGAGTATATTACGTCAGTAAAAGCAAAAGTCAACAGAAATTTATCTGATATTGACTTCTTTATGAAGAATGATACCTGTCCTACCTGCACACAGTCTATTGATACAGACATAAAGGTGTCCAGAGTAGAAGAGTTTACCAAAAAAGATGAGGATTATCAGGCAAAACTCAAAGAGATGGAGAGTGTCTTAGATAAACTTGACAAGAAGGTCAAGGAAGACAGCAAAATGGCAGAGAAATACCAAACATTGAAGGGAGATATCAAAGGATACAACAAAGAGAAGAAAACTATTGCTGCTAGACTCAATGCAATCAAGGGAAAGAAGACTACAAACAAAGATTTAGAGTCTGAGAAGAAACAATTATCAGTTTATAAGGAAGAATTAGATAAAAAGGTAGCAGAATGTGCAGATGTGAATACTCAGCAGTCACATCACAAAGTGGTCAGCACCTTGTTGCGTGATAATGGTATTAAGAGTAAGATAATTAAGAAGTTTATCCCTATTATTAACACTCACATTAATAAATACCTACAAGATATGGATTTCTACGTCAATTTTACCCTTGACGAGGAGTTTAATGAGGTAATTAAGAGTAGACATAGAGATATTTTCTCCTACGCATCATTTTCTGAGGGAGAAAAACAAAAAATTGACTTAGCACTCTTGTTTACATGGAGAGACATTGCTAGAATGAAAAATTCTGCAGCAACTAATCTTCTATTACTTGATGAAGTATTTGACTCTAGTCTAGATACCAACGCAACAACAGATCTTCTTAAGATCTTGCGTAAAATGACTGACAAATCAAACATTTATGTGATATCTCACAAAATGATTGACACATTGTTAGATGCATTTGAATCTAGTCTTGAATTTGTTAAAGAAAACGATTTCTCATCCGTGAGGTATTCAGACCGTGACAACCCCTAACTGGCAACACCATTCTAAGAAAGAAAAGAAACGACACTTGAAACCACAAGCATTGCGTCAAGCAAGAAAACGTCGTGGACAGTTGTTAAAGTGTCTACAGCACCGCCCCAAGAGGCGGTTTTCTATTATAATGTGTATATACGATACAACACAGCATGTCACAACAAGAAATTAAAGGAGCACTCGCTAAACTACTAGCAACAGAAAACCTAACTGTTGAGCATACTAAGTGCGAGACAGCATCATTCGATGTCAAGAATAGAGTCCTCTCATTGCCCCTCTGGATCGCTTCAGAGAGCGTTTATGATATGTTAGTGGGTCATGAAGTAGGTCATGCTCTATATACACCTGCTGAAGAGTGGACAGATATGCTCAATGTGCCTCAGTCTTACGTCAATATCCTAGAGGATGTGCGTATCGAGAAAGCAATGAAAGAAAAGTTTCCAGGTCTTCGTAAAGATTTCTTCCAAGGTTACAAAGAGTTGAATGAGAAAGACTTCTTCGGTATCGAAATCCTTGACTTAGAGAAACTAAAACTAATTGACCGCATCAATCTACATTACAAGGTAGGTATCGTTGATCATACTAAACCAATTCCATTCTTCTCAGATGAAGAAAACGAGTGGGTTGCACTAGCAGACAAGTGTGAGACATTTGACGATGTAACTGACCTTGCACGTCGTATCTTTGAGTGGCAAGGTGAGCAAAACGAAAAGCAAGAAGAGATTGACAATGCACCTTCTACTGAAGATGAAGGTTTCAGTGGTAAGCAAATGGATCAAATGAAGACTGAGGTAGGAGATAAAGAAGAGGAAGAAGGTCAAGCAGATGTGCCAAATACAATGAATCAAAGAGGTGAGTCTGAAAGAGAAGAGAGTGATGAGTTTGACGACATGCCTGATCAATCTAATGAAGGTGGTTTTGAATACAACGACGGTGTTACAGATAAAAACTTTGCTGACAATCTTAAGGACATTGCAGACACAAACGACTACAACAATCCAACATACTGTGATGTGCCAGATGTAAATCTTAATCACTTAATCGTAAAACCAGAAGTATGGTTGACAAATCTTAAAGAATTCTGGAATAATGACGTATACTCTAACCCTGATCACAAAGACTACGTTGGTATTGACTTCTCTAAGGTTGACGCAAAGTATTCAGCATTCAAGAAGAAGTCTAACCAAGAAGTAAACTACATGGTTAAAGAGTTTGAGTGTAAAAAAGCAGCAACTGCATATGCTAGAGCATCTATTTCTAAGACTGGTGTCCTAGATACTACTAAACTCTTCCAATACAAATACAATGATGATATCTTCAAGAAGATTACATCAACACCTGATGGTAAAAGTCATGGTCTTATCTTCTTACTTGACTGGTCAGGATCTATGTGCTCTCAACTACAGCAGACCATCAAGCAACTTCTTTCTCTTGCACAATTCTGTCGTAAAGTAAAGATTCCATTCGTTGTATATTCATTCAGCGATTCATACTGGGAGTATCGTGACGATGAAGCACCTTACAGAAGTCGTGACACTGACTATGCAGCATACAAGAATGCTCCTAAGGCAGGTGAGTTTTCTATCTACACTCAACTACGTCTAATTCAACTACTTGATAGTGAAGCAAACAAGGCAGCATTTGATGAGCAGGCACACATGCTATTCAGACTAGGTGCTCACTTTGAAAACAGATACGATCATTGGGGTTACAACTATCCTATTCCTCCTAACATGAATCTAGGTGGCACACCACTCAATGACTCTCTAGTTTGCCTAAAGACTATCATCCCTACATTCAAAGCAAAGTATGGTGTAGAAAAATTACATGTTGTTACACTTACTGACGGCGAATCAAATACAATCGGTGTCCTACAGCAACCACGTTACGACTATGACACAGGTTTATACAGAGGAGGAGTCCATGGAGCAGCAGTTGTCAGAGACAGAAAATTAGGTTATCATAGTAAAGCATCTAGAGATTCACATTCTGGTATGACTACTATCCTTCTTTCATATCTCAAGAATAGATTCCCTGAGTCTAACTTCATAGGTTTCCGTGTTATCTCAGGTCAAGATTGTGGTCACTTCCTAAAGTGGAATGTATCAACTAATCAAGAGATTGACTATGATGCTAAAATGAAACAGTGGAGAAAAGACAAGTCACTATGTCTTCGCAACACAAACGGATACCAAGAGTTGTTTCTTCTCAACCAAAAGACTATGAATGTCGAGACAGAGTTTGAGGTCAAGCAAGATGCTACTAACGCACAGATCAGGACTGCATTCAAGAAGTCACTCGGTGCTAAAGCAAACAACAAAAAAGTCCTAACCAACTTCATCACACAAATTGCATGAATATCTTCGCAGTTAACAACGACCCTTATCTGTCAGCATACCAGTTGCCAGATAAGCATGTTGTTAAGATGCCCCTAGAAACATGTCAAATGCTCAGCATTGTATATTCTGACTGGTATCACAGTATCGGTCAGATTTTCAAGTCTGATGGCACACCATATAAAACAGAGAAGGGTGCCTTCCGTAATCATCCATGCACCAAGTGGGTAGCAGAGTCTAATCACAATATTGCATGGTTGATTGAGCATGGTATTGCACTTTGTGAAGAGTATACTTATAGATATGATAAGAAACATGGATGTGAAGATAGTATAAGATTTGCTGCAGCAATAGCACCCGAAGGTTGTAGTGCTAGACACACACCATTCGCTCGTGCTATGCCAGACAAGTGGAAGTTTGACTATGATATCCCTACCACACTTGCGTATAGACGCTATGTTGCTAGTAAACCATGGGCAGCAGATAATTACCTTCGTAAACCAGAGCGTAGACCAGTTTGGATAGTGTCCACTAACAGTGGCATTGCAGATTTTATTCTTGTATAATATTCATATAGACACAAACAAATACGATTATGCCTTTCGAGCCAGTCCCAGTTACTACAGAAGATTTCAAAGCATATCTTTCTGACAAGCACGGTAACGACATCACATTCCAAAACTTAGTTGAAGCATCAGATCACTTCAACTGCTCCGTAGCAACGGTCAAGAAAAGACTTAAGCAATACAAAAAAGGTATTGGTAAGTGGGATCTCTCAATTACTGAGCAACTTGAGAAGGCACTCGCAGCATCACCTCTAACTGCAACAGTCAAAGAAAGATTGATTCCAACTAAAGACGACAACTTTGTGCCCTTCGGTAACTTCTCTGATCTTAAGAAGATCATCAAGTCCAAGGTATTCTACCCTGCATTCATCACAGGTCTATCAGGTAACGGTAAGACCATGAGTGTAGAGCAGGCATGTGCCCAGTTGAATCGTGAGGTGATTCGTGTTAACATTACTATTGAGACTGATGAAGACGATTTGATCGGTGGATTCAGACTTGTCGATGGCAACACTGTGTGGCATAATGGTCCTGTAGTCGAAGCACTCGAGCGTGGTGCAGTCCTTCTTCTTGATGAGATTGACCTTGCATCTAACAAAATCCTTTGTCTTCAGTCTATACTAGAAGGTAAAGGTGTCTTCCTCAAGAAGATCGGTAGATATGTATTACCTGCTAAAGGTTTTACAGTTATCGCTACTGCTAACACAAAAGGTAAGGGTAGTGATGATGGTCGTTTTATCGGCACCAATGTCCTCAACGAAGCATTCCTTGAGAGATTCCCATTGACATTCGAGCAAGAGTATCCTACTCCTGCTATCGAGACTAAGATGCTAAACAACTACTGCAAAGAGTTGGATGCATGTGATGACAAATACATCGCTAACTTAGTTACATGGGCAGACATGATTCGTAGGACATTCAAAGAAGGTGGTGTTGACGAAGTTATCTCAACTCGTCGTCTTGTGCACATCATTCGTGCATATGCTATCTTCAGCGATCGTGCTAAAGCAATCAAAGTTTGTCTAAACAGATTCGATGATGAGACAAAACAGTCATTCATGGATTTATATGATAAGATTGATGGTGAGGTAGACATGTCTAACGTAGCACAACTATTTTCCTAATGGCATTCAAATATAATGAAGACGGCATCTTGCAAGAGGTGTCGTCTTACATTGCGACAACATACAAACAACATTATTCCTCAGGTGATGTTGGTGAAGGTATTCAAACACTCGACTTGATTGAAGCAGTCGGGGATGCTGAGGCATTCTGCAGGTCAAATGCTATTAAGTATTTGTCACGCTATGATAAAAAGGGCACCGCAAGGGTTGACATTATGAAGGCAATGCATTATTGTATACTTCTAATGTGTTTTAACGACCGCACTAGCGTACGCATGCAAAACAAAATTGATCAACAACATTATGAATGAAGCACAAGAGATCCGTCTCTCCAAAAAGACTATTGGTTTCCTAAAGAATTTTAGTGAGATTAATAAGTCGATTGTAATTAAAGCACTGGATAAAACTCTTGCAACAATGGCGGTTAATAAGAATATTCTTGCATTTTCTTCTTGCTCAGAAGAGTTTCCAGAGGATATTCCCATCTATGATCTTCCATTATTTGTGAAGACTTGCTCTATGTTTGAGCAACCACATCTAGTATTTCTAGGAAAGAATAAAGTCTATATTGCAGACAAAGCAACCAAGGGTAAAGCGACTTATATGAAGTCTGACCCTGATATCATTGTGCAACCTCCAAAAACTTACGACCCTAATCTTCCTGAGAAGGTTGTAAACTTTGAGTTGACTATGAAGAATTTAAAACTTCTTCGTGAAGCAGCATACAACTTTGGTGTGACTGATTTCTGTGTCAATTCTTTCCAAGGAGAGTTGTCTATTTCTGTTAGAGATAAAAAGACTGAATCTAGTCATGTATTCTCAGTCCCTGTAGACAAAGTAATCTGGGAAGCAGACTTCTGGGGCACTACACCTACTCATGAGCGTAACTTCTGTTACTGCCTTAAGATGGAAAACCTTAAGATTCTTGATGGCACATATCATGTGTGTATTTCAGACAAGAATGTAATTAATTTCAACTCTTTGTCTGAGTCATCACTTAATTACTTCATCGCTCTGGAGCCTAATCAAGACTAATGAGTAAACTGTTTCTTTGGGTTGAAAAGTATCGTCCAAGGACAGTTTCTGATTGCATCCTAACAGATGTCAACCAAGCAGTTTTCCAAGGATATGTAGATAACGGAGAGATCCCTAATCTACTTTTGCCTGGCACTGCAGGTATCGGTAAAACTACCCTTGCCAAGGCACTGTGTGAAGAAATTGGTGCTGACTATTATCTAATCAATGGATCTGATGAAGGTCGTTACTTAGATACAGTCCGCACAAAATGTAAGTCCTTTGCATCATCCTCGTCTCTTGTGGGAGGTAAACACAAGGTCGTAATTATTGATGAGGCAGACAATTCTACACCCGATGTGCAGTTACTATTGCGTGCTGTCATCGAGGAGTTTCAGAATAACTGTCGTTTTATTTTCACATGTAACTATATCAACAAGATCATTGACCCTATCAAGAGTCGATGCTCTGTTGTAGATATGTCTACTAAGGGAAAGAATCGTGCCATCCTCGCTTCTAATTTTCATAAGCGATGCATGGAGATTCTTACTAAAGAAAATATAGAATACGATGCAAAAGTATTAGCAGAGGTAGTCGGTAAGTATTTCCCTGACTTTCGTCGCACACTCAATGAGTTGCAGGCATATTCCTCTACAGGTAAGATCGATGTTGGTATCTTAGGAAGGTCTAACAGTCAAAACATTGACAAGTTAATTAGTTTCCTAAAGAATAAAGAGTTTACCAACATGCGTAAGTGGGTTGTCACTAATATGGACAACGATTATAAGGTATTGTTTCGTGCTATATACGATAAATTGTATGATTATCTCCAACCTCAATCAATACCTGAGGCGGTGCTCATCATAGGTGAGTATCAATACAAGGCAGCATTCGTTGCTGACATGGAGATTAACTCTGTTGCATTCTTAACTGAAATTATGATGAGGTGTGAATTCAAATGATTACTCCAAGGACACCTAGAAGATGGAAATCATCTAAAAGAGTTTTAATTTTCCTAGCAGTTACAGGTCTGGCAAGAGTATTGATCTTTGCTGTGCCTGTAGTTGGTGTTTGGTTTGGTGTAACTCAAACAGAGGAGGTGCGTAATGAAAACTGACTACACAGAGAAACTTTGGTTTCCTGTTAGAGTGTGGGAGTTTACAAGTCCTAAGTCTCTATGGAAAAAGACGTTTGAATTAGCACAAAAAGAAGAATATAGAGCATATAATTCAGATGGTGGAGTAGGCACATCACATCCACACCTTGAGCAACGTCCCGAGTGGAATGAGTTGAAGGTGTGGTTAGAATTATGTGCCAATAAAATCCTAAAGGATAACAAATTCCTTGCTGATAGGATGGAAATTACATCAATGTGGTGTAATAGAGCGAATGCTGAGACAGGTCATCATCACACTCCACATAGACATCCCATGTCTTATTGGAGTAGTATCTACTACATCACAAAAGCAACTCCTACTACGTTTGTAGACCCTCTTGCACAGAGAGAATGGGCACAGTTGCATTTAGATGGAGGTCCGTATCCAGAAACTAGATATAATTACTGTCCAGAGCCAGGCACACTATTAATTTTTCCTGCTTACCTAGTGCATGGGTCACAACCTAACGTAAGAGTGGTTGATAGACTCACACTTGCTGCTAACTTCTTCCCTTTTGGAAATCAAAATATAGGTGGATGGGATGTGCCTATGATGAATCTAGAAAAGAAGGATGTTAAATGAAAATCAACAAACTATTCCCAGTTATAGTCCCAGAATTTACCTATGAAGAAGATCTTGAAGAAATTAAAGAATCTCTTAGATCCGAGAGAAGAGAGCAGTTTAATTTTCCAGAGGGAGTTGAGACGACGTGTGGCAACCTTCACAAAAATGAGAGATTCCACTCGCTCGTAGAGTGGTTTGAAGAATGTCTAGAAGAATATAAAGTGACATTTGCTTTGCAATGTGATAGACTAGACATATCACTCATGTGGGGCAACATTGCACCTGCAGGATCAGGGGTAGGACACCCACGACACAGACATAATATGTCATTAGTCTCAGGAGTTTTCTATCTTACAGGTGGAGTAGCAACAGTATTCCATGATCCAGTATATCCTCGCACAATGGACTGTATGGAGGTCATATCTGACAATCTTGCAGTCCGTGGAGGTCCTATAGAAAAGATCGCAGCAGAAGAGGGTAAACTTATTCTGTTTCCTTCATGGTTAGTCCATGAAAGTGATCGCCATTTCTTTGATTATGATAGGATGACCATTAGTTTTAATGCGTTTCCTGCAGGAAATATAAATCCTGGTCCTTTTGACTATCCAATGGCAAACATTGAAGTATTATGAGATACATTAAGACACCGCTCAGATATCCTGGCGGTAAATCCAGAGCAGCAGAAAGACTACTCAAACTAGCACCACAATGTAAGGAGTTTAGAGAGCCATTTCTGGGTGGTGGTAGTGTTGCACTACGATTTACACAAGATAATCCTACTGCAGATGTATGGGTGAATGACCTGTATGGACACCTCTATAATTTCTGGAAGGTATTGCAGTCAGACTATAAGAATTTGTCTGATTCACTCATAGAATATAAGAATTCACACAATGATGAGGTCTTGGCAAAAGAATTGTTTAACACTGCCAAGGAGTCTATTGCTGACGCTGAATCATTTGATGCAGCATGTTACTTTTGGATCTTAAATAAGTGTAGTTATAGTGGTTTGACAGAAAATTCGTCGTTTTCTAAGACTGCATCCAAGCAAAATTTTACAGTCAGTGGAGCACAAAATCTGAAGTCAGTAGGTGCACTCATAGGTCACTGGACTATCACCAATTATGACTATTCAGAGGTCATGAATGACGATCATGACCACAGAGGTGACGTATTTGTATTTCTAGATCCTCCATACAAAATCAAGTCATACTTGTATGGCACAAACGCTGAGTTACACAAGGATTTTGACCATAAAATCTTCTATGATAACTGTCAAGTGTGTCCACATAAGTGGATGATCACATATAATATTGATGATGAGATAGAAGAGTGGTATGATAACTATAAGCAAGAGTATTTTCAACTAACATACGGTATGAAACATAGAGGTAGTAAGAATCGTAACCAACAAGAGTTATTAATCAAGAATTACGAGGCAAAAGTCGCTAATCCTCTAGAGGTAATGTATGCAGGATGATCTAGCACAACTGATTAGGCAACAACTTATAGCTCTACCTCACCTAGAGGTTGTAGAGACTGATCATAAGTTAATTGAGCATGAAAAAGTCACTATTCACAATGAAATGTGGAAGTGTAAAGGTCTCAGAAAAATACATCTCGAGAGAGCAACACTAGAAGACAGGTTAAAGATAGTCCATTGTGTTTTTTACCCAGATCCTGAGTATAGAATCCCTATTTTTGGGTGTGATATCATAGAAACACCAAAGCAAGTCACTGCTGCTATCGTTGATATTTCTCCTGTGCATGGTGTTAGTTTTGACTATCAACTTGCTCCAATATGTGACAGATATCACTTCACAAACGATAGAATTCTACCTCAATGGGCAGAAGAAGTCTTCTCACCTTACTGTAAATTTGCTAGGTTAAATGATGATCAGGACAAAAGAATTTATCTTGATGTAACTAAAGAATATCTACGAGAATTCGTCAAATATGTTAGAATAGCAGAGAAAGATTACAAACATAAGGACTGGATATCTATCATGAAAAGAATAGACGATCAGTCTTGGTATTGCACATCACAGAGGAAGAATAAGAAGACAAAAGCAGTGTTAACGCAGTGGTTTGACGAGGAATGGGCAGACAATTATATCAACAACGTATTATTTGACAAACCTTTTATTAATTATGGCACAAGATTACAATCCGTTTGACTATGTTAACTCTATAAACTTAAAAACTGCAGATTACACCAGTGATGAGGGGTATATGAGGCATTATCCTGCATTCATGGTCAACAAGGCACTGTCATATTTTATCGACACCATCATGCACTCCAATGAGATGAATAGATTGGGTGCAAGTCTAGACAAGGACATGCAATATAACTTTTTTATACATAGTGTTAGGAAATCTAAGAGGTTTTCTCCTTGGGCAAAGAAGTCTACTAACCCCGATCTAGACATAGTAAAACAATACTATAACTACTCCACAGAGAAGGCAGAGCAGGCACTAAAACTACTCAGTAAGGAAGAAATCCAAGTAATTAGGTCTAAATTATCCGTTGGAGGAATTAAATGAGTGACGAGATCAACTGGTCTCCTAGCATGATGGTTGAGGTTACATTAAAAGAACCAGATGACTTCCTAAAGGTTAGAGAAACCCTTACCAGAATCGGTGTAGCGTCCAGAAAAGAGAAGAAGCTATATCAATCGTGTCATATCCTGCACAAGAAGGGTAAATACTACATCGTACACTTCAAAGAGTTGTTTGCTCTTGACGGTAAACCGTCTAACATGACAACTAACGATGCTCAACGTAGAAACAGAATCGCTAGACTATTATCTGACTGGGGTCTCATAATTGTGTCATCACCTGTAGCAGATACAGACTTGGCACCGTTAAATCAGATCAAAGTCCTGTCATATAAAGACAAAGGCGAATGGAATTTAGAGAGTAAATATAATATCGGAAAGAAAAAACAACCTGTAGAAACTGTTAGTAAATAAACACCTATATAATAATAGTGTAGGCATATACCATGGCAGAAGTAAAAGAAAAACCAAAAGGTCCTATAGGTAAACTTAAAGAAGTAGCTGAAGATAAAGAAGAGCAACTTCAATACCTAGCAACACTCATAAGAGTGATAGTCCTCGTGTGGTCAGCAGGAATTTTAACTTTAAATTACGTTAAAATACCAGGTTACGAGAGAGGAGAGAGGATTGATCCAACTTTCATAGCTTCGGTCTTCACAGGTACTTTAGCTACCTTTGGCGTCGCTGCGGGAGGTAAGAAAAAGAAAGATGAAGGTGGTGGTAGTGCCAATATATCTAAAAAAGATATGGAGTTTCTTATTGCTAAGGCATCAGAGACTGCACCTGCTCAAACTATCAGGATTGAATCTGGTCCTGTAAAAATTGTCCCAGACACTAAGTAATCATGCAAAAAATTATTAACGGAATCGCTATTTTCTCAGGTGTAGTAGCACTTGGAGTAGTTGGTCTCGGTGGATATGTATTCATTAGAAAGGATGCAATCATTGAAGACGTTAAATCAAAAATTACAGAGGCAGCACTAGGATCTGTTACTGGATCTCTACCAGACATGCTTCCAGATGCAACTGGTCCTGCGATCCCTGATTTTGGTGGCACAGGAATGCCTAAATTCTAGGAGGTTATCATGCTCACTAATAAGTGGAAGTGGATATCATTTGGTGTGGTAGGCAGTCTATTCGCTGTCTCACATCTTGGTATGATAGGATATATTGCTACAAGAGAGAAAGAAGCACCTTTACCATCAGTGGATTTACCTGTAGGTCCTTACACATCATATAAGGTGAGTGTATCGGACGAGGGATATGCTATTTCATATTCAGCAAACGATCCAAAGACAGCATTTATCACTAAGGACATCAAAGAGAAAGGTGGATTCTTAGGACTTGCAACTGAGACAAAAACAATCACAGAAGAATACTTCATGGATGGTCAGATCAATCAAGGTGGTGCAGTATCTAATACTAGATCATGGATAGATCAGAAGCCTGGTTTGACTGTAGGACAGGCAGCAGAGATAGGTGCAATCAGACAATCAGAAGAATGCATCAAAGCAATAGGAAGTGCAGAAGGCACAGGCAGATTGGTTGGCACATCGATTGGTGCTAGTGCTGCTCCTGCTGTTAGTGGTATCCCCTTTATTGGTTGGGTAGCTGCAGGATGGGTAGCAATGTTTGGTGGTAATCAAGGTGCAGAGATAGGTGGAAATATGGCAGAGGACTTGAATAAAAACTGCTGATGACTATCCCTAATATACAGATCAACAGCAGTCACGTTGATACTATAGGGATATTCAAGGTTAACGTGCCAGAGTGGTTAACATCCACTCCGACACATGCTGTACCTAATCATCCACCTGCTACTGTCATCATAGGTAGTCCTATTATTGACATGCCAGGTTGCGTTGAGACACACGAGTTTAGTGATAGAAATAATAGTATAATTAAAGACGATGAAGATAATCTATTAGTATTCTGTGATGCAGAGTATCCATCTTATAATGCGATGGATTATGAGCCTGATCAGTTACAGTTAGAGATGGAGGCAACACCTCCACCTGTTGTTGAGCCACCACCTGCACCAGAAGTGGAAGCACCTGAGGTGCCACCAATAGATCCACCTGAGACTGAGTGTCCTGCACCTAATCAGCCGCGAGTGGGTGACTTAACACAGGATGGTAGTGAGAAAGTCATAGGTCATGAGCTACAAGGCACTACCTGTGTGGTATTGTATGAAGATACTACAGCAGTCGAAAAATTTTTACCATCTACAAATCAAGTGAGCACTACAGCAGCGATAGCAGTAGTCGCAACAGCCGCGGCTGCTGCTACACCTTTATTATTGAGAGTCATAAAACCAGTCATAAAAAAACTCACGACTACTGTCCAAAAGAAACTTGGAAAGCATCGTGAGTTGTCTAGGAATGAGATTATGACTAATAAGTATCGTGAAAAGAAGGGACTACCTCCTATCAAGCTTACTAAGAAAAGTATTATTGACAGATATAAGAAGTAATTATAACTTAGAGTTGTTTCCTATAGAGATATCTTTTAGGCTGCTTGCGTTGCCATTAGGTATCGTGTGTGCATGGGGAGCCACAACATTAACATTCTGCACCACAACATCAGCACATACACTATAGTAAGGTGACTTTGGATGGAAGGTGATCCCAGCCTTCATCAGCTCACCGCAGTTTTTCAATCTCGCAATCTCAAAGTCTAATCTTTTATTTGCGTTTGCTTGTACCATCAATGCTATATTTGCGTCTGCTGCTTCTTTACATTGCTGTTGTAGTTTCTTATCTAATGGTTTAGACCACGTTGCTGAGACACCTAGTGAGAAATTATAGTTATCTTTCTGAGCTGTCCTAGTAGGGACGTAGTATAAAATATTACCTGGATTGTCTAACACACCGTCATCATTGACGTCTGACATGTCGTACACTGGCGAATCCCAATAATCCTCAAATGGTTTTTGGGATGATGCTGTTGCTGTGGCATATGGTGTAACGTTGAGGGTAGGACCCTGACACTGTATACCATTACCATATGTGTTAGTTATATACGGACCTTGTAAAACCTGTATAGCTTGGTTGGTCACTGAGCCAGAAGAATTCGCGATCGGCGATGCAGTCGCACTAACTCCACCAACTGTCTCTGCTATAGCAGAAGGCATAAACCCAGTCATAGCAAGGGATATCCCTATTGCTGAAAGATACTGGTTGTGTCTGTGACGCTTGTTACGGTTGTTTCTCTTTGTATTATTGTGTGATTCGACAAGCCTGGTCCGCTGTATGTTTCCGTGAATTGAAACGGTGCACCTGCTGTTGTCTGTGTGAAGGTGGGTGTTGTCCCTACTCCTGTCCATGTTGAAGTCACTCCGTCAATAGTTACATTAGTTGTAGATGTGGTTGGTGATAAATTATCAGTTGTTGTAATTCCATTTCCTGTTACCGACCATTGATAGCCTGTATTATAATCCATGGAATTTATGGTCTCTTTCACCGTAGAAGTCGTTTCCGTGTGGGTGGTCATCGAACCTTGGGTGAAATTTGGTACCACAGGCACTGCTATGACTGGGGTTACGCCCATTGCAAAAAACATGAGGAATAGTTTATATGTATTCCTCATGATCTTAATCAAAGATAGTTACTTCACTTACAAACTGACCTGTTGTGGTTGATCCAATGTTACCAGTACCTGTAAGTGTGATTGCATGAGCAGCAGTAACAGTACCAGGTGAATTTGCTGAGCTATTCTGTGTGCCTGCAGATGTAATTGATACACTACCGAAGTCTGAATATTCAGATGCTGTACCTGCTATGTCACCCTTAGTGAATGACTGAGCAAAGGAAAAGGATCCTGATCCTGTTTGTGTTCCTGTGATAGATCCTACGGTTGCGACACCTGTTGTGCCATCGTAAGAGTTAACTCCAATACCATTTGAGGTTGCACTCGATGCACCTGCTGCTGTATGGGATGTTGTCACGTTTGTACCTGAGACGGAAAAAGAGTTTCCGATTCTTGAATAGGTTGCTGTTTGTGCATCTACTGTGTGTTGTAAACTTGACTGGTGTCTAGTTGACAATCCACCTGCATTTGCAGCTGATCCTAGGGACAATAACATAATAAAGAATAATGTTTTCTTCATTTTATCCTCGCGAGGGATTACTACTGTAGCTTTATTTAGCATAGTTTTTATTACGGTATTCTGTAACAATCCAGACGGTAGTCACCATATACAGTTACATTACTTCATGGTTAAATAGTAGTGTCGCCTTCGGGGACACACAACTAAACTCGCTTTTAAAGGAGAATTATGAAATTAACTAAGTGGACATCTAAGGATGTCGATGCAATCTTTGATGCAGCAAATCGCTACAGTGTAGGGTTTGACGATCTATTTTACAGACTACATGCATATGGAATAGGGTCTCCACAGACACAATACCCACCATATAATATTGTCAAGGAGTCTGAAGAGACATGGAGAATCGAATTAGCACTAGCAGGATGGGATCCAAAAGATGTAGAGGTCTCAACAGAAACAAACGTGCTGATAGTCAAGTCAGTAGATAAAGATGAGACTGACAGTCAGGAGTATATACACAGGGGTGTAGCAGCAAGATCATTCTCTAGAGGATTCAACCTCAGTGATGATGTAGAGGTAGGTGATGTTAAGTTTACCAATGGGTTGCTATCTATTACTCTAACTAAGATCATTCCTGATCATCAAAAACGTAAGGTATATGATATATCTTAAAATTAAGGAGGTGCTTGACACCTCCTTTTTTCATGGTAAGATAAATAGGTCACTAGTCTTTCTAATATGAGTATCAAAATTGCTAGGATGGTTAACGGCGAAGATGTAGTCGCTGACATTAAAGAAGTAAGAAATGCACCGTCTAAAGATTACACAAGTAATCCAGAGGATCTTCGTGTGCTTGCTTATGAATTTAAAGATGCATTTTCTATTCAATTAGAAATGAATGAAAAGGATTTTCTTGTAGAAGAAGAAGGGAATGGGGACAATCCACTAAAGGATATCCGTATGAGATTCTATCCATACTTCCCACTAACAGTCGGGTCAAATTTTATTTCCCTACACCATGTTGTAAGTATTGCTGACCCTCATCATGAGGTGCTTAAAAGATATGAGCAAGCGTTGACCACTATTAAAAATTCAAAACCCCAAAAAGATGATGTTAAAGTTGATTATACTGAAATCCCACCCGAAGGTCTTCTTGTTGGGTGACGTTGTAGAATTAGACGAAGAGCCTAGTTACCTCTTGCAAAACTGTCATGAAGTTACAGGTCATGGACTGTCAAAGTATCCTCCCTACACAGATCAAGATGATCTATTCCTAGAGAGCACAGATATATTGACTGTTGTAGATCCATCACCTGCTATTGCAAAAAAGTATCTAGTCATGTTAGAATCAAAGGATAAGAAAGCAAAGGATGAGTGATTTTTACACTAACGTAATTATCTTTGGAGATACAGCGTTGGTAAGGGGATATCGAAACGGTGAGCGTGTGCAATACCGTGAGAAGACATCCCCTTCTCTGTTTCTAGTGCCCACTAATCAATCAAAGAAGTCTAAGTATAGGACTCTTGATGGTAGATATGCACATAAGAAAAAGTTTGATGGAGTAAGAGAGGCAAGAGATTTTCTACAGAGATATTCTGATGTAGAAGGTATGGAAGTGCATGGATATGAGAGGTTTGTCTTCCAACATATCGCACAGAAGTTTCCCAATCGTGTCAACTATGACATAAAGAAGATGGGTATATGGACTATTGATATTGAGGTTGCATGTGAGAATGGATTCCCTGATGTAGAAGCATGCCAAGAGGACATGCTATGCATTACCATGAAGAATATGATCACTAAGAAGATCATCACATGGGGCACAAGAGAGTATACAGCACCAGACACTGTAGAGTATCGTGTATTTAATACTGAGCATGAGATGCTACAGGACTTCCATAAATTCTGGGTGCATAACACCCCTGACATCATCACAGGGTGGAATAATAACTTCTATGACATGCCTTATATCTGTCGTAGGATTGAAAAGATTCTAGGAGAGAAGTGGATGAAGAGTCTCTCACCTTGGAATGTTGTGAAAGACCGCATCGTAAATGTACAAGGCCGAGCAAATCTCGTCTATGATATTCTTGGTGTAACTATCCTAGATTACCTTGATCTATACAAAAAATTTACCTATTCTGCACAAGAATCATACAGTCTAGAGCATATATCTACAGTCGAGTTGGGAGAGAATAAGTTAGACCATAGCATGTATGAAAACTTCAAAGACTTTTATACCTCAGACTGGAAAAGATTTGTAGATTACAACATACATGACGTTGAGTTGGTTGATCAACTAGAAAGCAAGATGAAACTTGTTGAGTTGGCAGTCACCATGGCATACGATGCTAAAGTAAACATTGATGATGTATTCTCACAGGTAAAGATGTGGGATACTCTCATATATAATGACTTATATTCAAAGAATATTGTCGTGCCCCCTAAGGTCACCTCTGATAAGGATGACAAGTATGCAGGAGCATATGTAAAAGAACCTATACCAGGTGTTTATGACTGGGTGTGTAGTTTCGACTTGAATTCTCTGTATCCACACCTTATAATGCAGTATAATATCTCTCCCGAAACACTTATCGACGAGAGACACCCACGAGTATCAGTAGATAAGATCCTTGACGAAGAGTTTACTGCCCATCCTGATTACGCTGTCTGTGCTAATGGTGCTCAGTATCGTAAGGATATACATGGATTTCTTCCTAAGATGATGCAACGCATCTACGATGAAAGGAAGATATTTAAAAAGAAAATGCTTGCCTCCAAACAAAAGTTTGAGGAGACAGGTAATACTAGTCTATTGAATGATATTTCCACATATAATAACATTCAAATGGCAAGGAAGATTCAACTCAACAGTGCCTATGGTGCTATTGGTAATCAATACTTCCGTTACTACAACTTGGCAAATGCTGAGGCAATCACTTTGTCTGGTCAAGTCTCTATCCGATGGATAGAAAACAAGATCAACAAGTTTCTAAATAAACTATTAAACACGGAAGGTAAAGATTATGTTATTGCTAGTGATACCGATTCCATTTATTTGCATATGGATCCTCTGGTTAAAAAGGTATTCAAGGAGCGAGAGGAGAGCGATCAAAGCGTATTGCGGTTCCTTACGAAGGTGTGTGACGTGGAATTTGAAAAGTATATACAGAATTCTTATGAAGAATTGGCAACCTATGTAAATGCTTACGAGCAGAAGATGTTTATGAAGAGAGAAAACATCGCTAATCGTGGTGTATGGACTGCCAAGAAGAGATATATTTTAAACGTATGGGATAGTGAGGGTGTAAGGTATCATGAGCCTTCACTAAAGATCATGGGCATTGAAGCAGTCAAGTCTTCTACTCCATCATCATGTCGTGGAGCACTCCGTGACGTCCTTAAACTCATGATGAATACAGATGAGAAGGAGGTGCAGCGTTTTGTCAGACAGTTTGAGAAAAAGTTTAAGTCACTACCTACAGATGAGATCGCATTCCCTAGATCATGTAACAACTTACAGAAATATCATCACCCTCAGAAGTTATATGGAGCACATTGCCCCATTCATGTCCGAGGTGTGCTATTATATAATAACTCTATCAAAGAGCAGAAACTTACACATAAATATCCCCTCGTAAAGGAGGGTGAAAAGATCAAGTATGTCTTCCTCAAGACACCTAATAAACTTGGTCGTCATGGGGAGAAGGGTGACTTCCAAAATGTCATCTCCTTCTTTAGGACTCTACCTCCTGAGTTTAAACTAGAGGAATATATTGATTATGATATGCAATTTAACAAAGCATTTCTTGATCCACTTACCGTTATCCTTGACACGATCGGATGGTCTGCAAGGCAACGTGCAACACTTGAAGCAATGTTTGGATGATTATGACTAGCAGTTTTTTTACTGGAATTATAAAGGAAATTGATAATGAATTTGCAGCAGTTGCCAGTGATGGTATCTCTGCAGGTGACATTACACAATATGTTGATACTGGATCTTATATACTCAATGCTTTATTGAGTGGCAGTGTCTACGGTGGTCTACCTTCTAATAAGATCACAGCACTAGCAGGTGAGAGTAGCACAGGTAAAACATTCTTTGCCTTGAGTGTTGTCCGTCACTTCCTAGATACAGATCCTGATGCAGGTGTCATATACTTTGAGTCTGAGTCTGCTATTAGTAAGCAAATGATTGAGTCTCGTGGTATAGATTCTAAACGTATGATCATTGTCCCTGTGACAACCGTACAAGAGTTTCGCACACAGGCAGTTAAGATTGTAGATAAATATTTGAAGCAGAAAGAGTCTGATCGCAAACCTCTGATGTTTGTATTGGATTCACTTGGCATGTTATCTACCTCTAAAGAGATAGAAGATACTGAAGCGGGTAAAGAAACTCGTGACATGACTAGAGCACAAGTATTAAAAGGTGCGTTTAGGGTATTGACTTTGAAACTAGGTCTTGCTAATGTACCTATGATCGTGACAAATCATACTTATGATGTTGTTGGATCTTACATCCCCACAAAAGAGATGGGTGGTGGTAGTGGACTTAAATATGCTGCATCGACTATAGTATATCTTTCTAAAAAGAAAGAGAAAGACGGCACTGATGTCGTTGGAAATATTATTAAAGTCAAGGCAGCAAAGTCTAGACTCACAAAAGAAAACGCACAAGTAGAAACGAGGTTATTCTATGACGAACGAGGTCTTGACAGATATTACGGACTATTGGAGTTGGGTGAAAAGTATGGAGTCTTCGAGCGGGTTGGTAACCGTTATCGCATTGGCGAGTCTAATGTATATCCTAAATCAATCCTTGCTGATCCAGAGAAATACTTCACCAAAGAAATAATGCAGGCACTAGACGAGAGTGCTCAAAAGGAATTCAAGTATGGCGAGTGATCTAAAAGATTTTATTCGAGTATATGATGATGTGCTCGACTCCAACATATGTAAGAATGCAATCAAATCCTTTGAGGATAATGTAGAGGCACATGATCGTTGGGAGAATCAATTCAAACCACAGTTTACACAGTTGAATGTTACTCTCCTTGCTGAGAAGGAGAATAATAAAGCATGGGGTGTGATACAAAACGAATTGATTGCTAAAATACAATCAGTATCTGAATACTACATGAAAGATACTGCATGCTCACCATTCTGGCCACCCAAGAATAGTATTGAGCAGATCCGTATGAAAAAATATACGGCAGAGACTGAGGATAGATTTGATATCCACATTGATGTAGGTGACTATGCATCCGCACGTCGCTTTCTTGTTATGTTTTTCTACCTAAATGACGTAGAGGAAGGAGGAGAAACATCCTTTCCTAATCTAGACATGAAGGTCAAACCTAAAGAAGGTAGTGTGCTTTGCTTCCCTCCACTATGGATGTATCCTCATCTAGGTGAGCAACCTATCAGTAATGACAAATACATTATAGGCACATATTTACACTATCAATAATGCCAGGTATAGAAGAAATTGTAATCAGTAATCTGATTACCAACCCAGACTACATGAGAAAGGTATTACCTTTCGTTAAGGAAGAATACTTTGATGATCTATCACAGAAGGTGGTATTCAAAGAAGTATCTACCTTCATAGAAACGTATGACAATCTTCCAGAGCCTAATGCTATCGCTTTAGAAGTTGAGAAACGTAAAGATTTAACAGAAGATGCTGTCAATAAGGTTTTAGAGATACTAAGTGGACTAGATAAGACGGAGTATAATGAAGATTGGTTGCTTGACACTACAGAGAAGTGGTGTAGAGAGCGTGCCATATATAATGCTCTGATGGAGTCTGTCCAAATTGCTGATGGTCAGGACAAGGCTCGTAATCAGGATGCCATACCGACAATTATGTCAGAGGCATTGTCTGTTTGTTTTGATGACCATGTTGGACACGATTACATTGAGGACTCAGAGTCACGTTATGACTTCTATCATAGAAAAGAAGAGAAAATCCCATTCGACCTTGAATTTTTTAACAAAATTACAAAAGGTGGGTTACCTAATAAGACTCTTAATATCGCACTTGCTGGTACTGGTGTCGGGAAAAGTTTATTCATGTGCCATATGGCTAGTGCCGTCCTCTTGCAAGGCAGAAACGTACTCTACATTACACTTGAAATGGCAGAGGAGAAAATTGCTGAGCGAATTGATGCCAACCTCCTCGACGTCCCAATCCAACAGTTAAGTGATCCACTATTCAGCAAAGGAAAGTATCAATCTAAGATAGAAAAGTTACAAGACAAGACACAGGGTCGTCTTGTAATCAAAGAATACCCTACTGCATCTGCACATGTTAACCACTTCAAGTCTCTACTCAATGAGTTGTCACTAAAGAGAGGTTTTCATCCTGAGATTATCTTTGTAGATTATCTAAACATATGTGCATCTTCCAGATACAAAAACAACATAGTTAATTCTTACACCTATGTCAAAGCAATCGCAGAAGAGTTACGAGGACTGGCAGGAGAATTCAATGTCCCCATCGTGTCCGCTACGCAGACCACTCGCTCTGGTTATGGGAGCAGTGACGTCGAGCTTACCGATACTAGTGAGTCTTTCGGTTTACCTGCTACTGCTGATCTTATGTTTGCACTTATTGCAACCGAAGATCTAGAAGCAATGAATCAAATTATGGTCAAACAATTAAAGAATAGATATAATGACCCTACAGTCAACAAACGTTTTGTGTTAGGTATTGACAGAGCGAAGATGAGGCTGTATGATTGTGAGCAAAGTGCTCAAGATAATATTCTTGATAGCAATCAAGAAGAATTTACAACTGATACCAAATCTAAATTCCAAGGTTTTAAAATATGAAGGTTAATCCTGGCGGTTTCGCTCCTACCCCTGAGATGGATGGTGGAGACGACATACAACAGAAAGCAGAAAAGTTTTCTAACGCAGCGACTGATGCTGCTGACAATTTTGAGCAGGCAGCAAAAGATGCTGCAGCACAAGCACCTAAAGATGCTAAAGACGTTGCCTCTGACCCACGTTTCAACAGTGCATATAAGACCAAAGAAAAGGTCAAGCAGAAAATGTCTAGTGCTGAGAAGAAAGCAAAGCAAACAGAGGAAGATGGTAAGATCAAGATCGACTTCGACAGGTATGCTGAGTTTGTAGATCAAACATGCTCCAACCCTAGCAAAGACTATAATGTATTCAGACAACACATGGATGCACTAGAAAAGAAAGGATGTAAGATCAATCGTCTAGACACTGCTGCATCTGGTATGTCAGCAGAGGGTGGAGAGTTTATGGAGATTGTAAAGAAGATTAAATATCAAGGCAAACCATGGAATGAAGACACCAAGGATCATCTTATTAAGGAGTTAGGTGACGTATTGTGGTATGCACAGAATGCATGTGCTGCACTGGACATTCGTATGGATGAAGTTATATACATCAACACACTTAAGTTAGCAGCACGCTATCCTAAGATGAAGTTTGACGAATACTACTCGGAGAATAGAAAGCCAGGTGATATTTAAGATATGGAAGTATAGTCTAGGAAGTTTTGATGATGAGAAAACGAAAGACTACGATAATTATGTGGTCGTTGTACGATCTCTTATCTTTATTAGCTATCTCATCACTAATTGTTTTATTATTAGCGGAGTAATCCGCCACTGGAATAATAGATCTGAGTGCGATAAATATAGTTATGGCACGCAAGAAAGACAACGAGCCTCTCTTAGATGGGGAGGGCAATACAGCACCGCCCTTGATGGCAAACGCAGGATTCCAGTATGAATTCGACGTTATTAGATCGTTGCGTGGTAAAGGTTTTGATGTGTCTGACCCTGCAGGTGCAGACAATACAAAGGCAGACTTAGAATTAAAGAAGGCAAGTAGTATAGTAAAGTTTGAATTAAAGGAAAAGTTATCTGCTGACTTTGCTCAGATGAATTTTGACTTTGATACATCAGCAATGAAGTTTACTATTGATAAGACTAAGGCAAGTGCTCAGAAAGAAGCAGCACTTACCATGATAGGCATTGCTGAAAACTTTAATATTATAAGAGAAGCAAACGATCATTGGAAACCTGCAAAGAATACACCTGCTAAGTTTACATTAAAGAATGATGCGACTCTACAACAACGTAAGAAAGGTCTTGAGTTAGATCTTAAAAGATTTCCAGACAAGTATTTGGCAGAGGGTCGTGCTGCAGCAAGAGAAGTAGAAACATATTATAATTCTAAGAGCACCTTCTACATACAGATAAAAGGAAAGGGACTATATTATATGGGTAGAGACCCAGAAGGATATGGATGCCCACGGTTTTCTGACTCAGTAACTAGTAGTAATATCAGGATTCGTCTTAAGACTAACTCAAAGTCAAATGCACGATGGTCGTTTCTGATGGCACTTAAGATAAACAACATACGTCCTAGTAGCATGGATTTGGACGGTGACACAGGGTTTCTATCCACATGATAAAGTGGCACACTACTTTCCCATTACATAATAAAGTATAGTATTATAGAAGTATGGCAAAGAATACTCACCTAGAGCATTTGGAAGATGATATTTTTAACGCTGGCTCAGCTGGTGCTAAGAATAGCATTGCCTTTTTAGAGTCTCTCCGTGACATGCTATCCTCTGGTAAAGGTGGTGGCAACACGAAGGTCACTGTGAAATGGGACGGTGCTCCTGCTATTGTGTGTGGTAAAGATCCACAGACAGGAGAGTTTTTTGTCGGCACTAAGTCAGTCTTTAATAAGACTACACCTAAGATAGGATACAATGAAGACTTCATCGACTTTCACTACGAAGGTGCTATCAATGGTATCCTCAAGCAATGCTACAAGCAACTTAAGAAGTTACCCATTGACGGCATACTACAAGGTGACCTCCTCTATACTTCTACCCCTCCTCTTGTTACCGTTAGTGGCAAGCGAGGTTATAGATTTAAACCAAATACAATCACTTACATTGTAGATCAAGATAGTGAGATGAGTGGTAAGGTTGCAAAATCTACCATGGGCATTGTCTTTCATACCCGCTACGTTGGTGGTAGCATGGACTCTCTATCTGCAACATTCGGTGCAGATGTTAAAGGTCTACAGGGTGTCAAAGACATTGCAGTATTCTCATCTGAATTTACTAATGTAAATGGTCTCGCTAATCTAAGTATCAGCGAGAAGAATAACATCAACAATACTATTAGACAAGCAAAGACTAATCTCAGGTCAGGCGGTAAGTTTCTAGACGTTATATCTAAAGACAAATCTGCTATGTCTCCTGCCTCTATGTTTAAGATCTATTTCAACCAAGTTATACGTCAAGGAAAGATTCCTAACACGTCACAGAAGATGACACAGGAGTTTATTAAATTCCTAGACGACAGATATAAGAAGGAAATCATCAAGAAAAAGACTGCTAAAACACAAGAGCAATGGGAAAAGCGTAGATCTGACTCTGTTTCTTTTCTAAATAGTAACAAGACTATCATGTTTTCTGCACTCAGTGGGTTTAGAAACCTCATGGATGCAAAGAATATGATTATAAATAAACTCAAAAAGATTGAAGGTGTTGGCACCTTCCTTGAAGATGAGTCAGGTTATCGTGTAACAAGTCCAGAAGGATTTGTTGCTATCAAAGATGGCACTGCTCTTAAACTTGTTGACAGACTAGAATTTAGTCGTGCCAATTTCACCGTAGCAAAAGACTGGGGCTAATGCGTTTTCTAGATTTCATTAAAGAAGCAAAAGAGACTACCACAAAGAAACCCTCACCATCCGCGAAGGGTCAATCTTCTAGTACAAATAAAAAAAATGATGCTGACCCCCACGTTGCAATTACTTTTGGCAGGTTTAATCCTCCTCATGCTGGCCATGGTAAGTTACTCGATGCTGTTAGATCTCACGGAGGCGACTCGGGAAACTACCGAATCTACCCTAGCAGATCCCAAGACCACAAAAAGAATCCCCTCAACGCAGACCAAAAAGTAGGTCACATGCGTAAGATGTTTCCTCAGCATAAAGATAAAATCCAAAACAACGAGGCACACCGAAACATATTTGACATCTTAAAGGACTTGAATGACGAAGGTCATAAGCATGTCACTATGGTTGTAGGTGATGACCGTGTAAAAGAATTTGACTCACTAACTAAGAAATACAATGGAGTCCACTACGACTTCAATACAATAAATATAAAGTCTGCAGGAGCAAGAGACCCCAAGTCAAAAGATCCTATAGAAAAGTTGTCAGCATCTGCTATGCGTAAGCATGCTAGTGGTGATGACCACGATTCATTCCATGCAGGGATGCCTAAGGGTATCAGTCGAAAGCATAGTCAACAGATGATGGCAGATGTGAAGACAGGAATGACACCCCCTCCTAAGAAAGGCAAAAAGAAAGATGTCAAGGAGTGGTTTGGTGAATCACTATGGGAGTTTGCACCTAAACTAGACTACAATACATTCCGTGACTTCTATATGCTCGAGCATATTTTTAAGGTAGGAGCATTAGTAGAGCACGACGACACAGGTTTAACAGGACATGTTGTCCATCGTGGCACCAACTATGTTATATTTCAAATGCCAGATGGCACTGAGCATAAAGCATGGTTACATCACATCACAGAGAGAGAAGATCAATCTAATTATTCTGCTGATGATGGTAGTGGTAACACATGGAAGGTAGGCACAGATGAATATCGTAAGGCAGTCCAAGCAATGACACCTGGTCAAGCGACAATTAAGTTTTCTGATTTTAGAAAGAAGACTAAGACTAAATAATAATACGTTTTAACGACTAACCCCTTAGTAAAGCAATGACTTTAGATATCAAAGTGTCTGCTGCACTGATGAAGTATAACTTCCTAGAGCAGAATAAAATCTTTCATGCACTAGAGACTGACACAGTAGAAAAGTTAACCAAGCATCTTAAAGAAGGTGCCGAGGCAGCAATCGAAGTGATGGACTCATGGGAGCCTGTAATCGAAGGTTACGGTGGTTTTCCTATTGAGAAAGAAGCAGTCGCTAAGAAGAAGATGGAGTTTAAGCGTGATAAAAACGTAGGTAGAGTCGTCTCCTCTGGTGGAGATCAGATGCTAGTCACTGGTCGCAAGGCAGACGGACGCTATGTTGTTATGGGTAAGGATGGTCGTAAGACTGCTAAGGATGCAGTTGATATAGGTGTCACCGCAAAAGAATCCGTCGTCGGTGTTGACCTAGATGATCTCCATGAGTCTATGAAACAGGCTCGTAAAAACGTCGGTGCTTCTACTTGTTGGAAAGGATACAAGGCAAAGGGCACTAAAAAGAAAGACGGAAAAGTAGTACCTAACTGTGTTAAAGAAGAGGATAAGATTGAAGAGGGTAAGAAAGGTCTTTGGGACAACATCCATGCTAAACGTAAGCGTGGTGAGAAACCTGCTAAACCAGGTGACAAGGACTATCCTAAGACTCTCGACGTCGAATCTTTCAAACTTGAAATTAAACCAAAATACGACTGGCGAAGTAACATTAAAGGAGATTTGTAATGGAGCAACCTACCAGTAAAACACCTGATAGAAAAAGTGCACTCAAGACCGTTACTAAAAAGGGTATTACAGTTAATCCAAAGAAGGAAGACCTCATGAAAGAAACCATGAAAGCAAAACTTGGTGCATCTATGGATGCATTGAAGGAAGCTGCAAAGAAATCTGCTAAGGGTAAGACCAAAGGCAAAGTAAAACGTTGGTGGGATGACGATGGTGATGGTATTGGTTATGAGCCTCATGAAGTAAAGAAAGAGCATCATGAAAAGGATGCTGAAGGCAATGTAATTCCACATGACGTCGAAGATCAGGCTGCTAAGGATGTTATCAAGGAAAGAATGAGACAGAAAATGATAGGTCTCACTCAAGACCATGATGCAGAGATGGCAGGCATCAAACCAAGTGAGTATAAAAAGTTATAAATAAGGTACCCCGCTTTATAAAATTATGTTTAGCTTTTTAATGCCCCTTGCATACAAGGTTATCGATGCTGCAGTCAAGAAGATTCCTGACGACGCAGAACTTGGCGAAAAATTAATCGATATCTGTCTACTTATCATCGGTAAGGCAGTAAAACTAACTAAGACTACAGCAGACGACGCTCTCTTTGAGAAAGTGAAGGAAGCTCTAGAAGCAAAGTAGTATAAATAACATATAGATGATACCACCCGTACTATAGAGAACAATGGCTGTATTTGGACTAATCGATGCGAAAGCAATGGGCACGAACATTGGAGTAACCAATGGCGATGCTACCGTAACCACTAGTGGAGACTTCACGGACGCTTCTGACAATCTTGTCAAAGTAGGTGACGTGTTAGATATCTCTGGTGTATCTTACATTGTAAAACAAGTAACGTCAGCGACGGCTATAGAACTTCATAAGGTATATGCAGGATCAACAGCAACTATCACTGCAGCAAATGCAATTAGGAGGACACCTCCCAAGGCAGTAGCAGAATATGTTATCAAGGGTGGCGATAGCATTTCTAACTACAGTCTTGTTTTTGTAGATGCTACTGAAATGACAAAGGGCACTAACGAGTCTAGAGGTATTTCAGGACCAGGTTGGTGGTTGTATCGCACATATACTACACACAATGGTGACACACGTCACAAGGCAGAATGTCTTGCATTCACACACGCTACTGCAGCAGCAGCAGGCGACGCATCTGATGACACAATCGTAGCAGATGTAGTTGAGGTAATCACAGTTGGCACACAACCTGCTAACTCTACATCCTCTAGTGGTGCTGGTACATTCGTTGCTGCAGCAACAGTAGACCAGTCAGGTACTATCACATACAAGTGGCAGAGACAGACAGCAAATGCAACTACTCGTTGGGTAGATGTAAGTGCTTCACTTGATACTGGTATTACATATGCAAACTTCACTACTGCAACTCTTGCATACAGTGGACTAGCAGGCACAACACTAAATGGATATAAGTATCGCTGCATTATCAACACAAGCAAAGGTGCTGTAGAGAAAATGACTAACGGTGCTGCTACACTTACATTTGGTAGTTAATAAATAATCTCAGGTATACCTGATCTTCGTAATGCATTTTGAAAGTCTAACAGATAAGAATCACTTACTGTTCGCCATCAAGCACTACAACAACCCACAATCGGTTACTGTAGATGATTTCATGGAGGACATGAAGAAATTCAAATACCTTAAGCGTTTGCTTAAGAGATACTTGAAGACTGGGACATTACGTACAAATTTAATAATCAATCACCTGATCATTTTATTCAATGTTTTTGATGAGGCAACCATACCGTTGCTAATGTATAAACTAGAGCGAGAATACTGGTCTATACTGAAGACCTTTCTAATATTTTTAGATAGGTATCCAGAGATCAATCAGGGCTCATTGAATGAAGTTGATTTGGATATGGATGTATACGATACGCTCACTGCAATAGAATGATCAACGAAGATGCCCCAACAATGAGTGCAGGCACTGGTGGATTCTCTGGATCTGCTGCTGCTAGTGGTCCTGTGGCAGGATATGATCCAATGCTAGGGCAGAAGAAAGTAAAGAAGCGTAAGTATAAACCAAAAGGTTATGTCCTACCTAACGTGGGCATAGGTCCTCGCACAGGTAACGTAGGACTAGGAGAGGCAAAGCATTATCAAAAAGATAGCAGCGTCATCCCTTACCTAATACACTTTGATGGTATTGATTCATATGTATTGTATGGTAAGTCTCCGTCTGAAATAAAGATTGAGCTCAGAAAGATATATCGCCCTGAGATGCACAAGAAAATAAAGATCACTCGTTTATACCCTAATCAAGTTATTAAATTCTACTGGGACAAACGGCAAAAGGCACTCCATGTCTGACATCAACTCAGCAATAATAGAAAGACTCGAAAAAGTAGTTGACACTCTTCAAGAAAACAGTGTGAAGATGGGTCAACTTCTTGCTGTACACAATGAGAAGTTGGATAAGCAAGATAAAATAGACGAAGTATTATTTGAAAAGATCGATAGACTATCTGCAGACGTCAATCGTGAGACAGCAGCAATAAAGAAAGGATGTGAGAGAGATATACGCAAGGTGGATGACCGTTTAAGGTTAATGGAGAAGAAGATGTGGTCTATATTTGGTGCATTAAGTATCATAAGTTTCTTAGTCAGTCCAGTAGGACAGAAGATTATTAAACCTATGTTGACAGGACAAGAAAATACTAGTATGATAGTCGGAGAGATAACCGACTTGAATGAGTTACGTTGATACCCAATACATAGACCGTCTTGGGGTCAGACTAGAAAAATTCAAACATCAAGGACGCACCTATAATTTTAGGTGTCCCTATTGCGGTGACTCCCAACGCTATAAGAGTAAAGCGAGGGGGTATTTTTTTATGCGTAATAATGATTACGTTTATAAGTGTCACAACTGTGGTATCTCTAAGTCTCTCTCTACCTTTTTGAAGGATCAAGCGTCAGATTTATACTCAGAATATCTCTTAGAAAAATATAAAAAACCTAAGAAGAAAGAGGTCTTACCTGACTTGTCAGCAAAGCCATACTTTGCCACCAAGCCAACAGGTCTCCAAGATGTTGCTAGTCTAAATAATGAGCATCCCGCAAGACAATATCTAGAGAAAAGAAGACTACCTGCAGAAGCATTCTATACCTTATATTATGTTGACAAGTTTAAGGCATGGGTAAACTCTCAGAGTCCAAACTATTTTGAGAGTCTTAAGAATGACCAACCTAGAATAATCATCCCTCTTATTGATCATGACGGAAAATGGTTTGGCATTCAAGGTAGATCACTAGCACCTAAAAGTGTGCTAAGATATATCACATGTATCTTTGACAAAGATAAAACAAAACTCTTTGGATTGGATCGCATCAACACTGACGAAGAAGTCTATGTCACGGAAGGACCGTTTGATTCCTACTTCCTACCTAATGCTATTGCCATGTGTGGTAGTGATGTTGACTATAGCACTTTCAATTATCAATTTACATTCGTCTATGACAACGAGCCACGAAACAAGGAGATCGTTGATAAAATAATTGATACAATAGACAAAGGATATTCAGTGGTAATATTTCCTAAGACTATTAAAGAAAAAGATCTTAATGACATGCACCTAGCAGGGCATGATGTGAAACAGATCGTAAAGAGCAACACCTTTCAAGGTGCTGAAGCAAAAGTAAAACTAACATTCTGGAAAAAGGTATGAGCACCAACGTCGTCAAGCGTAATGGCAGTGTTGAGTCACTTAACTTAGAAAAAATTCATAAGATGGTAGAGATGGCATGCGATGGTGTCGCAGGTGTCTCTGAATCTGCAATAGAAATGAATGCTAACTTGCAGATTTTTGATGGTATTAAAACCGATGATATACAAGAGATCCTTATCAAGTCTGCAAACGATTTGATATCTCTAGACACACCAAACTATCAGTTTGTCGCTGCTCGTTTGCTGCTGTTTTCTCTCCGAAAGGCAGTCTACAACGCACATCCTGACAGTCACCCACATTTATATTCACATATCAAAGACTGTATTGATCATGGACTATATGATCCTGCCCTTCTAGACTCGTACAGCGAGGAGGAGTGGGACGAAATCAATTCCATGGTTGACTATGATAGAGACTATATGTTTACATATGCTGGCTTACGTCAGGTTGTAGATAAATATCTCGTACAAGATAGATCATCCAACGAGGTGTATGAGACACCACAGCAGATGTATGTGATGATCGCAGCAACTTTGTTTCAACGCTATCCACAGGAGAGCAGACTTACATATGTCAAAAAATACTACGACGCAATCTCAAGGCACAAAATCAACATCCCGACTCCTATCATGGGAGGTGTGCGGACTCCCCTTAGGCAATTTGCTAGCTGTGTTCTTGTTGATATTGATGACACCCTCGATAGCATCTTTAGCAGTGACATGGCTATTGGTTACTACGTTGCTCAAAGGGCTGGAATCGGGATTAACGCAGGCAGAATCCGTGGGATCAACAGTAAAATCCGTGGCGGGGAAGTGCAGCACACAGGTGTTGTCCCTTTCCTCAAAAAGTTTGAGAGCACTGTCAGATGTTGCACTCAAAATGGCATCCGTGGTGGATCAGCAACAGTCCACTTCCCCATTTGGCACCAAGAAATAGAAGATATCCTAGTCCTTAAGAATAATAAAGGGACAGAAGATAATAGAGTAAGGAAACTAGACTATAGTATTCAACTTAGTGAGTTATTTTACAAGAGGTTTATTACCAGTGGAAACATCACACTATTCTCACCTCACGATACACCAGGTTTGTACGATGCTTTTGGCACTGACAAGTTTGATGATCTCTATACACGTTATGAATCTGATGAATCGATTCCGAAGACTGTTGTCCCTGCTCAGGACTTGATCCTTGCTATGCTCAAAGAGAGAGCAGAGACAGGTCGTATATACTTGATGAATATTGATCACTGTAATACACATTCATCTTTCAAAGACAAGGTGAATATGAGTAACCTATGTCAAGAGATTACTCTACCCACAGATCCTATTCAGTCCTTACAAGGACAAGGTGAGATCGCTTTGTGTATCCTATCTGCTATCAACGTAGGTAAGATTACAAAGACTAGTGAGTTGGAGAATCTATGTGACCTTGCAGTCCGTGGTCTTGAAGAGTTGATTGACTATCAAGAGTATCCTGTCAAGGCAGCAGAGGACTCTACTATTGCACGTCGCTCACTAGGTATAGGTTATATTGGACTAGCACATTACCTTGCTAAACAAGGTGTCAAGTATAATGATCAAGGTGCTTATGATCTTGTCCATGAGTTGACAGAATCATTCCAATACTACCTATTGAAGGCATCAAATCAACTCTCAAAAGAGAGAGGACCTTGTGGTAATTTCTCAGTGACAAAGTATCATGATGGAATTCTTCCGATCGATACATATAAGAAGGACGTAGACAACATTACCTCGGTAGCATACCAACATGATTGGAATTCTCTTAGGGATGACATACAGAAATTCGGACTCAGGCACAGCACTCTGTCCGCACAAATGCCTTCGGAGAGCAGCTCCGTTGTGTCAAATGCAACCAATGGAATCGAGCCACCTAGAGACTACCTGTCCGTTAAGAAATCGAAGA
>VTLG01009364.1_pt1 | contig 38654 bp, 43 predicted proteins | sample 4694571 | NCBI WGS metagenome assembly VTLG01 (sample SAMN12604809, study PRJNA352737) | marine metagenome | biome: ENVO:00000447; feature: ENVO:00000209|ENVO:00000569|ENVO:01000036; material: ENVO:00002151; isolation source: viral sequences binned using virsorter ... | reverse complement strand
TTGATACTGAAAACGTAGAAACAGATAAATTAGAAGCTATGTACCAGTCATTATTAATAAGAGCAGAAGTGCTTACTCCACATCATGGACCTAGCGAAATATTGAATGTTCATGGACCTTTAGATACTATAAAGAAAAATATAGATATGACTATGCTAGATGCAGAGCACATGAAAAAGAGTCTAAGTCATAAGGAGGGAAAATGACTACAGAGGAACAAGTTAAACAGGATTTACTAGCTCTAGTCCAAGTTAGAAATCAAAGAATAGCCGAACTTGAATTACAAAATTTGGCTCTTAGTAGAAACCAGTGTAAAGGAGAATGCGATGCCAATGGGGAAAGCGTACAAGTACAAAAAACCGAAGGTAAAGACAAGAAAATCTTCGGCGAAAAGCAAGAAACCAAATAGGAGGAAATAATGATGAAAATATTTACATCGTTAATGCCATTAATACCACAACCTTACAAGAACATTATCAAGTTCTTTCTATCTACACTTAAAAATGTAGATGAAAAAGAAGAATTGGAAAGAATAGGCAAGCTATTTGCAGATATTCTTGAAGATGGGCACGTTAGTCCCCAGGAGTGGTTGTCACTAGCAGGTAAAAATGGACTAGGAATATTGTCTGGTAATGGCTCAAAGAAATAATGGCTCCTAAAAAGAAAAAAGGTTTGTATGCAAACATACATGCTAAAAGAAAAAGAATAAAAGCTGGGTCAGGTGAACGAATGAGAAAGCCTGGAACTAAAGGTGCACCAACAGCTAAAGCATTTAGGCGATCTAAAAAAACAGCAAAGAAAAGGTAACTATGGTTAAAAAAGCACATCAAAACCCTAAGGGTGGACTTAATAAAGCAGGTAGAGCACATTTTAAAAAGAAAGGGCAAAACCTAAAAGCTCCTGTAAAAAGTGGCGATAATCCTAGACGGGCATCATTTTTAGCAAGAATGGCTGGCGTTAAAGGTCCTATGATGAAAGATGGTAAACCAACTAGAAAAAATTTAGCTTTAAAAGCATGGGGAGCAAGTAGTGTAGCTGATGCTAGAAAAAAAGCAGCAGCAATATCAAAACGTAATAAAGCAAAAAAGAAAAAATGATGGGTAAGTTAAGACCACAGATATTTTTAGCTATAGTAGTGTTAGGTATACTAGCAGCAATAGGTGCATTAAAAGGTGTGCCTGAACTAGCAACTGCTACTATAGGTGGAATAATAGCATTGGGGATGAAAGTCCTAGAAAATGAGTAAGAAACGTAAAAAAGTAGATTTAAGGAAAAAGACTAAAAAGAAACTATATGTTTCTACCTTTTTGCTTGGTCTGTGTTTAGCAGGTATGATAATAATAGGAGAAGTAAACGCAAGGTGAAAAATAAATTTAAAAATTTCATAGTTCCTTTGCTTAAAGGGCTTGGCAGCAGCTTGTTAGCTGCGATAACCTTTTTAAGTGTATCTTTAGGTATTATAGGTATTGCAATAACTACTATAAACCCTGTTAATCTATGGTGGACTATATCTCCTATTGAAACTCCATACTATATAGTTACATACTCTAGTGTTATGGAATACCTGGAATTTGTACAATTATATTATTGGTATAGTCTTGGTATATCTTTTGGTTTAATTGTTTTTGGATATGCCATACATATTCGTAGCCTAAAAAATCTCTGGAATGGCATCAAGGCTTCTCCAAGAGCAATTCTTTATTCTCCAATAACTATATATAAAGATATAGTAGAATTTAGAGATTGGCTATTTGAAAAGATTGAATATTTAAATGGGGAATCAGCTAAGTGGAGAAGGTTCTTTAATGTAGTAAAGTCTCCATATAGTTTACTTAGGGCATTAGGTGTTAACCCACAACTAGCTATAGCAATACTAGGTATAGGTGGTGCTACTGGAGCAACTGTAGCTGTAAATGAAATTATAATAGAAAGAAGCTTTGCTAATGGGTCTCCAGGTATTTATGCAGCACCATCAGAATTTCCTGACGAAGAACTAGAAAAACAACTAGCTTGGAGAAAAGATAATCCTAATGATAATACACTTAGAATAGTACTAGGTAGTACCCCTGTAGAAGAAATATCTATATCTAATGTAAGCATAGGTACAGCTTACACTGGAAGTGCCTTGCCTAGTGGAAAAACAGAAGCAATACTAATTGAAGGTAAAAGTGGAATGAGCTCAAGACTAGAAATAGGTGAGCTAATGTTTGAAAGAAATACTTGTAAAACTTTAACGCTAAGTGATATTAATGCCTATAAAGTAGTAGTAAAGCATAATATATCAGACGGACAATCAATTGCTCAGACAATAACTACTCAAAGAGACTTAAGAATTTCAGGTGGCAACTTTATGGCTAAGGAATTAACTACCGAAGGTGGTACTTATGACCGAATATGGCTAGATACAGGAAGTATGACATCAACTAATGCAAAGATTAATAAGCTAAATTTATCTAATATAGTATCTAAAGGTGGTACTTGTATAATTCGCCAAGCTAATATAGGTCTATTAACTATACAATACAATACTACAGGACATGACCAAAATTTTGCTACTAAGGAATTTACAGTCCAGTCTACTACTAAAGCAAGTATATGGAATGTAACTGACAATACTGAAGTACTATTAGTAGAACCAACAACGCAATAACTGGAATAGCTGATATAGCTGATATATGTAATGGGGGTTAGAGATTAACTTCCCTTTTAACTTCCCTTTAACTTCCCTTTATTAAAAACTATGTTATTATGTATTTAAGTAAAAGATTCATTCATAGAATCTCCTTATTACTAATTGAATAACCTACTCCGAAAGTCCTTTCAGAACCAATGTAAGCAACAGGGGTAGGTTATTTTAATTAAGGGGTAGTACGATACCATTTATGTATAAAAGTCTCGTCTAAGGGGATTTAAGAAAGCCAAAAATTCTGAAAAGCAGGAGAAATTCCGAAAAGTAGATTAAAAAGTTGTCCTAGTAGTAAATTAGAACATTCTGAAAAAGTGGTCAAAAAGAATTACATCATAAAATTAATTTGATAAAAGTCTTTGCGTTCATTAGTTTTAGTTCCACATAGTGGGCAATACTCCCAACTATCTTCATAGTTAGTCTTTAAGACATCAAAAGATTTTTGTTCGCAATCTTTGTTTTTACATATATATTCATATCTTGGCATAACTATATACCTAAATCAGGGGGGTTTATTCTATCGGTGTTATTTAAATATTCTCTAGCCATAATTAACCAAGCTGATAATGGCATAGTAACTGCATGTAGCATATCTCTTTCGCCTTCTATCTTATGGCTTTGAACTACTATAGGTAGTTTCTTTGGTAGTGTCTTACTAGCTTTAGCACTTGCGATTGCTTGTCTAATGCCTTTTACTTGTCTTGATGATAGTACCTTACCTACTTTGCACTCTACTGCAAAATCATGGTGAGATATATCAGGGGTAGTCATATCATTCCTACCTGTAACAGGTATTCTTTCGCTACTATGCCCACTACGTTGTGGTAGCATATTAGCCCATTCTCTTTCCCATTTTTTCCAAGTTTGCCTATCCATTCTCTATATCCTTTAAATCTTGTTTGTAATCTTTTATAAGTTCTTCTGAGTACCTAATCAACTCTTTAAATTCATCAATATGAGCCTTCTCGTGCCTAATCCAACTTTGTATACCTTTTTTTCTTTCTTGTTTGTTATCGCTACCTATTAGTTCTGACCTTCTCCTCTCGGCTTCTCCGTCTCTGTGAAAATAATTTATTCTACCCATTAGTCTAATCCTTTCATTCTAACGCTAGTACCTTTTACTTGTACTTGCTTACATATATTTACATCAAATATTCTATCTACTATTGCCCCACCTAAACCTAAAACTAATTCAGGTCTATCTTTGTTGGTAGTAATCATTGTAGGTAGGTAATTTGAGTATCTATAGTCAATTAAATTGTAAAAAACTTGTTTAGTCCAGTCAGTAGAATATTCTTGCCCTATATCATCAATCACTAATCTAGGGCTTTCTTTTACACTTTTTACATAGCTATCATAATCTCCTGTATCCATTTTTTCTTTGCAAGTTTCTATAAATTCATTTGCATTTATGTATATACATGGTACTTGATTATGTAATAATCCTACTGTAACTGCTTTAGATAAATGAGTTTTACCTAAACCATAGTCTCCCTGTAATAGTAGCCACTTCTGATGAACATTAGAAAATGCCCATGCTGATACACTATCATACGCTTGTTTAAGTGTAGTATTGCTAGAATAATCAAATTTATCTAGTGTAGGTATATTCTCCATTCTACTTAATCCACTTTGTTCATATAGTAAACTAATTAAAGTTCCTTCTTTTTCTGCTAATATACATGCACACGCTACTGCCTTACCAAAATCAGGGTGTCCTACAGGATATTCTCCACCAATCCAACCCGTTCTATATTGAACTTGGTATTCAGGATTATCCATTAAGTTTTCGGTAACTGTACAAATGCACTCTTTAGGGGATTTTAGTCTTGGGTATTTACTGAAATCTGTTTGGTCAGAACCATGGCTTTCTAAACTTTTCGTTATATTACTATATTCTAATCTATCCATATATATCTCCTTATTACTTATTAAGATAGGGGGGTATTAATTATATTAATTATAGGGGGGAAAGAGAACACATCATTCTAAGCACTCTAAATCCCCCCACTCAATAAAAAACAATCAATGAAAAATTAATAATTAAACTTTCATGTCATTGTTTTGAGACTTTACCACATTCTCTATATGCCCACAAGTTCTGCAAACTCTTTCTCTTTCTGATTCAGGTTTGCCCATTCCCCTATGGTATATATTAAGGCTTTCACACTTACTGCATTTTGGTCTCATTTTATTTGCTTTCATAGTTCTTCTTCTACTTCAATGAAATTTTCATCTTCATCTATGTCCTGTAGTTCAGGATTTATATCTCCAAATGCTTCTACATTTTGGAACTTACTATCTCTACCTTTCCATGTAGTTTCATTTACTTTCAAAGTAGCACAAACCTTATCGCCATTCTTTAGCTGTTCATGTATATCTACATATTTAGTATAAGCGTCTTTACTTGCTCTCCATTCAGGTTCACAAGTTTGCTTTCTGCCATACTTATCCATGTACATAAGAACTTCTGCAAAGACATACTTTTGATATGGATTGCCTTTTAAGTCTTGTGCTTTTTCAGTAGATACTACAGTTAGTTCATGTTCTATTTCTCCGTCTACTACTAAATCATTACTATCTACATCATCAGCAAAATCCATGTTAATACTATCATTAGTATTATTAGGAACTACTGTTGGTTCTGATATTTCTGCAACAGGTTCTTTCCAAGTAGGTTTTTCTTGCTCAGGTACTTCTACTCTTTTAACACTTTCTCCGTCATCAGAATATTCTACCTTTGCCCCTAATTCTTCAGGGTCATAGATTGCCCCACCGAATACATCAGGACAATGCCACCTTGCCCCATTAGTTAATGCTCTAGCAAATAGCATATTTCTAGGGTACTTGTCATAGTTCATTCCTGATAGTTTTGCTTGTTCTTTATCTTTAAGGTCAAACTTACTTTCGCCTATGCTTTCCCACTTACTGCCGTCTAATGATTTCTGTAGAAATTCTATAGTACATATTTCGTTAGTATGCTCTTTAATCCTATAGTCATATCTACCACTACGTTTAATCATTTCTCCTACTTTTCCTGCAAGTAGAGATACTTTACCATTAACTATGTATAGAGAATTACATGCTTCTATAAAACCCATGCCCATTTCTCTACCAGCTACCATAGTTAATAATGCTTGTTGCGTTGATTGTATGGAAGTAAACATTCTGCTTTGCATAACTATATTTGCAAAGTTACCCATTTCTCCATAAGTCATAGGTATTATGTTTTTATTATTGTTATTGTTTTCACTCATTTAAATCTCCTTTACTATGAGTCTAATTTTTTTATTGTTAATACTGGGTTCATGTTGCCACGATTAGCCAAGATGATACTCGCTATCTCACTATCATCGCCATACTGCGACATGATAGACCTGACTTGAGTTCCGTCTACTTTCCTGTAACTAGGAACATCAATAAATATTCTATTTAGTTCATCAGGAGTAAGTATCTCGCCTAGTTGAGCATATAGAGTATCAATATCATAATCATATTTAGTGATTTTTCTTGATACTTTATATCCTTGAGTAGGTAGAGCGTTGCTATTATTATCATTCATTCTTTGAAGTATAACTAAATCAACACTCTTAATATCATCTAGCAATTTTTTCTTGAGTTGACCTAAATCATCTCTTTTTTTTGCTAGTTGTTCGTTAGTTAGTTCGTTTAAGTTTGGCATAAAAAAAGTCCTTTCACTACCAATGTTTATAATTAATATTATATACCAACACACACACCAATACAACTCTGCTATGTAGAAAATCAGTATGTATGTTGGTTAAGTTGCCTCCCCCTATTACCATTAAAAAGGGGGGTAATTAAAAGAAGTAAATGAATTAAAATAATGGTGTATTATCTATATCATCATCTACGTTATAGTCTTTAAACTTTTCAGATACATAATTTATAGCATCACTACTAAATGATGCTTCTACTTCATCTTTAATAGCTTGTATATCATTATCTGCTTCATGAGAAATATCAGAAATTGAAAATGGTTTTAAATATTTAACGCCATTATGATTTTCTATTCTTGCTATTGCTCTAAACATAAAGTCTTGCTCTATTGTTTGCCCTTGTATAATTACTGCATCTTGTTTTTCAAGATAATTAGGCAAATCTTTGGGTTCTCCAAAAACATCTTTCATTCTTTTTAATTGTTGGCTTTTGGATAGTTTTGCAAAGTCCTTTTCGGTAGTTTCTAAATCCCTAAATACTTTTTCACTATCCATGCTTTTCATGTGAGCATTAATAACCATACTGTATGCTTCACTAGGTACTTTTTTTAATCCAGTATATAACTGTTCATGTATATCACTGTCTTTATCACTATCATCTAGCAAAAACATACTACCTTCCTGATTGCTATTAACCCAAACTACTACAGGTGGGGCTTCGGTTGGTCTAGTATCTTTATCCATAGTATCACTAGCTATTAAATTCATTACATAGCCAAAATGAGCAGAATTAAATGTATGGCATAATAAATCCATACCTTTCTGCCCAATCTTTTCAAAGTACTCTGATATACATACTGTATGTATAGGGTATCCAGTTGCTTTTACTTTTTGTATTATATCTACTCCCTCATGAGTAGGCATTGATTGAAATTGTGTACATACTGTACATTTCATATTATTCTCCTTTATTAATTATTAATTTATCCAATTTTCTCTATTTATTTCTGCAATACTATCTATATCAGGAGTATCAGGTTTATCCATATCCTTAATTCTCCTAATAATTACATCAGTATTGCAACTATCACATGCTCTACCATTAGAGATTGGTTGAGCATTATGTCCATGTCCTAGTATATTACTATTACATAAAGCACATTTCATAGTTTTCTCCTTTCTTATCTAGTTAATAACCAATTAAATAAATTGCTGACTTTTCTAATATCATCATCAACATTTTTAATACTTATTGTGCAATCACTAGGGGCAATATTATAGTCATAACTATCCCATGCATCTATATTTATTACTCCAAATCTAGTACCTGCATTATATAGTTCATGGCATAAATCTTTGCTATGGTCTGCACAATCACAAAATTTACCACTTCCGTCTAATCTAGGTACGCTATCATTAGGGTAGCCGTCAGTAATTATAATGCCTACTGATTTATCATAAGAACCTATTAAACTATTTTTCATTTGCTGTATACCTAAGCATAGTGGGGTACTGGCATTTCTACTCCAATGTTCAGTACGATTGCTTCGGTCATTTTTATTTAACATAGTGTTATTAGGTATTTTTCCTATTCCTGTAAAAAGGCTTCTTGGTATATTAGTATCTTCAAAACCTTGAATTGAAATATCAGGTAATAAACTTCTATCAATATCTACTGAACACATATAAGTTTCTACATCTTGAAAACATTTTTGTATCCCATTAGTAATTTTAAAAGCACTAGATATTGCACTTGTGCTACTACTTGTATCTCCCATAGAACCACTTATGTCTACAACTACCCTAACTTTTGCTTCAGTTCTAGGTTTTACTTTAAATACTCTAGTATTACCTAAATTAAGTTTCCATGCTTTGTTAGTTATATCCCCAATTTTGCCTAGTTTTTGTCCATATTGCAGTCTTTTATGCTCATCTAATATAGCATTGACTTTAGGGGAACTATAACTCGGTGTTAATTGCTCTGGTGGTATATTAATTAAAGGAACAGGGTGGTCTGAAACATCATAGTCTTTATGATAGACACTACTATCTTTAAAACCTTTGCTATTCCTTGCAACACTTCTTTTACTTTTTTTATGATTTTTTGTTTTTTCTATTTCGGTCTTTTCTAATGCTTCATCTAGTATTTCTGTAGCGTTCTTACTTATTTTTCTGCTCATAGTTTCAGACATAGCTGAACCTACTCTACTATCCATAGAAATTTTCTTTAGTATATTTTCAAATTTATCCTCACTACCACTTTTTTCGTGTTGCTTTTTCATATACTCTTGGTATATTTTTTGCCATTCAATAGATAAATTTATACAAGTTTGTAAATGTTCAATAGGATTATCGCTACTATGTATTTCCTTATCAAAGATATTCTTATATTTTGAATTAAAGAAATCTGTTAGTTTAGTATACATTTCTAATAATTGGTTGTGGTCTAAATTAAAATAGTTTGTATGTCCTAGAATATCCCTAGTTTTATTAAGGTCAACACTGTACTTTCCAAAAGGTTGAATACCACTACTAACTTCAACTATATAATTATCACAATCATTTATAGCATTAATAACATTTTGTTCTATTAATTTAGAACTATCTCCAAGTTGAGAAATAATTGCATTTAAACTAGCCATAAATACAGGTAATAATGAAATATCTAATCCTGTATTGTATCCTTGTTCTGCCCTATAATTCTTTAAATTAATTATAAAATCTTGGAATACAGTAGGATATTGTATATTATAGTTTGCTACATGATTATATTCATCATCATATTCTCTTGTATCTTTAAAACTTTTTTCATTAAATTTTTGAGCATACTTTTCTTTAGTTATAGGTAGTATAGTAGCATCAAAGTTATCTTTCTGAGCCATACGACTTAACCTAAGACTATCAGTCCAAGTAGGTATAACTTTCATAGCTAAAGCAAAAGCCACATACTTTTCATAGCTTCTAGCAATTTTAAGTAGCAAATTGTATCTTAAATCTACTCCATTAGTTTGGTCAGCAACTCTACCAAGTGAGTATGATGTATTTTTAGTATCTGAAAAATCTAATTTATTATCATTTATATTTGTAAAAAGTTTATCTATATCACTTATTATAGTATTTGAATATCTTTTACCTGTATCGTCATATCTATACAAACCATATTTATCTGTTTTATCTATAAAATTAGCATAGCTACTAAATATACTTTCTCTTTCATCTACATCATCTAAGAAAGTAGATTGGCTACCAAACACAGAACCACTATCCCAAGCACTTAGCCAACTAGGTAATTCATCATCTATCTCGTCATTCCAATTATCATTATTATCATTTATATTAGTCATAGTATCTCCTTTTTCTCCCTGTTAGTTATAGTCCAACAGGGAATGACTATGGGAGTTAGTAAGGAACTAATCCTGAATTTGTACTTTTCTAAACTTAATTAAAGCAGTTGAGTACATTTCTTTAACTTGTTCATCAGTAAAAGAACTAGATAGTGTGTATTCTATTGCTTTTTTAATAGGTAACCCACAAGAAATCATGGTTGATATGTCAGATAGTTCTCTTGATGAAATCATAGTATTATTGCCTTCGGTTCTAAGAGTATGTACCCAAGATAACATTCTTTCAGTAAATTCCTTATCTTTACCTAGTATGCCATAAACCATAGCTTCTTCATCTACTACAGGTCTATCAAAACCTATTTCTTGTTTCATAGTAAATCTTTGCTCTAATGCTTTATCCATTTGTTGAGTTGTATATCCATTACCAACAGGGTTCATAGTACCTATATACCAAAAGTTAGGGTGTACAGGTAGAACTTCATTGTTCTCAAAAACTACTAATTCATCAGAGTAATCTAATAATCCAAATATTCTAGTAAGAACTTCGCTAGTTGCCCTGTTCTGTTCATCAGCAAGAAACAATCCACCTGTTTCTACTGCTTTATATAGTATATTAGGTACAAATTTCAATCCTATAGTACCCTTTTCAGTTTCATAGGGCATTAGATGTCCTATTAAATCTTCAGGATTTGAAGTAGCCGAAAAGTTTATTCTATATAAATCGCTAGTAGGTCTATCCCCATTCTGACTAGCATTATGTAATGTTACTGCTAAATAAGTTTTACCTGTACCTGCTTGTCCATATAGTAGTAAGTTAGGTCGCCTTTTCCCACTACCTTTATCTACCCATACTTTTCCTATATCTTTTACAAATTCCTTTGCATATTTAGTAAAATGTACATCATAACTAGGTTCTTCTACCATTTTAAGTTCAAGTAGTTCTTCAGTTACTTCTAATTCATCTATATTATTTATAGTATCTTTTATGTCTTGTTCTATATTGTCTGTAGTCATAGTATCTCCTTATAGCCAAATGTATGGCAAATCAGTTGGCTCTTGCCAACCATATTTTTTATAAAAGTCATAGTCTTTGCGTAGTAGGTTAGACCTATGAGAAGCATGTAACTGCTCATTACCTAACCAATGTGGCATATCCATTTGGTCAAATGGTATGTAAAGCATAGTATTCTTGTAACCCCTTGCTACCCATTCATCTATACATAGATTATGGTATAGTGCTAGAGCATCAGGATACTCTTGCCACATCTTATTTACAGGGTGATAGGGATAACCACCTTTGCCCCTAGTTATTTGATTGTGTGTTTGCATAGCTTCCACTCTTTGTTTGCCTAGTCTTTTGTAATCAAGACATTTAACACTATCTGCAAAGTCAGAGTATGGTAAAAATGTTTGCATTATTCAGGTAACTCCTTGTAGTAATAAACTTTAACTGGATAATCAAGTTCATTAGCTACATAGTTAATGTGTTTTGATGTAGTCCTAGAATACTTATAGTATGCAGGGTCTATATAGACTGTTTCGGAATGTCGGTCAATCCATGCAACCCTAGTATCATAGCTATAAATATAATTTCCAACTACTTTTAGATTTTGTTTGTATTTTGTAAGTATCATGCTAGTTATACCCCCTTAAAGCATTATCGCTAGTTACTAATTTAGTTCTTTTGTAGTCATCAGTTTCTACTAGATTTTTTACATCAGCATTATTCTCTGCTAATTTATCTATTTCTATATGTAGTTTTGCATTTTCAGTTGCTACTACTGATAGTCTTTCTCCTAATGTACTCATACTGCTACTACCTTTTCATAGACTTTTACATCTACATAACTAGGTTCAAACCCTTTTCTATTCTCAGGTTCAAGCCTATACTTATCATTACCTAGTGGAGTAATCTCACTAAGTTTTAAATCTTTAATGCCATACTGCATTTCTGCCATACTGCATATTGTGTTGTATAACTCTGTATATATTAATACTTCATTCATACTAACTCCTTATTACTACCCACACTAAAAGAAAAGCCCAAGTTCCATAGGTCATGCCCTAGATACTTAGGTTTGTGTGTTGGAGTGTGAGAACCAACTCCAGAAATCTTATCATCAAAATTTCTGACGTGTCAACCCCCATTTTTAATATCTCTCTAGGAGAGAGAGATATTACTTTTCTGAAATTGAGTTGGGAAACAATTATTGAGAGCCATTCTCATTTTTTCCCCTGTTGATACGGAGTGTGTCAACTCTGACACATATATATATATACTTATTACATAGCTACTATATAGTTATATTAAATTTCTATGCTTTGCCAATGTCTAGCTATGTCTTTGATATATTTATATAGAACTATATACAAGTAGTAGCTATAATTTAAGAAATTACTATATAGTTGAAAATCATTATTTTATGTACCTTGAAAATGTAGAAATATAGTGATTTTGAACCTAAAAATTTAAAAAGTTGATTTTATATACTTTATAAGTAGTTTAATTATCAGGGATTGCAGTTTAGCAATTCTCAAAACTAAATTAAGGAAATACTATGAATATTGAATATTACAATAAACAACCTTTAACAATGGATATTATTAAAATTGTTAATAATCCATTAAAGAATTATGAGATTATAATTTTATCTATTAAACATAATCAAAAATCTATTGATGAAATAAAAAATTTATCTTTTAAAACTAAAAGAGATAAAGAAACAGTTTTAAAGCATGAAATAGCGAATACTGAATTAAGACTTAATAAAAGACTATATAAAAAAGAGTGTAGTAATAAGGGGATTAAAATTTATGCTTAATAAAATAATTCTTTTTTTAAATAATGTTTTAATTAGTCTTGAGCATTATCAAGAATGTAAAGACACCATAAAAAATAAATACTATTTAGATAGTTATTATGAAGCATGTTGCGAAAAAACATATAAATTAATGATAGGGAGTAAAAAAATAGGTTCATAACCAATACATAACACAATTAAATATAACTAAGACTATCAATTATAAATTTAGTGATAAGGAACTAAAAAACTATGAATGAAAATAAAAAACAAGTATGGGAATTAATAAGCAATTTTGAGTCTAAAGTTTTTGGTAATGTAGATATACATAAAACTATAGACGGCAAGATGACAAGTTTTAAAAGTAATGGTTCAAAATATGGTTTATCCATTAAAGAATTTACTATGAAACTATCAGCAGTTAATGACGATAAATTAATAGCCGATACTGTTAAAGTGTTTGCTAGTTATTATGATGCTAATTTCTATGGCAAAATGATTAAAGATACTTCAGATAATAAAGAGTATTCCATTGAACATTTTAGAAATATAGTTATTCAAAATAATGAGAACATAGAAACAGTTACTAATAATCATTTAATGAATGTTATTAATGATAAAGATAATACATTTATTTTGATTGATGAAATAGGAACTGTTAATGAGCCTTCAACTATAAATAAATTCGTTATTAAAGACGTAACGAACACTATTAAAAATAATAGTTATGAAGGTACTAATAACGTTGAAGTTGTTAAAGCATTTTCTAATGATGAAATAATAAGGTTTAAAGCGTGGTATTTAGATAATAAAGATACTGCGAAAACTTATAACATAACAAGGGATTTTAACCCAGAGTGGAATAAGAATACTAAACCTACATCGGCATTAGTAAAATATAGGGCATGTTTTGATAATGAGATTTTAAATAGTGGTATAAATAATAATATATCTACTGTTCAAAATACTGTTAAAACTACCTCTAAAAATAGTTTAGGTTTAAGCATCTAAACCAATTAAAATTATCCCCATTAGATTAAGTTCTAGTGGGGATTTTTTTTTATTGTCTTAAAACGTCTATCAAATATTTAAATAAATAATTATGTGTTCAGTAACTATCATTTTAAAAGCAACAGCTACTCAAAAAATATATAATTTATTTAAGATATTTTGGTGTTTTTAGGTTTGGTTTGCATTATTAAAAAAGATACTTATATTAAATATTAAATAAACAACCTTATAAGGAGATATAGAATGAAAACATTTTATACACATATAGAAATAACCCAAGCATTAAAAGATAAAAAGAAGGGAGAACGACTAAAGAAAAATATCTTAAAAGCACATTTAAATTATATGGAACAATTTGGAGTCTATGAATTAATGGACATGATTAAATCAGATACTTTAGAAGGTATAGAAAAAATAGGTGATGATGACAATGATTATTCAATTCAATTATTCGGTTGGCTTGAAAAAATGTTGAGTGAATCCCACCACATACAAGTTGATTATAATTTTGATGCTAAAGGTAGAAAAATAAAAGACTAACAATTAAATATAAAATCAGGGTATGGATATTAATTTATTCATACCCTTTTTTTTTGCTCATTTTCTATCCTGTTTTTATTCCCTTTTTTTACTCTAATTCCTAACTATTCCTATTATCTATATTAAATATGTAGTTTTATTAATCATATCTATTTAATAAGTATCTATTTATAACCATTATTTCAATTCTAAGCTCATTTAAACACGATTTAACACCACTTTAACGCTAAAGTGCTACCTAACTACCATTTATAATTTTTAGACACCTTATATATATATATATTAATTAAGTAGTTATTACGTCATGCATTACCCATAAATCATTATTAGATTATCTATAGATTACTTATATATATTCTCTAGTTTATTGCTATTAATGGGTAATCTATCTATCTAATTATTTTAATTATTATCTATGCTACCTGTTACATAATTCACAGCTTTTTAACTACTTTAGGTAGTACATAGTTTGATGTGGTCGCCGTAACACCATGGCACGCCCCTTGAATATTAATGGTCTTACTCTCAGCGTTGAGATATGTTATTCTATTTTTATGGTTTACAAGGAAACAGGTAAAAAACCTACTGCAGCGAAGCGTCTTAGTATGCTTACCCCTGATGGGTTGAGGAGGAGGGTCCTAGATGCTATCCCTACATGGGAGAAGTGGAACCGAGTACTCCGACAAGTGGCTGTCTTATTGCCTACGCATGGCGATATAGATGCGATTGCTGAGGCTTTAGAGATGACCTCTGACTCTTTGGAGAAGGTTATTAAGAAAAACCCAGATTTCAAAAAATTTTTGGAGGCTTACGCCTCTACTGGGGAGTACCCTGTACAAGAGAGTACTGGTATTATACTAAAGCATAGTCATCTAGTAGAGCAGTTAGCTAATGAGTCTAGTGTTATTGCGTTAATCAAATTAGAGAGAAGTAATAAGTCCAACTTAGACCAGAAGATTGTGGAAGATGCTGGGTGGTACCTTAACATTAAGCACGATTCTGAAAAGTATAAGCAATACGTTGACCACAATACTACTAAATACAGAAGTAAGTTAGAGTATAATGCCCAGAAAGCCGAAAACGGCAACAAATCGAATGGTAGTGGTCTGCAACAGTTTAAACAAACCATTGACCCTGAAGAATTAAGTCCTGTTGAATAATGCCACACCCAGATATTATTAGATCTAAACAGAAATTTGATAATTTAAAGCTTGAATATATTAGAACTCCCAAGATTATATGGGATAAGCTTATTAAAGAGTTTGAGTTTACTGTAGATGCGTGTGCCTCTGATAAAAACGCACTATTACCTAAGTATTGGACTAAAGAGGACTCTGCATTAGATCATAGCTGGGATGGAGAAATAGTATATTGCCACCCTATGTTTGATAACAATATACCTAAGTTTGTTAAAAAAGCTATTGAATCTAAGTGTATTACTGTATTTTTGTTGCCATCTAGTACTAATTCTGTATATTTTCATAAATATTTTTGGGATTCACTTACCAACACTCCTAAAAACAACATAGAAGTTAGATTTTTGCCCAAACCTGCTGGTCAGCACGGATTAAAATTCCTTACAGAGGATAATGTAGAGCCTAAGTTTGGCTATTTAAAAGCTTTAATGGTAGTAATAGTAAATAATGTATAATGGAAATAACTACATACCTTGCGAATGGCAAAAGAAACTGCATGGTGTAAAAGCTAGAGTAAAGTATATATGGGCTGGTCGTAGGGCTGGTAAAGGTAGAGCAGTTATACAGGAAGCTCTAAGTCTTATAGAGGAAGCATCTAAACAGAAGTTTGTAGTTAATGGTATAGATATGACTAATACCCTAGTTCCTCCTATTCATATATGGACTGTAGCCCCTACTAGAGCTCAAATGAGACAGGTATGGAACGAAATGAAGGCATTCATACCACCACATATTGTTAAAAAGAGAGTAGCTGGTCAAGCAGGTGGTAGAGGCTCTGGGTGGAAAGAAGATGAAATGTATGTAGAGCTTGAATTAAAAGATGAAAGAGGTAATTGGTTACCTGGTAGGCATAGAAGAACTGTGTTATGGGAGCTGAAGTCTGCAGATAACCCTGAGTCATTACAGACTGTAGGGCTTGATTTTTTACACATGGCTGAAGGTCAGGATATTAAAGAAGCTGCCTGGAACAAAGTCAGACCTACTCTTAACTCTCCTGGTAGACTAGGTAGAGCTTGTATAGAAGGCATACCCCCTATATCTAGGTCTCATTGGTTTTCAAGAAGATTTCGTCATGCTGAAAATGAACCTAGTAAAAGTGCTGTAGCTATAAGAGCAACTACATTTGATAATCATTATCTTAATAAAGAACAGCTAGAGGATATAGAAAAAGAAAAAGAACTAACTACTGAAGCTATTTGGAGAAGGCATTATATGGCTGATCAACCAGAAGGAGCTGGTGGATTCTTTAGCAAAATACATGAAGCCAGTGTTGGCAAAGAACAATTAAGACCTAATGGAGAAAGGCAATATGTAGCTGGTTTAGACTTAGGTAAACAAGTTGACCCTACTGTATTAGTTATTAAAGATAGAATTACTAGACAATCAGTTTATGCTATGGAAATGCTTAAAACAGATTGGGTTTTACAGAGAGAAAGTATAGCTAAAGAGTGTGAAGACTGGAGAGTTCAGGAAGTTAGAATAGATAGTTCAGGTATGGGTGGTGATGTAATCTATGACGAACTTCTAGCTATGAATATACCAGTAGTAGCATTTAAGTTTACTCCACAATCGAAATATCAATTATTTCTTAACTATGCCATAGCTTTACAAAATGGTACTGTGCAATTTCCGACATCTTGGGATAAACTAAGGAGTCAGATGGAAGCGATAGAGGTAAAACAGTCTGGCATGGGTTATCAGTTTTCACATCCTGATAGTGCTCATGATGACTGGGTAGATGCTGAATGTTTAGCATTAATGGCTTGTGATCCAGCTATGTTAGATGAAAACCAAAAGCATGTAATACCTAGTATTAGAACTGTAACACCTTTAGGTAGCACATCAAATACTTCTAAAATTATCCAAAGGATAAAAAGAGAACGTAGAAAAAAGCAAATAGAAGAACTTCAAAATACAAATCCAGATTTAGTATTAAATGGAGTTCCATTAACACTTGAGGAGAATATCAAATGGCAATGAGTCATGCTGAAATAGAAAGTGCTGCAGAACAGACTGCAAATTTATTATCTGCATATCCAGAAGATGAGCCAGAACTTACTTTACAATGGATTAGAGCACAAATGTCTCAAGAAGGTTCTATGGCAACATTTCGTAACTTTTATAGAAATTGTGAAGAAGCAGATGATTTTTATTTAGGAGATTTTGATTTTTCAGTGCCAGAAGGTGGTAACCAGGTAAAACTAGGTACTTTTCATTCTATTATAGAAACCTTAGTAGCTCATGCTAGTCCAAAGTATATAGATATAGATGTGCCACCACCAGGACCTAGAGCTCAAGCAAGAGCCGAACTTATAGAAAAGTTTTTACAGGGTGCTCATCACATGATTCAACAGAATACTCCTGTACAAAGAGAGATAGTAAAGCATCAAGGATTGTATGGTGTTGCATGGGCAAAATACGAGTTTGCTGGACACATGTGGAGCGATTTCCCAGATCAATCAGAAGGTGAGTCAGATGCTGAATACAAGGATAAAATCCAGCAAATTATTAATGATAGAAAATTTAATTTCCCAATAATTGCTGAAGTTATTAATCCTCAAGAGTGTGTGTGGGATATAGCATCAAGCAACCCTAGATGGATTATTAAGTTTTGTGAGATGGATGCTTCTTGGGTAAAAGCACACTTTCCAGAATATGAAGGAAAAGCAAGTGGTACTGTAGAGTTTTTAGAAGTATGGACATCTACTCATGTAGGTTATGTAGCTGATGATAGATGGGCTATGCAACCTAGACTCCATAACTACGGAAAAATACCTTTTGTTCAGTATTATCCTCAAATGGGAGTTAAAACTATAGGTAGAAAGCCAGAACATTTATATAGAGGTATAGGTCATGGTAACTTTGGTATGCTTAGAGCAGAATCTAGGTTAGCATCTCAATATTTAGATATAGTTGGTAGAAACGCATGGTCTAATATTTCATTTAGAGGACCTAGAGGTCTTACAGAAGAAGTTATGTCTGAGTATTCACAGGAACCAGGTGCTAGAAACTATGTACCACCTAATGTTGAAGTAGTACCAGATCCAGTTGCAGAAGCTCCTCAAAGTATATTAATAGCTATGCAAACTATTAAGGGTGCTATAGAAGCTAATACAGTACCTAGTGTAACTAGAGGAGAAAGACCAATTGGAGCAGCTAGTGGATACCATACTGCTGTACTAGCAGGTATAGCTAGTTTAAACTTTAGTGCTGTAGCAAATGCAACTGAAAGAGGTATGCAAGAAGCTAATGAAATATTACTTAGAATAGTTGAAGATGTAATTATGGATGAAGTTACTGTATTCGGTAAAACTGAATCAGGTAATTTAGATGCCAAGCTAAAACCTAATGATATTCGTGGTCATCATGTAAGTATAGTTAGATTAAATAGCACAAGTCCTGAAGAACAAGAAAGAAAACTAGGTCTTTGGAGAGATACTTGGAGAACTGGTTTTGTAGATTGGGGTACAGCATTAAGAAGTGCTGGTGTATCTAATCCATTGGAAGTTATAGGTAATAGATTAGCTGAAGATTTCTTTGAAATGCCTGAAGTAAAATCGTTATTTGCTCAGATAGCTGCAGAAAAACTACCTCAACTATCTCAAGCTATACAAGCAGCAACAGGTACTACTGATGATAATGCTGCAAATATTGCTGCTAATATATTAAATACACAAGGTGCAACACAATTAACTAATCCAGGTAACTTTGGACCTGGCAATCAAGCTGCTGCAGGTGGTGGAGGGCAAGTACCCAGACCAGTAATGCCTGGTAGCTTGGAAGAAATGAATCAAGTAGGTAGACAAATAGCAGGACCTAGAAGTGGACCTAGAAGAACAGTAGGTGCAGATATGGCTCCTGGAGGAGGTAACTACTAATGGCAAAACCTAAAGGTAGTAGTGTAGATATAGGATTTAGTAAATTCCTAGATTATGCTACCCTAGCATTTAAAGCAGTAGATAATAGGTATAAAGATTTGGACATACCAGAAGTAAAGCAAAAAAAAGAAAAATCTATGAATAAACCTAAACCTATAGATTTAAATAACCCATTTCAAGGAGATTTTTAAATGCCGTGGATACAAACAGAAGAAGGTGGATTAGTTTGGGAGCCAGATAATACTGGAATACCTGCCTCTTTGGCTTCAACAGCAGCACCTACTCCTTATACAAGTTCAGCATCTACACCAGCTTCAACAAACAATATGATTGTCGGTGGTAATGGTAATCAAGATGATACTTTTTCAGTTAAAGGACCTAAAGTTCTTACTGAAATGCCAGAGTTTGGAATGCCAGCAGTTGCAGGACCTGAATCAGATGAATTTACTAGTTATAATCTTTTTGGGTCTGCTAGTGGTCCAGCTGGTATTTTTGATAAGCCTAAAGTTGATCCTAATGCTGTATCTAGTGTTAGTTCAGGGGCTGGGTCACCAAATATGTCAGGAATGGAAACAAATGCACAATTTATGGGAAGCGTATATGAAAATATGGCACGATCTAACCCTCAAGTACTTTACCAAGCTTGGGCTAAAGTTTACAATTCACCATTTTCATTTGAGCAATTTCAAGAAAATCTTAATAGTGGTGGAATAGATATAGCAAGTTATGGTGATAATCCACAAATAGCTGCAGAGTTTGCTGCTATATTAAATCAATCAACGGATGATGTTTTAAGTTATTTTGGTCCTACAGGTGATGGTAGTCCAGAAGGACAAATTATAAAAAAAGGTGTAAATAATTATAATTCTTTAACTGATGAACAAAAAGTTATTTTTGATAAAGCTATTAATGATGGTCAAACAGGAAATTATTTATCTAATACAGCAAGATATGATCTTAATAGGGCAGGTTTATTGCAAGGGGATGGAGTTCAAGATTCTAGTGGAGTAAATATTTTTGGTATTAATGATTCACAAGTAAGCACAGCATTTAATCCAGCAGAACAAGGTCAAGCACAAGAATATTTATTTGAAATAAATAAATATATGATGGGTTTAAGAGGTTCTGTTCCACCATTACCTACTAATTTAGCTAGAAGTTATCAAGATGCAAACGGAATATTGCAATATACTCCTGAATACCAAGAATTAGTAGATACTTATCAATCAGCTTTGGCAAGCGAAGAAGGTAGACAGCTACAAGAACAATCTTTTCAAAATGAATTAGAAATACAAAGAGAACAATTAGATGCACAAGCTGATAGATTAGCTGAAGAAATACAGGCAAACTTAGAAGTAGCAGGTATGTCTGCAGAGTCTGCAAATTATGCTAGTTATGTTGAAGCTTATAAATCAGATAATACCTATAAATTAGAAAGATATTTACAAGCACGGAGAGATTCACAAGCAGGACTTGAAAGAGAACAGCAACTACAGTTAGCAAGAATAACTCAAAGAACTGAACAAGAAATTGCTAATATGTATTCTCAGGCACAAGTCGCTGTAGCAGAAAGAAATGGAATTAGTGCTAGAGAAGTAGCAGATATTCAGGCAGGTGTTGCTGCTGCAGGTGTTGCTGGTGATATTGAAATTGCTAGTATTCAACAGCAAATGCAACAAGAAATTGCTAGATTAACTGGATTAGATGAAAGATATATAGCAGATCAACAAGCAGAAGTAGCAAAAGCTGTAGCTTTAGCAGATAGAGAAACACAAGCACAAATTGCATTAGAAGATAGAACAACTAATATTCAAATTGCTCAAAGTACTAACTCTACAGAAGAAGCAATAGCAAAAATAAATGCTGATGCTCAAATAGCAATAGCAGAAAATAATAGAATATCTCAAGAAACAGTAGCTCTTGCTAATTCAGCAAACGTAGTTGCAGCAGCAGAGGCTACAGGTCTTAGTCAAGAAGCTGTTGCTAGGATTCAGGGTGAATGGAACAAACAAGTATCAGATGCCACAGGATTATCTCAACAACAAGTAGCTCAGATTCAAGCAGCATCTCAAGAAAATACTGCTAGTATACAAGCATCAGCACAAAGAGTTGTAGGTGAAGCTCAGGCACAAGCTCAAATTCAGTCAGCCCAACAAGCTGCACAAGCTCAAACAGGTGTAGCTCAATTAGGGGCAGCAGAGCAAAGATTTGCAACTACTACTGAAGCATCTACTCAAAGAAATATTGCACAACTACAAGCTGATACTCAGACACAAATAGCACAAATACAAGCTGATACTACTAGAGATCAGGCTCAAAAAGATGTAGAAATTGCTAATGTTCAAAGACAGGCACAAGAAGCTATTGCAAGAATACAGCAAGAAGGTCAATTAGCTGTAGCACAGCAACAGACTAATCCTTTTGGTTTAAGTCCAGCACAATATATGCAGATGCAGACACAACAAACTGCTCCAAGTCCTGCAGAAACTCTTACGACTCAGCAATATATAAATTTACAAGAATCACTTGCTAGAGGTGGGTTGACTCCAGCTCAGCAAATTCAGTTGTATGAAGCACAGCAACAAGCACAAGGAGCATCTCAAAGAGCAGGTTTGAGTCCTGAACAATTTATTGGATTACAGGAATCTGTAGCAAGAGGTGGCTTGACTGCAGACCAAAGATTAGCTGAACAACAGCAAGGTCAACAGGTTCAAGCACTAACTTCATTATTATCATTATTATCTAATCCTAGTGCATTAGGGTCATTATCTGCTTTATCTACAGGTCAAACTCCATTTGGTACTACTATACCTAGTGCAGCAGCATTACAAGGTAGATCAAATGAGTTCTTAAACTTCTTGCAAGGAGCTTTTGGAGCATTAGGAGTTACTCCTTCTGCTTTAGTTAATTTAGTGCAAGGTGTTACACCTGCAGGAATATCTAATCCGTTTGGAGCATTAACTGGTCAGGTGGCATAAATGTCAGGTCCATTTAGCAGAAGAAATCCATACGATAATGAACCTACTGAACTTAGTAGCAGATGGTCTTTTTATAAAACTAAAAGACAGCAATTAAAAGACAAAAGAGATGCAGAAAGACGACAAGCTCTTTTAAATCAAAATAATATAATTAGGCAACAAAAGTTTACCCCTACACCTATAAGTGATATAAATATCGATTCATTGCCTCCTGAGGCTCAATCTGAAGCTCTTATAGCAGAAGCAAATGCTAGTAATCCAAATCCTGCACTTAGAGAAGAAAATAAAGGTTGGTTTTCTAAACTTATGCAAAAATGGGATGATAGTACAGTACAAGGTGCAGGTAGTCCTTTAAATCCGTTTAATGCAGTTATAAATGTTTTTAATCCTAATGCTGCTAGACAATTAGAAATAAAACGAAGGCGATATAAAAGAGAATATAAAGATAGTGGATTATCAGAAAGAGAAGCTCAATTAAAATCTCAACGAGCTGCATGGAGAGAAACAGACATATCACAGGTTACTATAGGTGGAAAAACTATAGATCCAGTTAAATTTTTAGGAGAAGTTGTATCTGATAAAAGTAACTTTATATTTTTTGGAGCAGGAGTAGCTTTTAAAGGAGTAATAAAAGGTGGTGCAGCTATAGGTAGAAAAAAATTAAGGAAAGAAGGTTCTAAATTTGTTGATATAGGTAAGACTAAAATGGGTAATACTAAGGATATGGTATTAGAAGACGAAGTTTTAACTAATCCTGGATTTTATTGGCAAAAACAAACTTCAGATGACATAACTCAAACATTTTTTGCAGGATCAGAAAAAAGTTTACAAAATATTGCTAGAAAAAAATTCCAAAAATATATGCTTGAACCTGAAAAAATAGATGCAAAAACTTTAAGAACAATATATGAAGATCAAGACATATTTAATGCTTTAAGTAGATATAAAAAAGGAAATCTTAGTAATGAAGCATATTCAAGAGCAATGACTTATGAAAAATTTGAACAATTTTATAAAGCTCCGATAGTTAAATCAGATAAAACATATTTATCAAATCCTAAATCAGATTATCAATATTTAGCATTGCAAGGTACTGCAGATACTGCTGATTCAATAACTAATTTAAAAGCATTTGGGTATGCTATTGCTGGAACTGAATCAAAATTAGCAGCTCCTTTAAGATTTGCTTGGAAATATTTTGACCCTGCTCCATTCCAAGTTAAATCAAAATTAGGTAGAGCTTTATTAGTTCATGGTGCTAGAGAAAATGATAACAAAGTATTGGTAGCTAATGCTGTTAGAAAACAAACTGAGCTTTGGAAAGAATTAGGAGTTGATCCTAGAAATTTAGGTAACGTAGGAGCTTTTAATCATTTACTTAAAAATAATTATGATTTTCTAGCAAATGGAGAAAATGTAGAAGCATTAGACTATTGGGCTACTTTTCTTGAGTCAGCTTTTGTTCTTGATAATAAAGGTGGCTTTAAGTTAGCAAAACATATAAACGCTACTGAAGCAGAAGAAAAAGCATTAAGAGGAATTATAGAAGGATGGGGTGAGCATGGAATGCATCTTGTAGAAAATGGAGTTGTAAGTCCTGGAGATGTAGGTCTTAAAGTAATTCAAAATGCAGACGGATCAATTATGTATGAACATGATTTAATAAAAACTGGACAGTTATATATAGGTTCTATAGTTGAATCAATAGGTGAAAGAGATTTGCGTGTAGGAATAGTTAATTTTAGTAAAGCCTCTGGGCAAAGAACACGAAAATATATAAATGATTTTAAAATGAAATTAGATGATGAAATAGGTGATTTAACAAGAGATGAAGCTAGAAAAATGGGTATTAATTATCTTAATGATCCTATATCTGTATATGATATAAAAAGTGGTGAAATTATGGATAGAATAAATGACTCATCTTTTGTTAATAGAATGAAAATTCTTGGAGATAAAAGATTTGAGGCAACTGATGATTATATGAGTTTATCTCATAAAATAGATATTGTTAGAGATACTTTTGATGATTTAACTAAAACTATAGATAATTTAGCAGATGCTCCAAAACTAACTGGAAAAAAAAGTTTTTTAGCTGCTGGAATTAATGAATTTGGTACAGAATTAAAAGAGGTTATAAGTAAAATAGATGGTGATGTAGCTCCTGAAATACAAGAAACAACAAAAAAAATGTTAGAAGTTCTTGATGGACCAATGAATCAAAGGGCTAGACAACTAGAAAATGTTGAAAAAGAATTAATATCTGTGGTAAATAAAATGGATACTGAGGGAGCTGTTATTAAAGAGTTGCAAACACTTTTAAATAAAGGTTTACCTTTTATTCCACCAACAAGAGAAGGATTAGAAAAATCAACTAGAACAAGAATAGAAAAAGTATTAGGAGGAGCATCTCATAAATTTATGCAAGGTGCAGGAGAATTTGATGCAGATACTACTTTAAGACTTAATAGAGAGAAAATTTTAGATAATTTAGTTGGTACAAAATTTGCAGGTGAAAGAATTGTAGTTGGAAAAATTAGAAGAATACCAGAAGGAATGCCTGTAGCAGCAGGTATTTCATCATATAGTTCAAGAAAATTAAAATTACCTAAAAATATTGATGAATTAAGGGAATTAAGAAAAGAATTAACAAATTTAGAGCAAACTTTAATAAATGCAAATTATTCAAAAGCAACTGTAGAAAATGTTACTAACACAAAAAAAGAAGTATATAGAATAATAAAAGAACATAATGAAAATATAAAAGCTGCTCAAGATTTTACTAGAGATCCATTAAAACCTATAAAAAATGTATTGAATAAATTAGATGAATTACAGCAAGACAATCCTATTCTTGTTAGTAAAGTTAAGAATAGCGAATTATTTAATAATTTAGATAAATTAATAAGAGGTTACTCTGCTGCCCCATCTAGGGCTATAACAAATAAATTTAAACAACAAATAATTGGAGAAACTAAAACTATAGTAAATAATATAGATAAAAGCATTTCAACAAGAAATATATTAGGAGAAGAATTACTTTCTGTTGTTGGAATAATTAATACTAATCCTAATGAAGCTACAAAACATTTTGGAAAATATTTCACTAAAACAGGTAGATTTAAACAAGCAGTAATGAAAGATATTGAGCAGGAGTTTCCTGCTGTAGCAGATATACTTCAAAAATTCCAACAAGATCCTAAATATTTAAATGAATACAATGAAGGCTTACAAAGTTTAAAAAAAGATTTATTGCCTGAAGTTCAAAAAACTTTAAGTACCCATTTTAAAGAGCTTCAAGACATGAAATTAAATTATTATAAAAGAAAAAATTGGGAAGGAAAGTATGTTGATGTGTTTGGTAGAAATAAAATTGGAGGAGGTAGTACTCGACTGGATCAAGCAGACTTAGTTAATGTTAATTTAAGAAACGGGATTCCTACAAAAGAATTAGAAAACTATTTTTTTACGAATGCAGAAAAAAAACAAGTAGAAGCATTTTTTGGTCAAGTTCAAGGTAAAGGAATAGCATCTAAATTTCAAGCAATACTTGAAACTACTGGTACTGTAGGAGATATATTAAGAATTATGAAAGTAGGTTATGACTTAGGTGCTCCGTTAATTCAAGGTCTTCCATTATTAATTAAAAATCCTGCTGGGTGGGCTAGAGCATCAGGTTTGCACTATAGAACATTTTTTCAAGGTAAAGAAGCTGTTGCTGGTTATATGGCTAAAAACTCTCATATAATAGATGAAATGATAGAAGCTGGTGTAGAAATATCAGGTGATGGATTAGATTATTATAGTGCGTTTAAAGATGGAACTTTATTTAATCAAGTATTAGAAGGAGTTGATAAAGGAATTGCTAAAGTACCTGGATTAGACGTAGTTTCTACTAAAGGAATAACTAAAGCATTTAATGAAGCTTTTGATGTGTTTGGTGATATAGCAAGAATAGAAATGTATCAAGCACTAAAAGATGTAGCTATAAAGAAAAGCATAGGTGGTGGTATTAGAACTGGAGTAGTAGGAGCAGCAGGAGATAGTGGAGACTTAGCTATGATGCAATTAGCAGATACTGTAAATAAAATGACAGGTGTATTTAGTTCAAGAGCTAGAGGAGCTAACAGGTCTGCAGCAGCTATAGACAGATCATGGTTATTCTTTTCTCCTAGATATACTAGAGCCAGTACAGCATTAATAGCAGATGCTCTTATGGGTACTCCTAATTCTGTGTCAGGATATGCAGCAAGACATACTTTATTTAGAATGCTTAATGTAGGTATGATGGGATATATAGGAACAGTAGAACTTTACAGACAAGTTCAAGCAGAACAAGGTATTCCAGAAGAAGAAAGAGTAAAAGCTTATTTGGACCCTAGACCAGTATCTGAAGGTGGAGATGGTGGTAAATTTATGAAAATAAGAATGGGAAGCGAGGGTAGAGAAAGTTATGTAGGTGTAGGAGGTTACTTTACCAGTTTTTTAAAACTAGCATCTAATATTGCTTTAGATCCAGGATTTAGAGGAGATAAATCAGATTCTCCATTATTTATGACAGATGAAGCAGAAAAATCAACTACAGCTAGTTTATTAAGTAATCCTATAATTCAATGGTTAAGAGGAAGACAGCCACCAACTGCTGGATTAGCATGGGATTTGGCATTAGGACATGATTTTATAGGTAATCCATTAGAAACTCCTACAGATTGGGGAAAACATATAGGTAAACAATCTTTACCATTTTGGATAGAACATGGTTTTTCTCTTGGAGATGAAAATCTTTGGGATAGACCAGCAGGTATGTTAGCAGAAATAGGTGGATTTGCAGCAAATGAAATATCAGATTGGCAAGAATTAAAAGATTTAAAAGATGAATTATCAATGAAACATCATGGAGTTATGTGGGATGACTTACCTGTATTACAACAGGAAGAAATTAAATTATCTACTGCAGGTACTACTGATGATATTCAATTAATAGAAGAAACTATATATGAAGAAAGAAAAAAACATCCATTGGGAAACAAAATTCAGGAAGTTATGCCTGATTGGTTTAAAGATGTAGATGAAATTCAGGCAGAATACGACAAAGATGCAACTGCAATAACTTCTGCTTTAAATAATAATGAAATAGATGTAGCTATGTATGTAAAACACATGAACTCTGTATCAAGAAAAAGAAGGTTAGCTCAACAAGACCTTAAAAAAGAAACTAGATATGGACCAGTATATAAAAATTTTGAATATCAAACTATTGATTCTAAGACTGGCGTAGCCGATTATTTTTTTAATGAGTATATGACTTTAATATCAGATAACAGTCAGTATTCTTTATTGCCCACAGAATTAAAAGATATAGGTCTTATGGATTCTGACATGATAGATTGGGATGCTAAAAATGAAGCTGTTGCTAACTTTGAAGAAAGAGTTGGTCCACAAGTAATGCAATATATAAATAAAAGATTAAATACTAAGCCAAGAGTAGATGATACAGTACATCCTGTATATCAAGAATATATAAGAGGTAGAGAAAAATATTTAAATGATTACTATCAAAGAGTAGAACAAGAAGCTTTAGCTTTAAGAGGTGACGAAGCGATAGAATTATGGAATAGCTATAAAAAAGCTCCTTATCCTGTAAGAGAAGAACTAGAAAAAGTTAATCCTATAATTAAACAAATAAATAATGATATTAGGAAAGCTAGAAAAATACTTAGAAAAAACAACCCTGACCTAGATGCTTTTCTATATAGATTTAATATAGGTGGAACTTCAACTATGATACATAAATATAATCAATCTGATTATAGAAAAGGAGAACTATCTCAACCTTTTCCTATGGAAAGATATACTCCTGGCTTTACAACAGATTAGTTATAGAGTTAAACTATAGGCAATATTAAGTAAGTGAAAGGCTACGGCTAATGACTACAGAAGATAGTGCTAAGGCACAAGAACAGAATCCTAACGAAGAAGCTAAGGCTGTTGAACAAGAAGTTAGTGATGACGTAAAGAATGCTGTCGAGGAAGCAGTAAATAGTCCAGAGACAGAGGAAGTTCCTTTGACTCGTGCAGATTTAGATGCGTGGGCTGCAGAACGGAAAGCTGTGTTTGACCAAGCTCAAGGTAGAGCTCAAAATCTAACACAGGAAAAAATAAAAGAAGTTCAAGATGCAGCAAAAAGCGAAATTAACTCTGCTGTACAGGACTTAGAGGACATGCTTGATGATGATGCTAAAGAAATGTTTAGACAAAAGAGAGCTCAAAGAGAAGCTAGTGAGCAACAGGCAGAAATGCAGGAAGCAATAGAGTTTTTCAAAGAAGCTAAATCTAATGCTAATAATATATCTCAAACAACATTATCAAAAGAAGAATTAGGTTCTTTAGAAAATGGCATTAATGCTGTTGCAAAGAATTTAGGCGTTAGTGTTACTGCTAGGGATAATAGTGTGTGGAATGGTTGGACTGCAGACATGAATTATAATGATTCATTGGCTTTAGCTACTAAAAATATTAGTGCAATGACTAAATCTGCTTCTGATCCTGCACCTAAACCTAAAGGTAATGTGCCACCTTCTACTCAAGGAGCTCCTTCTACGGCAAAAAAACTGTATAACAATCAAGCTGAACTAGCGAGAGCTTTTTCAACAGGCGAGATTGATTTACGGCAATTCAAAGAATTAAAAAATAAACTTTAATAAAGAAGGATAAAAGATAATGGCTACAGGATTAACGCTATCAGACTCATCGAGTCTGGAAGACATGAGTGCCATAATGATAGCTAACGCTATTGCTAATATCGAACCTGCTGGACCAACAAATCAGCTAGTGACTAGATATGATATCCCTAAAGGTGTAAAACAAATTAATGTTCCTTTATGGGGTAGAAATGATGCTGCTGCTTTGACAGAAGGTGTTGATATTTCTGTTCCACAACAACTTGGTGTAACTGTAAGAAACCTAACTGCTACAGAACATGGTTTACTTACTTTTGTATCTGACAAACTTGTAAGACAGAATAACGAATCGGTAATGGCTCATGTTGGAGAAGTTCAAGGTAACGCTGTTGGAAGATTGCTAGAAAGTGATCTAATAACATTGTTTGATGGATTCTCTGTTACAGCTCCAGGTGCAGGTAATGCAGGTACTTTTTACCATGTCGCAGGTGCTGTTTCGTACTTAAAAACTGACAATGACTCATCTTTTGGACCAGCTCCTGGAACACCTAATGGTGTATTCCACCCAGAGCAAATCCGAAGATTTGTACAAGAATCTACAGGTATTCAAGGTGGTGGATCAACTGGTATGGCTGCACAGCCAATTCCAGATGGTTATTCTGCTGAGGTCCTTAAAAACTACTACAGAGGTAATGAACAGATATTTAACGTACCTATTTATGAATCTGGTGTAATTTCTAGGGATGGTTCTGGAGATTCTAAAGGTGCTATTTTCGCAAGAGAAGCACTAGCATTAGCAATGGAAACTGAGATTAGTGCTGAAGAAGAAAGAGACATTTCATTGAGAGGAACTGAAGTTGTAACCACAGGTAACTGGGGTGAACTTGAGATCGTTGATACTTGGGGTGTTGAGTTCTACTCTGCAACTGACGCAGTATTCAGTTAATAAGGATAAATAATGACCACTTCTGATGCAGATATATTTGAATACCAAAGTAAAAGACCAGTCACAACAAGAACTGGTTTTGGAGGTTTAGATTTATCTGCTGAAGAAGGTCAATTTACCATCATTTATGATGGATGGGATGGATCTCCATTTAGGGTTAGAAGCATAGATGTCGAAAGGTATTTAGGTAAGACTAAAACTCAAACCATAATGACTAAAGACGGAAAGTTAAAATCTATAGGAGAACCTATTCCAGCATTTGTAAAGAATAAAGAAGAAGCCAAAGTTGTCTCTGGTGATACGAAAGGATTTATAACCCCTAGTACTACTAACGCATATCGCAAGAAAGGTAGGCGTGGAGGCAAGAGAGCAAGGAGAAAAAATGCTGCTAGAAGCTAAAACGATTGAATCAATTTGGAATGATACAGTTAATACTATAAAGATAAGTGATTCTAAACAAACCTATAAGGATTATTTAGATAAGCATAATTTAGAAACATTACCTATTCCAGAATGGGCAGATCAAGTGGATATGGCATATTTTTGGTTGCAATCTAGCATCAACGGACAGCTTGTCTGGGAAAAAACTAAGGCAAGGGCTACTTGGGATAGTGTTGTCAGGTTAATTGAGAAAGGTGCTCTCTTTGCTCCCCCTGAGGTAGAAGCAGAAGATAGAAGCACTCTCAAAGATGAGCAGCTCCCTGAATTAGAAGCAACTAAAGCTTCTTCAGAAGTTTACAAGTGTGGCTTTAAGTTTAAAAATAATAGAGTGTGTAAAAGAGAATACCAAACTATGGGTAGATTTCTTACGCACCGAAAGAAACACGGAGAATAAAAAAATGACAGTAGGTACTAGACAATACGAAAGTGTTAACTCTACTACTACTACTATGTCTGGAAACGCTGATATGACTATCACTGCAGCTAGTGATAAGTTACAAGTTGTTGATCCAGGTGGTAGTGCTAGAAATTTAGATCTCATTTTCGTTGATGCTTCTGAAACTGGTGTTACAACTGGTTTCGCTGAAGTATACATACAGAACGAGGCTGATGCAGACGAAGGGATAACCATCAGAGACGGAAACAACTCTGATAATGCTATTGGTGTTCTTGACCAGAACGCTGGTGGTTGGTTTAGATTCGTTGGAGGACAATGGGTGTCTTCAACATCTGGACTTAACTAAAAATTAAATAATATTATTGGTGGGTGGCTAAGAATACTTCGTTACTCTGAACTCCCAAGTTAGTACATTAGACTTATTCCTCCAAGACTACCCACCATTAATACATATATATAAAGGAGAAAAGATGGCATTTGGACATCAAAAATTAACAGTTGACGCTACAGTAAGATCGCTAACTGTGCCACAAGGTGCTAACTTTGCACAAGTAAAAGTAGAAACAGCAGCAATAAGGTACAGAATAGATGGAACAGACCCAGCTACTGCTGAAGGTGTGTTGATTAGTGCTGGTGATGCTTTTACTATTTATGGTAATGATGCCCTAAATATTATTAAAATGGTTGAAGCTACAAGTACAGATGCAGTTATTAATGTATCTTATGGTATAGCTAATACTGGCATACATGGCGTTATTATAAATACGGCAGCGTAGTATGGGCAAATACAATAAATCTAATAATAATAATATATACAAAGATAAGCCTGAAGTTACTTGGGTAGATACAGTTATAGAAAAAGATGGAGTAAAAAAACAAGTATTTATTCCTGATGCTAAAAATGCTTATGGAGATAAAAAATCTGTAAAACAAATTACAGAAGATTTTGTAGGTAAACATAGTGATAACAAAACTGCTGTTAAAGCAGGGCAAGATGCTGAAAGGCAACTTGAAGAAACTGACTTTAATACTGTTATAGCAAAAATAAGAGAAGATAAGTGGAAGTCTCAAAACAAAATGATGGACATGATGGTTCATACTGATAAAGAGACTGGAGAAACTACTGGTGCTACTATAACTTTTATGACTACAAGTAGTGATGGACTTAGTTATCCTAGAAATGTACACTTAGATCAAACTCAAATCCAAAAAGTAATAGAAAGAACTAATGGAGGTAAATAGTGACTACTACAACAGTAAATACAATACTTCCAGAGTTTGCAGACTCTATAGGTGCTTATGTAGGTGCGTTTAGCACAACAACTGCTGTTGGTGGAACAGGATCATTAACTACAATAATTTCTACAGGACTTAGAGATATAGGTTTTACAGATGATGATGTATTAAATGATTTTTTTATAAGAATTACAAGTGGTAACAATGATGATGTTATAAGGCGTATATCTGATTACACTGGTAGTAGTGGAGCTATTGCAATAACAGGAACTGATTTAACTGGAGATAGTAGTGCAGGAACTACTTTTGAAGTATATAGATATGACCCTAATCAACTAATAAATTCTTTAAATTCAGCAACTAGGAGAGCATTTCCTGCATTACATAAGGTAATGCATGATAGAACATTAACTACTGCGTATCAACAATATAGATATACTAGACCTACAAGTATTATGCCTAGATATATAAGGCAAGTGTATCTAGTTCCTAAATTTGATGTAAAAACATACTCAGAGAATATTTTAAATGATTTAAATTGTGATTTTGAAGAAAGTACATCTAGTGTTCCTGATGATTGGGCAGATTCTGCTAATATTACAGATGCTATAGAAAATGATACTACTGATCCTAATAACAATATGGTATATAGAGGTAATAGTTCAGCTAAACTAACTTGTGCTGCAACTAGCACAGGTACTTATACTTTATCAGCAAGTAGTCCTACAAACTATGAATCGGAGGAATTAAACTTTTCAATATGGGTATATTCAAAATACGCAAGTCTTGTATCAGCTATGATTCAAATAGATTCAGATACTGCTACTACAGGTACAGCCCATTCTGGAGGTGGCTGGGAAAGATTGATAGTATCAGCAACAGCTTCAAATGTTGGTTCTACAGTAAAGGTAGGTCTAAGTTTCGCATCAAACAGCACTATATATACTGTGTATGCAGACGAAGCTATCCTTACTTCTGGAGCTAGTGAGTCACCATTAGGTAGCGAAGTTAGAGTGTATGACTGGAGAGAAGAAGGAGACTACTTTAGATTTCTAGGTACTCCAAATAGTTTATATCAGATACATGTAGTTGGTGCAGCTCAATTAGAAACATTAGATACTACTGGTACTACTACTATTACTTTAGAGCCACACCAAAGAGACTTTTTATATTCTTATGGAGCAGAGCGATTTTTTGAAGGTGAACTAGATCAAACTAGCTATGAGGATCAAACAGCTATATTAAGAACTATACAACACTATAGAAATAGAAGATTGGAGGGTGTGGGTGAGATGATACTCCCACCTTTAGTTCAAGGTGTAACTAGCTAATGCCAAGTAATTATGATGTAAAACTAACTAAAACAGATGGTAGCTCTAACCAGGTATTAATTTCATTAGATAGAACTGCTGATAGTGGGGGCTATGCTGTAGAGCATTTATCTCCTGATCCCCCTAGACAAGCTAATGATGCTGCAAACTACCAACAACAATCTCCAGATTTAGGTTTAGTTTATGATCAGGATTCTTTTCATAGGGGTTTTGGTCAAACTATTATAGAACGATTTGATACTGCAGATACAGCTAATAGAGCTAGAACTCAATACTTTTATAGTGATGGAGTATTAGGTATGTTTAAGGGTGAAGCTACTATGGGCTATCAAGAAGATGATGTAGACCTTTTATTAAAGAATGGTAGATTAGAAAAAGGTACTGTAACAGATTGGACTGGTACTAATATTACTTTAGCCTCAGAAACAGGTACTGTAAGAAATGGTGATTATAGTATGAAAGCTACTGTAACTGCTAATAGTGGTACTATTACTCAATCTTATTCTGGTACTGTTAGTGTCCTGAGAAGCCGAGAAATCACTTTTGCTGCGTTTGTAAGGCGTAGTAGTGGGTCAGGTACTATAACAGCTAAAATAACCGATTCTGCAGGTACTACGACAGGCACATCATCAACATCAGCAGCAGCTAGTGATTGGGAAGTAGTATATGCTACTAAAACTATTGATTCTGGTGCAACAAGTATTACTTTTACTTTAACAGCTAGTACAGACGAAGATATATTTTTTATAGATGATATAGGAGTAGTTCCTACTGGAGGTACTACTTTTACTACACCAATAGAATTTAATGGGCAAATATATTTATCTTGTGGAAGGGTTTTATACCAATGGGATGATAGTAATGTTTTTTGGAAAGCTGTATATGCAGACGCTTCATACGCTATAACTGATGTAGAATCTTATAGTGGTGCACTATATATAGGGTTTGGAAGCAATCAAGTATATCAACGAAGTACAAATGGTACTACATGGGCTGTTCCGTCTACTAATAGTGGTAATGGTAGATATGCTGAATATTTTTCTAAAGGTAGAAATGCTAGTGGTAATGCAGCATTATTTAAAACTAGAGCTAATCAAGTCGCCGTATCAACTGACCCAAGTGATACTGCTAACTGGGGAACTGAAATAGAATGTGGTGATTCAGATAGAAGTATTACTAATTTATTTTCATCAAACGATATAGTATATGTAGGTAGAGAAGATGGATTATTTGCTTATGATAGAGCAACTAATAAGTTTAGAGACTTGCAGCCAGAAGCTAACTTTTTTCCAGATTCAGATAACTTTGCAGTTGCTGTAGGTAGGTCAGGCTCTATATTCGCATCAGGTGGAGACCAATCATTTTGGCAAATACAATCAGGATTCTTTGATGGAGCTTATCAATGGAATGATTTATCTTATTTATTTAAAGCTGCTGGAGTGTCTGGTTTTGGAGGTAGAGTATCAGCATTAGCACAGGACAGGAATAATCTATTTGTTGCTTTAGCTGATGACTTGGAAGCTGAAACTTCATTTCCTTATGATTTAGTTCCTGGTTTTAGCTTTGCTGGTGCACAAAAATCTCAAACTATTAGGCTTCTTAGTGTAAGGTCTCAGCAAGAAAGTGCTGGTCAACAACCTGAAACTATAGCTCATACTATATCTACTTTTAATGTAAGTAGTATATCAGCTATGGGTAAATTTAAAGGTGATGTAAGAACTAGCTTATTTGTGTGTGGGAATAAAACAGAAGATACTTTGTCAGCTATAGCTAATGATACATTTCCTAGAATTGTTAGGATTCGTATGCCTATTAGAAACGAAAACCCTTCTACTAACTCTTTAACAGAGCAAAGACTATCAGGTAATCTATATACAGGTTGGTTAAATTTTAATTTCCCTGATGTAAATAAGTCTGCTGTTAAGTTAAGTTTGACTGGACAAAATTTAGATTCTAATAAGTATATTACTGTATATTATAAGACTGATGATGCTAGTAATGATGATACTTCTGGTTGGACTGTATTTGGTAGTGATGGAAAGTTTACATCATCTGGCACAACTATAACATCAAGTATACAGCTTAACTTTAAGCGTATTAGGTTTAAAATAGCTTTTACCAGTAATAGTAATGGGTCTGGTCCAAAACTAACTGGATTCGTGTTTCATTCTATGTGGAACCCTATTGAGTTTAGAAGGTGGGGAGTTAGCACAAAACTAACAGATAGGCGTAGCTTATCTATGAGAAGGGTTAGGAACAATACTTTACGATTAGTAGATTTAAGTAATTTGGAAACCTTGAGAAAAGAACCACTTATACTTTATACTGACATAGATGGTAGTAGCCATTATGTAAATATGCGTTATGCAGATGAACTTATAAGAAGTAGAACGCAATCTACTAGAAATATAAAACAAGAACAAACTAGAAGATTGTATTTACAGCTTACGGAGGTTAAAACTAGCTAATGGCAAATGAATTTAAACATAAAACAGTAGGCACCCAGCTTACACAAGCAGAATGGGAAGCTGTTGGAGGTCATGTCTTAGACTCACAGGCTGCTGGAGATATTATATATGCTAGTTCTACTAGCCAACTATCGAGACTAGGTGTAGGTACAGCAGGTAAAGTTCTTATGGTTAACTCTGGTGCTTCTGCTCCAGAATGGGCTGCTGCTATAACTGGTATCACTTCTGTTCTTAATGCAGCTTTAGTAATAGGTAGAGATGCAGATAATGATATAGATTTTGCAACTGATAACAATATTATTTTTAGAGCAGCAGGTGCAGACCAAATTAAATTAGTAGATGGCGTATTACAGCCAGTTACTGATGATGATATAGATTTAGGAACATCAAGTTATGCTTATAAAGATATATACCTAGAAGGTGATATTAAGTTTTCAGATGCTGGTGAGATTGATGTTGCAGCAGGTGATTTAACAGTTGATGTTGAAGGAGACATTATCCTAAATGCAAATGGTGGTGACATCAAGTTTGCTGATGATAGTGTTAGTCTACTAAGCATAACTAATAGTTCAAGTGACGCAGTAATAAAGCCTTTAACAGATGCTAAAGATATTATATTTCAACAGTATGATGGTACTGAAGTAGCTAGAGTAGAAGATAATGGTACTTTTAATATAGTAACTGACAAGTTAGCAATTAATGGTACTGCTATTACATCAACAGCTGCTGAACTTAATTTAATGGATGGTGGAACTTCTGCTGGAACTACAGCAGTAGCAGACGGAGATGGTATCGTAACCAATGATGGTGGTACTATGCGACAAACTACTGTTCAAACATTTGCTACATACTTTGCTGATGAAATAACTGCTATGTCTAACCTAGTAACAGTAGGTGCTTTAGATTCAGGTTCAATAACATCTGGATTCACTTCTATTGATGTAGGTGCTGGTGCAATCGCAGGAGGTTCTTTTGATGCTTCAGACGGAAACATAACTAATGTAGGTGATATATCACTAGATAGTATTAGTGCTGATGGCACTCAAATAGATATTACTTTAACGGATAATGATAGTACTGCTTTAGAAATTAAAGAAAGTACTAATGCTTACATGACATTTAACACTACTAATAGTAGCGAAAAGATACAAGTTCATAAAGCGTTAGATATTGATGCAGCTTCTGACTTTGGTAGTAATGCTATGACTAATGTGAATATAGATAGTGGAGCTATAGATGGAATAACACTAGGCACAAACTCTGCTGTAACACAAGCAGTCATAGATAATATAAATATAAATGGTACAACTATAGGTCACACTAGCGATACAGATTTAATGACACTAACAAGTGGTGTTGTTACTGTAGCTGGAGAAGTATCAATGACTACTTTAGATATAGGTGGTACTGATGTAACTACTACAGCAGCAGAGATAAACTTAATTGATGGTGGTACTTCGGTAGGTAGTTCAATTACAATCGCAGATTCTGATGGATTTTTAGTAAATGATGCTGGAACAATGAAGACTATTCCTGCATCAGATATAAAAACTTATGCTTCAGCAACAGCTACTAATGCAACTCATGTGTTAGTAACAGATAACGAAAGCACAAATGAAGAAAACTTAGTTACTTTTGTTGAAGGGGCTACAAGCTCTACTGGCAACGTAGGATTAGAAATGGATGGCAATCTTACATATAATCCTAGCAGTGGAACATTAACGGCAACAGCATTCGCTGGAAATATAACAGGTAACGTAACTGGTAATGCAAGTGGTACGGCACTAACTGTAACACAAGCAGCACAAAGCAGTATTACTTCTCTTGGAACACTTACTACTCTTACTGTAGATAATGTAATTATTAATGGAACTACTATAGGACATACTTCAGATACAGACCTACTTACTCTTACAAGTGCAAACTTAGCAGTAGCAGGTGACTTAGAAGTTAGTGGTGAGTTACAAATTGCTGATATTGGATTTACTGATGGTGATAACGCTATGACAATAGCAGATGGTGGTGGAGTAACTTTTGCACAAAATGCAGTATTTTCAGGAACTATAGACATAGGACACGCTACAGATACTACATTAAGTGGTTCTAGTGGAGTTCTTTCTGTTCAAGGTACCCCAGTTAGAACAGCAGGTGTAGAGCATATATGGGTTCCAGCAACAGCAATGACACCATCAGAATCAAATGGTTGTGGAACTTTAACAACTTTAGAAACAACAGCAGGCAGACCAGATATATCTCATTTGCCTTTTGACAATAGTGCAGATGAAAATGCACAGTTTTCAATATCACTTCCTAAATCTTGGGATGAAACTAGTGACCTTACTTGTACAGTTTATTGGACAAGTTCACGAGATGTTAGCAATGAAGATGTTACTTGGGCAATAGCACCTATTTGTTTTGGTAATAATGATGATGTAGATACTGCTTTTCCAACTCCAACTATAATAACAACAGATACTGCACAAGGGCAAGAATTTATGAACATTACTAGTTCAGTAGCTATTGATGTAGCAGGAAGTCCAGCAGCAGGTGATTTATGTTTTTTTGAAATATCAAGAGATGTATCAGATACAGATGGAACTACTCTTGCAGCAGATGCTTTATTAATAGGAGTTAAAATTTTCTACACAACAAATGCAGCAACGGATGCGTAAATGGCAAGATTTGGGTATACAGTATTAGGTTTCGGTGGGCATACACCAGCAGGTGGTCCGGGTGTATGGACAGACCAAGAACAAACTATAAACACAAATAGATACCAATCTGTAACAGCTGGTGGGTCGGCAGGATCAATTATAGCAGGTGGTAGTAGCACAGGTAATTCAGAAGAATGGGATGGCAGTACATGGTCAAATGCTGATGACAATTTATCTGCTAATACTGGTGCTGCATCAGGTGGTGGAACAGCAAGTAGTGCTATAGTTATTGGTGGTAATCGAGGTGGTTCTGGTTCTACTGTTTGTGAAAAATGGGATTCTAGTGCTGGCACATGGACCAATGCTGATTCAACAACTACAGTTTTT
>VTLG01007626.1_pt1 | contig 38655 bp, 61 predicted proteins | sample 4694571 | NCBI WGS metagenome assembly VTLG01 (sample SAMN12604809, study PRJNA352737) | marine metagenome | biome: ENVO:00000447; feature: ENVO:00000209|ENVO:00000569|ENVO:01000036; material: ENVO:00002151; isolation source: viral sequences binned using virsorter ... | reverse complement strand
TATGCTGATGTAGGCATCCCACTATCTAAAAAACTTGCATCTAAACCCATCCTCCTACAAAATAGTATCTTTAGTTCAAACGCTGTGTCAATCAAATCCATATCATTCTCCCAATCCTTAATAGTGCAGTCATTAGCTACTCCACCTAACATCCCACCCCCTAAATAATTTTGATATGCACTCATTCTTTGACCCTCATATCCATAGTCAGTTAAGTCAATTTCAATACCTCCACCTCTACTTGTGTATTTTTCTCTTGTGATGTTGTTTTCTAATTTGCTCATTTGTTTGTTGTTTTTAGTTATTAAATTTGTTTTCTAAATCCTCATAATTTTTCATAATAGCAACCCACTCCTGTTTTGTTAAAGTAGTTAGGTCTCTTGCTCGTGGGTCAAGCATATTATACGCTCCCATTTCTTGTACTTCTTTAAATTCGTTAAATTGTTCTTTTGTAATGTTCATTTGTTTATTGTTTTTAAGTTAGTAATTTGTTTTATATTATAATAGAACGAAAAGTTTTTGACAATTCCAAATTTTTAAGGCACTTTTTTTGAAATAATTATTTTTTTATATTTTACTTGCATAATTCATAATTTTTTAGTTTATTTTGTTTTTAATTAAAATTTTTGACTTACACATTCATATAATCCTAATAAAATAAAGAAGAATGTTAAAAATACCAATATAATATCCATAGTTTTGTGTTTTTAGTTAATAAAAGTTTATTTTGCGTTCATTTTAGTCAATAAGTAGCTTTTTAGAGTATTTTTGCTCTTTTTTTAGTAAAAAATCCATAGTTTCCAAGTATAAACTTTCTATTTTCTCATTTTCACCTCTTATTTGAGCCAAATTTGTACTTAAAATCCAAAATTCCAATAATTTTTTTGCAGTCCTTAATTCGTTTTCCATTTTTTGTGTTTTTAGTTAATAGTGCCATATACATAGTATATAAATAGACAAAAAAGCACTATAATTAATAATAATTCCTGTGTATCAGTTAATTTTCTCATTTTTTATCCATTTTCGTTAATAAATATACCAAGCATAGTTTTTAATAAAGTTTCTTGTTCATCAAAAGTTTCCTCATAAAAAGTTTGAGCATCATCTTGAAAAGAGCCATCACTTTTATAGCAAAATTCATTATATTTTAATTCAGTCATATAAATTGCTATATCATCAATATATTCTTTTATTCGTTCTTTTTTTATCTCCATTTTTTTAATATATTTTGGTTAATAATTCTTTATTAAAGCATCTCCATCCTTTTTTCTCTAAATCATAGTAATTTATTAAATCACCTCTATCTATACTATCATTTTCCTTTAAATTAAGCCCATACATCTCATTTAAGAGCATAACATTGTTTGTACCAGTAGCATACCTTATATCACCATTTTTTTTCTTAAAAGCAAACTTTACTACATTTAATTTTAATCTTTCTCTAATCTTTGTTTTCATTTTATTTAGTTTTGTTTAATACTCATCTCTATCTCCATCCGCCATCATTTCCTCATAATTTTCTCTTTGTATAGCTTCATACTCATAATCCTCTATCTCATCACATTCATCTCCACATTCTCCGCAAACTTCATAACTATCAGCGTGTTCTTTACATTCACTACAAATCCCAGTTTCTCCCAATAATTTAGCATCACAGCAGTTGCTTCTATCTCCATCTATAATCTCTACTCCACAGCAACTACTTACCATATTATATCCATACCCATCATCAATAGGGTTGCTTAATTTCCAGTTATCGTAGTTCATATTATTTAGTTTTAGTTATTATCTTTATCACTTATTGAGCAATCATATTCAAGTGTGTAGTATTCATTACCTTTATCTCCACAATCATCACAATCATACTCATACCATAATTCTTGCCCATCTACTCTCATACTCCCATACTCCAATTCTTCACTTCCACAATTAGCACATCTGCCTTGACAATTAGTGGTATCTACTATTTGAAAATCTTTTTCCATAATTTGTTTGTTTTAGAATGTTATTGTTATAGTTTTTGTGTCAAAATCCACCGCTACATTTTGGGGTTCAATACAAAGACCAAACTCCAATTCATAAGTATTAGTTTCTATCTCCCATTTATCAAATAAAGGCAAAGTGGTATCAATAGAATATTCCTCTACAATGTCATCCTCATCCTCCATCCATCTATCAACAGTATAATCAATTTGCACATTTGTAGCATAAACTGATATGTTTTTTACACCCCAACTCCTGTATTCTACATAAAACTCCCACTCTACAAACCCTTGCCCAATAATATCACAATTTTCTTTGTAATTTTTTGCCCATCCAAAAAAATCAATATTAGATGGTATAATCTTTGTCCTAAATGTATTTTCGTTATTCATAGTTTTGTTGTTTATATATTATAATAGAACAAATAATAATTGACAATTCCAAATTTTTTAGCTATTATTTTCGTTATTTATACTCATTCTACATAACACCTCTTTAATTCTTGCAATACTATTAAGGTATAACGTATAAGATATATTACTATAATCACTATAAAAACCTTTTGTTTTGTTCTTTTCATTTTCAAAAATATCCATCTCTTTTTGCATATCCTCCATTACATTTTGTAATACTTTTTGTTCTATTGTTTTCATATTATTTGTTTTAATTTGTTATGTATTATTGTGTAAATATCATCATCTGCATCTCTACTATTTATAAATTTATCATCAACATTGTTAGGATAATATTCAGACAAATCTATATCGTGTGTTTTCCAAAAATAATCTCTTATCTCATCCATTATTTCATTTGTAGCATCATCTACTCTTTCTATTTTTTGTCCTAAATTTTTCATATTATCGTGTTTGAAGTTCATTACTATTTCCTTGCAATACAACTAATTTTGAGTATAAATCGTGTATTACATCCATATCTACATTTTCCATATCTTTCTCAATCATCTTTATAAGATAATCTAATTGTTCTCTTGTTATTTCTAAATTCATTTTATTTATTTTTAATCAGTTATACATACAATATCATACCCCCATTCTTTTAAGTGATTAAAGGGTTTCCCATCCATTTCGGTATCTGTTTCCAAATGATTTATTAAGTAAACTATAAACTCCTCAACATCATATATTCTTTTTTCAGGTTTATTTTTATCTACATAATAACTTATATTATAATTAAGGAATGTGTTTTCTTTTTCACAAATTTCCTCATCTACTCTAATTTTAAGTGTAATCTCTTTTTCTATCATTTTTTATCGTTTTAGTTTGTTTAAATTTCTATTTACTATTTCATTTACTTTATTAAGTAGTTCATCTCCAACATCTAATAATCTACATAATTCCATTTGTATTTGTTCTTTTACTTCATTTATTTTTTGATTATTCATTTGTTTTTATTTTTATATTTAATTTTTTTATTTCTTCTGCTCTTTTTCTTTCCCATAAACGCTGTGTTATTTCGCATAACTCATATCCGTCTTCATCTTGTAATATATCTGGGTACATTCCATTTTCATACCATTCGTTAACTATATTAATAACTTCTTGTTCAGTTAGATTTAATCTTTTAATTATATTTTCCTCCATAATTTAGTTTTTTGTTTTTAGTTTATATCTTCTATCTCGTTTTGAAGTTCATCAATTAGAGAAAGTATTTTTATTATTTCCTCGCTTTCTTTATTATTATCTATAATTTTAGAATAAACATCATCTAAATTATTTATTAATTCTTTTTTAATTTCTTGATTCATTGTTTTTTTTTTAGTTATTATATATGACCACCATAATTTTCTCCTAAAATATCATATCTCATTTCGTGTTCTTCATCTTTATCATCCATACCATCTCCTAATCCAAATCCAAATTCTAATTGAGCTTCACCATTTGCATCACTTATTGCATCATTCCATTTATTCTCATTTTCAAATAGCCAGTCAGCAACTTTATCTTCAGGCAAATCTTTTGGTATTTCAATATATACCTCACAATATTTATGATATATTGTTCTGCTACTAATTTTTACTTCTCTAACATCATCTGATATATGTATATGCTTATCCCCCAACATATTACTAATTGTTTTTACTGCTTCATCTTTTTTCATAATTTTATTTTTTAATGTTTGTATATTGTAATGAGAATAAAAAAAAATAACAATTCCAAATTTATTAGCATATATTTTCAATAAATATGCTATTTATAATGATTCTAAATAAGGGAAATGTATATATAGGAACGCACACACGATAAGGAAAGGCAAAATATGCGTTCATTTTGCTTATTAAATAGAAAAAAGGGGCAGAACACCCCTTTTCTCACTTGAGAGATAAAACACAAAACAAAAACAAACTACAAACGAGATTGCTATTGCAATCTAACGCATTTTATCTGACATATCGTGGAAATTTAAGGAATTTTCTTCTATAAAGGCTTTTTTAGCGTTCTTTTTGACTAAAAATTATAAAGATTTCTTCTACCTAAGTCCATAGGCACAAAAATACCAGTTTTACCTCCGTTTATAACTACACCACATCCTAAAGTTGGTTTTTTTGGAAAATTCTTACCATAACTAAAGGCCATGTGGTCAACATCTATGCCACAACCTACATTTAAGCCGAAAATAATATCATTACGAGATGCCATATAAGAAACTCCTGCGAAAGAGTGTGAATGACCTACAACTGTAGATTGTCTGTTGGCTATAGCTCTATTTCTTGCTCCTGATATACCACTACTACCTGTCCCATGCTCGTAAAGAACACCATCTATCTCCCAAGACAAATCCCACTTCCATCCATCTGGAGCTTTCCAAATCTCTTCATAGGTCTTCATAAATCTGCTTGGTATTCCTGCTGTTGTAGCTTTTCTAAATGGTAGTGCCGAATGATTACCTACACAAACTTTTACATCTGGGAATGTTTTGTACCATTTCTCCATAGATTTCTGAGCTTGTTCTGCTTCACTCTCTGCATTTGGCATTTCCACCATTGACTCATGATATGACAGAGCTGCGTTATCCACCTCATCTCCAATATGAACTATCTCTGATACCCCAAAACGAGAAAAGACTTCGTAACAGAAGTCTCTATATTTTGGATGACAAAAAGGTTCGTGTGTATCTCCTATAATACCCACATTATTATTATTCCTGTGGGACAAAAGTATCTCGTACTCCCTTTTATTTAGTCTTGGCCTATATTGTTTCATTTTGTTTTGTTTTGGCAAATATACAAAAAAAAACTAAATATAAATCTATTTTTTAATTTTTTCGTATGAACGGCCTCCAAAATAAGCCCCAACAGTAGTAATTAAAACCATCTTTAAAAGGTCTTTCCAGTCTTCATCTACAGTAAATGATATAGCCCCTGCATCTATAAAAACCATTAAAACAGTTGATACTACTAAAAATATTAAAACCATTGGCCTAACATTTTTACTTAACCAAGAGTCTGACTTCATATCTGAATCCCACCTCTTAGTTATCTCCATCTCTATAGCAGTTTCATATTCAGAAAGAAGTTCTTTTACTTTTTGCTCTGCTTGAAGCTTCTCTTCTTCAGATGTGTGTAGCTCATCTATAACACCACCAACACCCTTAACAAGTTCTGTAGCCCCACTTGAAAATATTTTGCCTAATATACTCATGATTGATTCCTAATATATTCTAAAATTATATCTATTTTCTTTTTTATTTCTTCCATATTTTCAGCATTTTTTTCATGCTTTTTTTCAAATGTTTTTTTAACTTCTCTAATGCTAAAAAAGAAAAAATTATACAAAGCATACAATGCCCCTAAAAGTAAAACTAAAGGAAGTCCATAACCCTCTATTAATTTTAATATTTCAGCCATTTTTAATCAGTCACCCAAGCAGCAGTAGCTCCTGTTGTAGGTTGATACATGTCAATCCATGTAGCAGAAGCTGTTGCACTATTTGAAGCACTTACCACCACTAAAGCTTCTCTTGGATATTCTGCATGAACACCTGCAAGTTTTATTAAAGTTCCATTAGCGTCTTGCAGACCCATACCTGTAGTCTGTTCTCCTGACGCAAACTCTAAATAAGCTTTTTTCTCAAAAACCTTATCATAACCTATTAAGAAGAAATATGTTTCTGGGTCAACTGTATCACAATCATCTGCGTATGTTTCAACTATAGCAAATATACCGCAAGATTCAGTAAGCTCTCTTAAACGAGTGTTAATTTCTTCTGTTATTTTAGGGATGTAAAACTCCAACTCTACGTTAACTAAAGTAGAGCCGTTTTCTCTTGTTGCGTTAGCATTAAATCCAGCAGTTCCTCTTTCAAATTCAAATTCATACCAAGCACCTGTTTCATTTGTAGCAAATGATGTAAACTCACCTCCTGCCGCATCACTACCAGGCCCATCTCCTGCCGTAGCATAAACTGGTGAAGTAACTGGAACATTATCTTGTTCTGCTAACCATATTCTTTTCAAACCTCCTCTACGATTTCTGTCGCAGCATACTATTTGATGTCCTTTTGTTAAAGCCATTATTTTTTCTTTTTAAATATATTAAACAAAGATTTTTCCTTTTTGCGTACACACACAGCACAAACTGAGTCTGGAATATTAATCCTTACAGTATCTACTATTTCGCACACTTCAATTCTATAATCATAAATTACACTATCTCTATTTATAAGTTTTAAACTTCTTAAATTATCTAAACTATCCTTAAAGTGTTCACGAACACGAATAACATCTGATAATCTTTTGTTTAATCTTAATTGTGCTTGTTCTGTTTCTCTCTCTTTATTTTTTAAATTATTTATAGCTTCATCTGCCAACACAATTAAGCTATCTAAATCATTGTTTATATGCTTCACCTCTAACACAGGCTCTTCTGACTGCGAACAAGAGAAAAATATAAAAAGCAATATATAACATATTTTATTCATTAATACTTTTTAATGTTTCTATAAACTTATCATTTAACTTTTTATAATCATCCCTAAGTGTAATAACCTCTTCTTGTAACGCTTCAATTTGGTTTGTTAAAGTAGTCTTGTTATCTACATACAAATAACCTATTGCTATAAGGGACAACAATAAAACCCCAGACACAGGATTACTTGCAAAATCTTTAAAACTTATCAACGACTTCATCCTAAAAACATTTTTACTATCAAACCAATAGTTGCGGCATATATAACCCAAAGTGCCTTAACTATAACTTTTCTTGTAGATGTGTTCTGATTAACTCTGGCTACAACCCCATAGTCAGGGTCTAATAGTTTTTCAGTTAACATATCTAACTTACCATCCATTTTATCTAATTTATCTTCCATAGCATCTATTCTTTGTTCCATCAAAGCCATTTCTTTTATTATATCTTTATTAGTAGCCATTATTCTTGGACTCCGTCTAAATCTATATACTCAATCATTACATCTTCACCATTATTTAACGCTCTCGCAATAACTGGATAAATTCTTTTGTAAGCATTAGATGACTTTCCAATGAAGCCATCTTTGATGATTGCATTATTTTCTTGCGAATCACCCACAAGAAGACATCCAGCAGTATGCTCGTCAGTATTACCACAATGTATAAGAACATATTTAAAGTTTGGTATATCACAAACCTCCAGCATGCCTTGATGAATACTTGGGTATCTTTTAGAGTATTTACTATCCATTCCACCAACATTTCTAAATTTTATATTATAAATGCCTGCTGGTATTCTTGTCTCACCCCTGACTTTTAAAGCTCTATGTTCATCCTCCAAAGTATAACACATAAACTTTAACCCTATATCAGTATCTTCCATTAATATACCAGAAGTAGAATCTTCTTGACTGCTAAATCTTAATACTTTTAATTTCATCTTCCCTGTCCTCTATATTTATTCTTGTAACCAGGCTGTCCTTGACTTGCATTTTTACTATGCACTCCTTTTCTTTTTTTCCTTTTATTACCTCTAAATATGGTTATAATCTTTTTAGCCACTATGTTGTAACTACAAACATTTCTAAGTCACAAACTGTAGTCTTACCTATAGCCTCTACTGTCATTGAAGTATTAGTCCACTCTCCAGTAATTATAGCCGTAACAGGTATTGCAGCGTTTTCCTCTGCCATAAAGTACGGTGAAGATATTAAGTGACTCATACCTGGGTCAACTCTAACTGCAAACTGTGCTCCTGTTGATTCAGTTCCACATACTCCAGCTCTTGATGTGATTCTTAAATATATAGGATACTCACTATCAAGATTAGTGAATCTTGCGTACTCAAACTCACTAAAAGTAACATCAGCAGCTCCATCAGGTGCGGCTGTTGCGGATAAAATAGGAATCCATCCTTGTTCAGCAGAAGCGGCAGGTAAAGATATTATTCTTTCATAAGACTCATTACAAGAACCAACAGTAGTTGTATTAGTGTTTCCATAATTTTTGTTATTTAAACTAACACTATCTGTAATAGTTGACGTAAATGTCGCATTTTTTATTGTTGTCGCCATCTTTTATTATTATTATTTATTATTAATTTTATTCATTTTTAAACCACCTTATCTATCTCAAAGGAGAACGCTCCTCTACAATCTAAGTCCTCTGCATTTTCAGTTACCTCCAAAGTGAACACTATAACATCTTTAGCTGCTAATGTTAAGCCCTCTGATTCGTTTGAACCTGTAGTCATCTTTGGGTTTTCATTACCGCTTAATGATGTTGTGCAGGTTGAAAGTAAAGTTCCGTTACCATAATTTGCTGTTTCTGAGTCAGGTGAAAACTTCCATAATTTTATTTGCACCTCTACCTCTGTACTTCCGCTCATTATAGTTGTCATCCTCCCAAAAGTATATGTTCCCTCTAATTCTGGTCTTATATAAACCGTACTCCATAAACCGTAATTAGTAGTTAAATCTGCCATATCCTCACTAATTGCAGTTTCTATTTTTCCTGATTTATTATGCTGTTCATTGTTCCAGCCATAATAATTTCCAGCAGTTGGAGCTAAATTATATGTTTCAAACCTATATGTTTCAGATATTGTAGAATGTCTTTTAGAAATAGATACAGCTCCACTTGTAACTGAAAAATCACTTGAAGCAAAACTTGCTATTCCTTTTACAGATGTTGTTGCTTCCTTTGCAGAAACAGCACCACTTGTAACATCAAACTGATAAGCATTAAAACTTGCTCTACCCTTTACAGATGTTGTAGCATCAGCCTCTACTTTTGTTTCTAAATCTTGTAATGCACCTTTAATATCTCTACTATCAGCAATAGTTCCCCCATCAAAAGTTCCTAAATTTGTTTCTGTTGTTCCTGTTAAAGTATCAATATCTGATTTTGTTTTCTTTTCAGTTGTTTCTGATATTGTAATTGTATCCTCTGAAATTGAAGTTGTTATGTTTGTCCCTCCTGCTATTGTATATTCTGCTGCCCCACTTGCGTAGATTTTTGTACCTGTATCTGCTGATATTTGTACTGACTCAATATCTCCACTACCTGCACTAATAGTCTGCCAAGAGCAAGTTCCATCTCCATCTTCTCTTAAAAACTTTGTTCCGCCTGTCTCTCCTGTTGATTTAATTTCTGTACCCTCAACATCTTCTATTTCTGTAGAGAAAGAAGATTTAGAAACCCACTTCATATCACCACTACTGTCTGTAGTTAAAACCTCATTAACAACTTCTGTATCTGTAATAACTACAGAGAAACCTGTGTTTCCTGCGTCAGGAACAGTGCTTGAAGTCATACCTGTTATAGTGACAACACCTGCGTTATTATCTGTTGCTGTAAAATCTGCATGAGCATCAACAGCAACCTGTATAGCATCACCAATTTGAGCGGCAGTTGCTCCATTACCAGCAGCACTTACATCACAAGCTATTGTACCTGTATATCCTGACGGAGTAACTAAGGAAACATCTGCTGTTATTTTTAAATAAACAGCATATTTATTTGCGTCATTACTACTGTAAAGAGTAAAGTATGTATGGTGCTTGCTCCCCTCAACATCTGCTTCCGCAGTTATTTGAAAGCTTGTTGTATAGTTAGCTTTAACCCATTCTAATTTTCCTGCTGCACTTTTTGTTGTTATACTTCTTTTTCTTGCAACTGAAAAGTCTTTTGGGTCATGTAGCTGGTCGTTTGATAGTTCTGAATGAAAATTTGTAGCCATAGTTTAATATATTATTATTCCGTTTTTCTTGGAAACACCACCTGCGTTTTCATTACAATAATCTGGAAAAGAACTTTCATTTTCACATAGAAAATCGTGCATTACTCTCAGGAATGTTTCTGATTTTTTAAATGTTTCTTGTCTCAAAAAGCTTAATTTTTTCTCACTAACAGGAAGAGTGAAATCTGCAACATTTTCTACAACACCTTGTGAAGTGGTGTTATATGTCATATCTGGCAAGATTTCAAATTTAACACAAAAAGCTAAGTAGTTAACTATAAAATCTTCTTTTAATACACCGTTAGGTCTCCTTATTGTTAAGGAGGCAGTAGTATTGGTTGCTGTAGGTGTTCCAGAAATCGTAAAAGAAGTAACCGCTCCAGGAGTATCTACTGTCTCAACCTTGCAAAGACCATTACCATCACCGTCTGCATTGACTGGTATTTCATTCCCTGTGACAAAATCTCCTACTTTTATAAAAGAGTTTGGTAAACAAAGAATCGTTGTACTTCCAGATGTTACTTTATAACCCCCTCCAGTTACAGTACATCCTGTAGTTCCCATGGTAGGGTATGTTATATTTGTAAGTCCTGTTATTGTTACTGTGGCATTAGCAACAGTCGCTGTAAAATCAGCATGTCCGTTCAGTGCTGTTTGTAAAGCTGTGGCTACTTGTTGTGCTGTTGAGCCTGCTCCTGAAGCAGTTACATCAGCAGCAATAACCCCATCATAACCTGCTGGGGTAGCCATAACAGCTCCACTAATATCAAAATAAACAGCATATTTAGACGCATCATCTGTACTATAAAGAGTAATATATGTATGATGTAAGCTTGCAGCAACATCTGCCACACATGCAATCTTTAAACTTGTAACAAGATTATGAGTCCACTGAACAGAAGCATCAACCTCATTTGAAATTAATTCATAAAGGTCTTCACCAATATTGGGTTGAACATGATTTAATTCAGCAATTTTTATAAATGCTGGTTTTATTAAATATGTATCAGTGTTCTTGTTGGTGAACGCTGTATCAATTACTTGTGTCGCTGTTATTAGTGCCATCTTTTACTTTATTCTTTTCCTGTAATAATTGTTCCATTTCTTCTTCAGTAAGCTCAGGAAGATGGAAAATTTTTCTTCCCTCCTGAAGAGAAATATATTCTGTTGGGTTAATAGCCCCCAGCATTGTAACTGGCGGTTTATTAACTATATGTAAGTCAGATACTTTATAACCACCGTCTTTTTTTAATATTTTTTTCAGCTCTCTAATCATCATTTGCTGAGGCTCTCTTATTACTGTTGACATAACTATATCATAAATCGTTAAGATTTGTTGATTGTTACCCAAAGAACCTGCAACCTGGATTCCTGATAAAGCTGGATTCCATCTATGTGCCGATATTATATTATCATTTGTTATGGTTTGCAACTCCATAAAAGAACCATCACTATCATCTGATATAACCTGAACATTAGATGCGGACTCGTCTCCGTTTTTAGCTATAAATAGTATCTTGGAATTGTTAGTTTCACCAGTTAGTTTATCTCTGGCTTCATCTATGAATTGTTGTGCCTCGTCTTCTGACATATCTGCCCCCAATTCAATAATTGCAGACGGCATAAACCCATTTTTAAAACGAGTTAAATTATACTTACCTATTTGGTTTGCTATTTTAATATGGTCTAAAGCGGCCACATAATCTGGCAAACCGTAATAGTAATAAGTGCTTTCATAATCAGAGAAATGAATTACAGCTCTTTCAATACCAGTTTTAGGAGCTTTATTAAAAAAAGGATATAAATTAACAGATTTAATTTTCTCCTCAGTTTTTCTTACATTCTCCCAATCTGGATGAAATAATATTTTAGTTCTCCCTTTATGAACCCTTGCTGTTGTAGCGTCTTGATGGTATATATTAAGATAACCCTCTCCCTTAACTATCTCAAGGAAAGCATTTCCATGAGTCCAATAATCAGACATAACTTTCCTCATTACATCATCAAGACTCTCGCCATTAGCGTTAACATCCATGATGTATTCATCAAGTTTTTCGTCTAAAGTGTGAAAACCCTCACCTAAAGTAAAGGTTGTTTTTGTGTTCAAGATTGCCCTATGTGTTGAGGCACTTCTTGACAAATCACTTAATTGTTGAGGAAAGAGATTATCGTCTCCAAAAGGTATCCAAGAGTTTCTTAATCTATCTAAAGACTTTTTTTCAACAGGTACTTCTGTAGAAGTGTCTTTAGAAAAACCATAAGCAAGAAGTTTATTATTCTTCTTCGCTACCCTCTGATACTTCTTCTTGTATTTCCTCTTTTGCTGATTTTGACTCATCTATTTTAACTTTTTTAATTTTTGCCACTTTACTCTTCTTCCTTTCACAAGGTTCGTCACAATCACAAAGGATATAAGGCTTATCAAAGTTATATAACTTCTCTAAAACCTTTTGACTAAGATTAGAGTTTGCATCTACAGCAAAAGTATTATTACCAGCTAAAGTAACAACATCTTTTTTGCCAGATTTAAAATACTTTTTATCTAATTTATATGATTTCATAATTATATTTTTTTGCAAAGATAATAAAAAAGGGGGAGATAAATCCCCCTTTCTTAAAAAAATTAATTGATTAGTCTGAAGTCCAAGCTTTAGTTACACCAGCAACTGCCTGATATAAGTCAATTACGTTAGATGTACCAGCAGATGAAGTTCCAGAACCTATAAGAACTAAAGCTTCTCTTGGATACTCAGCGTGTACTCCTGCTAACTTAATCAAAGTTCCGTTAGCATCTTGTAAGCCCATACCTGTAGTTTGCTCACCAGAAGAGAACTCTAAATAAGCTTTCTTTTCAAAGACTTTATCATATCCTAAGATAAAGAAATAAGTCTCTGGGTCAGCAGCGTCACAGTCATCAGCATAAGTTTCTACTAAAGCGAATATACCACAAGACTCAGTTAATTCTCTTAACCTTGTGTTAATTTCTTCAGTAATTTTTGGTATATAAAATTCTAATTCTACATTTACCAGTGTAGAACCATTTTCACGAGTTGCATTTGCGTTAAAACCAGCAGTGCCTCTTTCAAACTCAAACTCAAACCAGTCGTCAGAAGTAAATGTTTTAAATTCACCTCCAGCAGCACCAGTAGGAGTTCCAGCAACAGCATATTCAACTGTTCCAGTTAAGTTGTCTTGCTCCATTAGCCAGATTCTCTTTAGACCACCTCTACGGTTTCTATCGCAACAAACAATCGCATGTCCTTGTGTTAAAGCCATTTTATTATTATTTTAAATTGTTTATAAAAAACTTACAGGGAGTTTTGACACTCCCTATAAGACATGTTAATTATTAATCTTGCGTCATTGTTACAACCATTCCTGGTTCTTTAACAGCAACACCCATAGAGTATAACATTCTGAATCTGTTTTCTTTACAGTCTTTGTTATACCACATATCAACATCCTGAGCTTGGTAGTCAGTACCGATAGTGATATTGTCTTCCATAGTCCAGATTGCAGCTTTAGTATCAGCAGTAGCATTTGGAGCTAAACCGTTAGTCATATTAGCTAAAGAAGCACCGTAAGTAGCAATATCTACATCCCAAGAGTTAACAACAATCATTGGTATTCCGTTGTAAGACAAGTTAGGGATACCGTTGATTAGGTCACTGTATGCAGCAACATGAGTTCCAGCAGACTGAAGTTCATGTCTGTAAGCATCAGCGAAAGCTCTTGATACATATATGATTTGTCTATCAGCAGTTGCCAACTCAGTTGACCTTGCGTTCATCATATCTTGTAAAGTAGTAAGCATATCAGTGTTGAATACTTTTACTTGAGCAGTAGGTAAGTCACCACCAACTTTACTTGATAAATACTGCCAAACTCCATTACAAAGTTTTTGAGTAGATTCAGAAGCACCGTTAGTAGTATCACCCCACCATAAGATAGTAGAGAAGTCTCTTGCGATACCTTGCATTACTAATGCAGAAACGATTTCCATAAATAAAGTTCCTGTTAAGTCAGCTCTATTTACTCCTTTCTTCATTAATTGAGATTTAATGTGTGACATTAAGCTACATGCTTTTTGTGCGTGCTCAACTTCTAATCTACATAGAGTTAACTCTACATTATTATTAGTTGACTGAGTACCGTCTGCACTAAAGCAGTCAGAAGTACATGCCATTGATTTTGTTATATCTTTAATTGAAGTATATCTATCTAAAAGTATAGACGCACCTGAAACGTCAGAAATAACATCCATCCCTTTCAGATGGTTATTTTCGTAAAACAAAGGTTGCAAGAAATACTTACGAGCATCTTCTTGTGACCATGTTAAACTTGTATTAATTACATTTGCCATTTTCTTTTATTATTTAATTTTTAAAATTTACTGAGTTATCATTTGCAAGAATGTTAGCGAAAGCAGACCAAGCATCTTCAGTAGTGTTTTCTGGAGTTGGATTTGGGTCTTTTTCAGGAACAATCTCACTCGGTGTGCCCTCATACTTAGCAACCTTGTCCTCTAATGAGTTTACTTCGTCAGCCAAAGCAACTATATTAGATTCTTTTTCTTCTAAAGAAGCTGAAAGCTCTGCGATAGTATTATTAGAAGCAGTGATAGCCTCTTCTAATTCTGTCATCTTTGCATTAACTTCTTTGTTGTCTAAAATCTTAACCTCTTTAGTTTCTGCTTTCGCAACAAACAAGTCCGAGATAAAAGCTTTTAAATCTTCAAATTGTTTTTCCATTTTATTAGATTTTTGATTATTAGAATTATTAAACATATCAATAACAAGAGATTTGTTTTTATAATTAAGTTTATCTACATTAAACTTAGCCGCTAAAGCAATAGGTTCTTCAACATTGTTTATAAACCCTGCCTCTAAAGCCTCATCTGCTGTAAACCAAGTTTCATCATTCATCCATTCACGAATTTCAGATTCTTCTTTACCAGTTTTGCTAACATAAATATTAACAAGCCTATCACCCATCTTATCCATAAGGTCAGCAGCTTTTCTCATTTCTTTAGCACCACCAGTTTCTCCACCCCATACATTATGTATCATAAAAAGACTGTTCTCACTCATAAGAACCTCATCAGCACCTAAAGCAATTACAGAAGCTATAGAAGCTGCAAGACCCTCAATTCGTGCAGTAACTTTTTGTGGCATACGCTTAATTGCGTCATGTATAGCAAGTCCATCAATGACAGACCCCCCTGGAGAGTTGATTCTTAATAAAACATCACTCGCAGTTATTGTTTTAACCTCCTCTATAAAAGACTTAGAGTCTATGCCCCAAGCACCTATCTCATCATAAATAACGACTTCTGCCGAGGTTTCAGATAGGTTTTTAATATTATACCAGTTCATAAAATCAATTATACAGATATATGAACATATATTATGGAAGTTTTTTTCACAGAAAAGGAAATTATTGGAATTTTTTAAAAATAATGGCTAAAAAATTTGGTGGTTTAATATTTTTTTTGTTTCATTGTATATATAAACATTAAAATAATAATATGAATCAAAACGAAAAACTACTAAAAAATATAGAGAATTTTGAGAATAGAGAAAAATCTATATTAGAAAAACAAAACAAAGAAATGTATCATTTAACAAATGATTTACAAAAAAGAAAAGAATTTAGAGAAATTATTAATTTATTAAAACCAAAACAAAATGGAAAAAGAAACTAAACAAGAAACATTAAGGAGACTTTTTGTTCAAAACAATTTAGTAAAAGAAGATGTTTTTAAACACAAATTCTATACTATTATTACAAGAGCAGGCATAGATAAAATTCAGGCTGCCAATAATATTGATGTTGATTACGAGTTGCTATATAACTCAGATGACACTAAATGTGTAATCATAAAAGCAACAGCAAGTCTTGGGGAAAAAAGTATTCAAACATTTGGCGAGGCTGCCCCAATGAATAATCAAAATGCTTATCCAGTTGCCATGGCAGAGAAAAGAGCTATGGCCAGAGCAGTCCTTAAATTAGCAGGGTTTTATCAGTTAGGTGTATTTTCTGAAGATGAGGCAGATGACTTCAAGAGATGATGATTGGATAGATGATTTTTTAGATGACGAAGCCTCTTTTGTTCAAATAGGAATAATAGAGCAGTTATTAAACACATCATCAGCAAGAGATAGTTATATAGATATTGACTTAAACAAATTAACTTATGGAGAAGCAGAAGAAATTATCAGAGACCTTAGAGAAAACGACAACCCCAGAGACCCAAGAGACCAATTTTACAAAATATTTGGAAGACGCAAAAGACATTAGAGAGACTAAAAATATTTTAAAATTTATGAGGGATAATTTTATAAACACTAAAGATGTAGAGTATATTAATGTAAATGATTATATATATTATTATTCTCAAATACCTGAAAGCCTCTGGTCAGAAAAGCCGATATTTTATTTTAAAGATGACAAATATGATGCCTTAGGGTTGTTAGGGGAGCAGGTTCATTATTTCAATATATATTCTAAAACACTTCAACTTTATTTTAAAGACTGTTGCGGTTTAAGTATAACAGAGTGTATTGATGAAGAACATAAAAAGTTAAACAATAAAGAAAAATTTATTAAATGGCTTTTTTATATTGAAGAGGTTTGTCAAGAAAAAGAATTAACACAAGCATTTAGAAAAGCAAAAAAAATTATACATGGAAGATATTATTGATAACAAAATAGATTTGCTCTTTGGAATAACAGAAGCTATAACAGGAGCAACTGAAAGAGGAATAAAAAGCCCTTTAAGAGATAGGCATTTATCTTTAGCAAGACAAGTTATGGGTTATATATTAAATATTGAACTTGGTCTTACAGTTATGAGAGTTGGTGAGATATTAAATAGAGACCACTCAACAATAACTTTTTATACGAGATATTTTGATGACAAGTTTGAATGGGATAAAGATTTTAGAGAAGCTTATACTTTAGTTTCTGAAACTTTTTGGGGCAATTATGAGGAAGCAGAAAGAAACGATATTGACTTGCAGGTTATGTCACTCCAAAACCTGATTGATAAATTAGAACGTAAAAAACAAATATTAACTAAAAATTATTAAAAATGGAAGAAAAAAAGTATGTAAACGGTATTGTCATTAAAGAGAAAACATTTGACAATGGTGGAAGCCAGTTGAAAATGAGTGTAAAGGTAGAAGACTTTATTAACGAGTTAAAAGCTGTGGAAGACAAAGGATGGGCTAACTTAATTGTTAGCAGAAGAAAAGAACCGTCTGACACTGGTGTGACTCATTATGTTAAAGTTGACACCTGGAAACCAGACCCTAAAAAAACGTCTTCAAAACCAAAAGTTGAAACTTTAGAAGATGATGATTTACCATTCTAAGTAACAATATAGGTTAGGGGGGTTAGTAATTTAATGGCAATAATGCCAAATAACTGAGCGGTTATACTTTGTGAAAGGTTACAATTCCCCCCTTTCCTTTTTTATAAAACAAATGAAAGAATACGAAGTAAAATTTAAAATAAAAATAGATGATAAATGTAAAGAGCTTTATCCAAACTTTTTATCAAATGTTGTCAGGTATTATAGAATTACAGAAATGTGTAATTATTATGACACTAAATGTCCTGGGTATGAAAACCAATCAGTTGGCTTTATTGAGAGTATAGTTCATTCTGTGGCAACTCCAGGAGCTTTGCCAGATGAAAAAGGAGAATTGATTGATTTTTATAAAAGACATGGTTATCAAATAAAATTAATAGAACTTAAACAAAAATAAATGGAAGAAATAAAAGTTGTTACAATTATATTTGTATCTTTTAGCATAGGTGCTTTTATAGGCTCTTTATGGATGTTTTATGCTCTTGAGAAAAGCAATAGACAAGCTATAGAAGAATTAGATATAAAAACAAAACTACTACAAGAATATGAAAGAGAAAAGAAAGTTTAAAGGAATTTGGATTCCTGCTGAAGTTTGGGAGTCTAAAAAACTTACACTACAAGAAAAAGTATTTCTTGTTGAAATTGATTCTTTAGATAATGATAAAGGATGTTTTGCCAATAATAATTACTTTGCTAAGTTTTTTGGATTATCAACAACAAGGGTTTCTTTAGTTATAAATAATTTAATATCTAAAGGTTTTGTTCATTCAACTATCTTACAATCAGAGGGTAACAAAAGAATATTAAAGACCTCTTTAACTAAAGTTAATAACCCTATCCCACAAAAGTTAAAACATAATAATACAGTTAATAATACATTAATAAAAGAAAAGCAAGAGCTTTTTGAAATTTTTTGGAAAATATATGATAAACCTGTATCTAAAAAACCTGCTAAAGAAAAGTTTATAAAACTATCTTTAGATGACTGTAAAAAATGTGTTGAGGTTGTTCCTTTATATGTTAAGGCAACACCTGATAAAAAGTTTAGAAAACATGTTTCTACTTGGTTAAATCAAGAATGTTGGAATGATGAGTATAATGATAATAATAATGGTGGTATTAGTAATGGTAATTTAAAAGGGATGATTTTATGACATTTTATGATTATGGCATAAAAATAAAAAGAAACAACGGACAGGTGAAAACTAAATGTCCTAAATGTTCACATGAAAGAAAAAAGAAATCAGACCCTTGTTTATCTGTAAATATAGATGATGGTATTTGGAATTGTCACAACTGTGGTTGGAAAGGAAGTTTAAATAAAAAAAATTATATGAAAGAAGAAGTTTTTGTGAAGCCTGTAAAAATTGAAAGAATTTCTAAATATTCAGATGGCCTTTTGAAATATTTTAAAGATAGAGGTATATCTGAAAAAACTCTTATAGATAATAAAATAAGCGAGGGAAAAGAATATATGCCACAAACACAATGCGAAAGAAACACAATTCAGTTTAATTATTATAGAGATGGAGATTTAATTAATGTAAAATATAGAGATGGAGATAAAAATTTTAAATTAGTTAAAGATGCTGAAAGAATACTTTATGGTCTTGATGATATAAAAGGCTCTGATGAGGTTATTATTGTTGAGGGAGAAATAGATAAATTATCTTTTTATGAGGCAGGTTATAAAAATTGTGTGTCAGTTCCTAATGGGGCATCTAATCTTGAATTAAAATATCTAAAAGATTTTCCTGATGATTTAAAAAAGGTTTATATAGCTACTGATAATGATGAGCCTGGAAGAAAGCTTGCTGAAGAATTATCAAGAAGAATAGGTAGAGACATTTGTTATCGTGTTGATTTTCAAGAGTTTAAAGACGCAAATGAAGCTTTAAGTTTTGGGTTGGATAATTTTATTAAAAAAGCAAAACCTTATCCGTTAGAGGGGGTTTTAAGTGTTGATAGTTTTGATATAGATATTGATGACCTTTATAACAATGGACTTTCAAGAGGAGACACAACTGGCCATAACACATTTGATAAGTTGTTTTCTTTTACAACTTCTCAATTAACTGTTATTACTGGAGTCCCTACGCATGGTAAAAGTAATTGGCTTGAGCATGTTTGTGTTAAATTAGCATCTAATGATAATTGGAAGTTTGGTGTTTTTTCTCCAGAACATTATCCTTTGCAATTACATTTCTCTGTTTTAGCAGAAAAGTTTATTGGAAAAACATTTAGAGATGTTTCTATATATGAAAGAATGTCAAAAGAAGAGTTAAGTCAAGCTAAAAGTTTTATATCAAAAAGTTTTCATTGGATTAGACCTGATGGAGATATTTTTACTATTGATGCTATTTTAAAATCAGCAGCAGGGCTTGTTAAAAGACATGGTATAAAAGGACTTATTCTTGACCCATATAATAAAATACATGCCCCTTTTGGCAGTCAAAGTGAAACACAATATATAAATGATTTCTTGACAAAACTTACTATATTTAAACAAAAATATGATATACATATATTTTTAGTAGCACACCCTCGTAAAATGAGCAAACAAGAAAATGGATTATATGATGTGCCAACATTATATGATATTGCAGGTTCTGCAAACTTTTATAATCAAGTAGATAATGGAATAACAGTTTATAGAAATTTTGAAACAGGAAATAGTCATGTTTATGTTCAAAAAGTAAAGTTTAGGCATATAGGAGAAATAGGTGAAGCTGTCTTTAAATATAATTTACAAAATGGTAGATACAATGAGATTTCAGAACACCCAAATAACGAACCTTATAAAAATATTACAAAACAGTTGCATCTTTAAAAAATAATTAGTATAATTGTATTATGATTGAATTTTTAAAACACGCTACAGGACTTTGTGGAGAACCACATCCAAGCTTATTAACATTATTGTTTGGAACACCAATATTAAGTTATGTAATTTATAAATTTAAAAATAAAGATAAATGAGTGTATTAGATTTATTAAGAAGAAATCCAAATAGCAAAAGACGTTGGATAGTTAAGTATGATTCAGAAGAAAGAATAAGAGAAGTTAAACTTTTATATAACGACCATGAATATAAAGGTGAGAGAAAAAAACTTACTGATGAAGAGTTAAAAGAAATTCTTGAATTAAATAAAAACAAAAAAAAATAACTATGGAAGAAAAAGTAGAAGTAATTAACGCACAAGAAAACTTTAAAGTTTGTGTAGATTTAAACGTAGGTGGTAACGCAAACGGAGGTATATTTATTAGTGTAAAAGGATTAAAAGAAAAGATTGAAAAAATAGAAAAGTCTGGCAAAAAAAAGGTTGTTGGATTTGTTTATGACAACACTAATAGATTAGAAATATTAACTCAAACAACAGAGCTTTTAGAAAAGGCTGAAGAGTTAAATAAAAAAGGGTTTACAATATGATAACTCTTTTTGAGGAAATAACATACGAATTAACCGAATACGAAAGAGATAAATTAGTGCCTATTATAGTTAAAGGTTTAAGTAAAAAGCATGGTAAAAAAAATGCTATTACAAATAAAAAAATGTGTGAAGCTTTAACAAAAATTGGTTATGATATAAATGGCCCAAGGTTAAGAAAAATAATACACCATATTAGGGTTGAGCAGTTGTTAGTAGGATTATGTTCTAATAGTAAAGGTTATTATATAACAAACAGTCTGGAAGAGCTTGGGGAATATGTTGTTAGTCTTGCTCAAAGAATAAGAAGTCAGCAAGAAATTTATAAAAGTATGAAGAGAGATATGGAAAAGATTAATTATATGGCTCACAAAATGGATTTAGATAATGAAATAAAAATAAATAATTATGGTAAAACACAGTAAATATTATTACGAAAAAGATAGAAATGGATGGACTTCTGATGCAACAGGAGATATTCCAGAATATTATGTGGGGGATAACGGATATATGGCTAAAGATGTTGTAGCTAATTTTGATTTAACTTACAATCTCGGCACTGCCTGCACATACATCTTGCGTGCTTATCGTAAGCATAAAACACCTGTTGACTGTATTAAAAAAGCAATAGCTCACCTTAATTTTGAATTAGAGAAATATGAAAACGCTCAAAATACCTCCATGTGCGAAGCCGAGGATGACCAGGTCAGACGTATGGAAAAAAAGACCAGTTGTTGTTAAATATTGGGCTTTTAAAACAGAATTTAAAAACGCTTTAAGAAAGAATAATATAAAAATTAAAGATGAGCTTTATATAGAGTTTAATATAGGTATGCCTAAATCTTGGAGTAAGAAAAAAAGAAAAGAACTTAACGGCTCTTTTCATAATAAAAGGCCTGACATAGATAATCTTCTTAAAGCTGTTTTAGATGCTATATTTGAAGAAGACTCTCATGTTCACACTGTTTATGCAAGAAAGTTTTGGAGTGAAAATCCGTCTATAGTTATATTGGATTCCCAGGAGTTCTAATATTTTTACTTGCGTTAAATTTATCTCTTTGTTTATAAACAATATTTTTAGCTTGCTTTTCAGATATATCATACTTAATAGATAAGTCTATAAAAGTATTTCCTACATGACCTCTGTTTTCAACTATAAATTTGTCAAAATCTTTAATCATCATATAGTTTCTTAAAACTTTTGGGGGTATAACCCCAAACTCTGATAGGTGATATATAACATCTTTCAAACCAAAAGTATCTCCAAACCTTGATTTTAATTGTTCATAAAGAGAATCTCTAAACTCAAATACTACCTGTTGTTTATTTGGCATATTACCAGTGTTTTTTAGGACACGCTATAAAAGGCTCGTCTATCCTTGCTTTAACCTGTAAAAAACATCCACAATCACCACATCTTTCTACGGCACTTATTTTAAAAGGTTTCTGATAGTCTCCACATTTATTAGAGCGACATATTTTCATTCTTTTATTAAAGAGTTTTTCTGAGGATTTTTTTAATCCTTTTCCAGCAAGCTGATTCCAAAATATATTTATTAATGTTTTCATGTGCCAAATATAATAAAAAATATTAAAATATAGATGACTGTAATTCTAAAACATTAACATTTGATTGTGCATTAGATATATTAGCCTCGGTAACTGTAACTTGTTTACTATTTACTCCTGAAACAACTTGATGTCCTAACTCTTCAATTATTAAAGCCATATTACCTAACCCAGCTTCATTAACCTTATTGCTAACTCCAGGCATAATACCGCCATCTTGAAATTTAACACCTCCTCCTGCTTGATTCATAGCGGATAGTTGAGGTCTGAACATAGCTGTTGAACGCTTATTAATAACGGCTTCACCTCCCTCCAGTTCAACCACTCTTCCTCCCACTGAGAATTTTTCTCCTCCCTGAGCGTGAGATTTACCTACAACCATACCTCCTTTTGCAAATTTATCTTCAGGAGTAGGTATAAGCCCCCCTTTAGCTCCAACAAATTTTTGAGATGCAATAGCTGCAATTTGAGCAGCACCAAGAGCAGCCATAATAGGAGCGGCAACAGCAGCACCAATACCTGTTTGAGCAGAAGCCATTGTTATAGCTAAAGCTGTGTTTATAATGGCTGTAGCAATTTTATTTACTTTATCCATCATAAATTGCTTCTTCTTAATCTTTCTTAACTCTTCCTCTCTTTTCTGGTCGTTAACTCTTTGTCTTTCTGCAAAAACTTCTCTAATGTCTTCTTGAGCCTGTGCATTACCCTCGTTAGCATCTAACTGTTCATTCATCTGGTCTTCAAGGTCTTGACTTTTAATATCATGCCTTTCATTTATATCCTGCATCTCAAGCTCAAATTGATTAGTTAAGAAAGTGCTTAAAGCGTCAAAAGCCATTTGGTAATACTGACCTATAGCCTGTATTTTTTGGGCTTGCAACTGAACGTCTGCATCATTAGATTTAGTATTAATGTCGTCTATATTAGATTGATGTTCTTTTCTGTTATTAAGAATAGCATCAGTCATAGCTTTATCATTCTGAATCCTACGATTATCAAATTGTTGTTGAGTAATCTCACCATTCATTAACTGCTGAACAAGAGCATTATGAACATTAGTGTAATGTTGGTTAATTAACGATTCTTTTCTATCCATCTCTGCCACCTCCCAATCAATCTGAGCTTTTTCAGCAGCTTTTCTTGAATCTCTTAATGCGTTCCATTTAGCAAATAGTTTTAATTCTCCTTTCATTGTTGCCTCAATACCAGTATCTATAAACCTTTGCTCTGCTTCTGCCTTTCTTAAAGACTCGTCTTGTTTAATTTTTTGAACATTTCTTGAATGTTGTCTTTGTAATTCTTCAATTAAAGCATTATTAGTTTCTATTTTACCTTTTTCCTCTTCAAGCATTTTAGTTATAATATCCTGCATTTCACCAACATACTCTTCTTTCTCGCTTATAAGATTATTATAATGTGCTGTATCTAAGTTTTTAAGAACATCATATTTTTGTCTATTCTTTTTTATAGTTTTAGACAACAACTCTGCATCAAAAGAATTTTCAAGTTTTTCTAAATTTCTTTTATTGGTTTGCATTAAAGTAACCTCTTTTTCATACTTTGTAGTTTCTACTTCTAAATGCGTATCTGCCTTTGCTATAAGTCTATCATATTGGTCAGTAATAATGTCATCCATTATTTTAGCAAGCTCCTTAAAATTGTCTTTTGTTTTTTGTAAAACAACACCAGAAATACCTGAAAGCTTAAATCCATCTCCACTCTTTTTTAAAGCTCCAGTTAAATTATTAATAAGCTTTCTAAATACATCTAACTCAATACTTATTTGAGAAACACTTTTTGTAGAACTTTCTATTTTAGTTTTAAAATTAGAATCTAAATCGTTTAAGAAATTTAAAGCATTTGTTTTTGCCTGCTCAGATACATTTCCAAACTCATCTGTTCCTTGTGCTAATATATGATTGTATTCAGCGTGAGCCTTTAAATATTCTAATCTTTCTTGGTTTCTGGCAAGTTCAATAGTTTGCTCTGACTCTTTCATTTTCCTAAACTTAGAAAGCTCTTCTAACGCTTGTTGATTCATTTTCTGCCTATAAGTTGCGTCATTTGTAATTAATATATCTTTATATCTTTTATCATCTTTTATATGGTCTTGTATATTCTTTTTTATTTGATTAATTAATCTCATTTCAGCCTTAATCTCTTTCTCTATTTCAAACATCCTGCTTTGAGTCTGCGTTACTTTTGTTTGTGCCCTTATATATTCATCACTATTTCTGCTGTAATTTTGCTTTATCTCCTCTTCAAAAAATTTTCTTGCTTTTTCTGCGGTTTCTTGTTGAACAACTAAATTATCTTTAGCAGCTTGCATCCTTGCTTTAGCATTAGCAATTTGTTCTTGAGTATGCTTTAAATCCTCATTTCTCATATCATCTTTAAGAAGAGCTAATTGTGCATTTGAAGCTAATTCTAAATCTATTAAATCTATTAAAGCAGGAAAATCATTTGCAAACTGCCTCATCATTTCAGCCCTATCTTTATCACCCTCGTTAAGCTGTAATATACCTTTAAGAGAATCATTCATAGCATCATTAAGTCTTCTTTGAGCCATTTCAGCTTCATCAGCTTTATCTGCAAAAGCAATAAGACTTGTTACAAGAAAAGTTATACCTTGAGCTATAGCCCCCCAAGGAGTTGAAGCTAAAGTAGCTTTTAATCCTTTTTGTGCTATATTAGCAGACCGAGTTGACATAGCAAGGTCTTTCATTCCTACAGCAGCACTAATTAACATATTGACAAAACTCTTTAATCCCATACCTACAAGCCTTGCAGCAAGACTTGCTAACACTGCAATTAAAAGTTTAGAAGCTATCCTAACCCCCTTTAAAAACCCCTCACTTTCAGATAATCTTTGTGTAAACCTTGTTATAGCATATATTGTTTCTCTCATACCAAGATTAAGCTCTTCACCTATAGCTATACCAAGACCCTCCATAGCTGACTTCATAAGAGTCATATCTCCAGCGAGGTTATCAAGTCTTATAGCCGCCATTCTTGATGTAGCACCCTCTGCATCATTTAATATATCAACCCCAGGCTCTAAAGATTCTATACTACTCATTAAAGCTAAGAAAGCAGGAGCAGAACGCTTGTCTAAAAGCTCAACAGCATCTGTTAACCCAAAACCCTCTTCTTTTAATCTTTTCATACCAGCAACTAACTCTGGCATACTATCAACAGTACCCCCAAACTTTTTTGCTAATTTTGAGTTTTCATCACCAAGCCTCATTAATATATTTTTAAGACCATTACCAGCAATAGAGCCTGAAAGACCATTATCGGCAAGTTTCATTAAAATAGTTGAGGTTTCTTCAAGAGTAAACCCAGCAGCTCTTGCAACAGGAGCAACAAACTTCATTGACTCCTTAAACTTTTCAAGATTAAGTGCTGAGTTTGTAAATGCCATAGACATGACATCCGTAACTCTTTGTGTAGATTCTGCCTCCATGTTAAATGCCCTTAAAACATTACCAGCAGTTTGTGCAGAAGCAGCAAGACTCTCTCCTGTAGCGGCAGCAAGGTCAAGAGTAGCAGCAGATACTCTTCTTATCTCTTGAGCACTAAATCCTAAACGAGCAAACTCTTCTTGTAACCCAGCTACTTGTGCTGCGGTAAAAACAGTTGTTTTACCAAGTTTTTCAGCAGAAGCTTTTAATTTTTCAAACTCAACATTTGAAGCTCCAGATATAGCTTTTACAGCATCCATCTTTTGTTCAAATTCAGCAAAAACCTGTATAGCTCCTCTTACAGCTCCAACAATAGCTCTAACAGCAAAAGCAGACGCAATAGCTACAGCAGCCGATTTAAAGGTGTTAACAAGCCTCCTACCAGCAGTATTCATATTGTTAGCTTCTTTTGTAGCGTTACGCATAGATTTAGCCTGTTCATTAAACTGTTTGTCTATGCCTTTTAATTTTTTAGATTGCTGCTCGTACTCTTTAGTACCTTTTTTTAATTTTTCAAGCTCTGCCTTTGCTTGTTTTAATTTATTTTCTAAATCTACTAATCCTTGTAAATCTGCTTTAAATTGATATAATGTACTTGCCATATTTAATGTCCTTTATGATTAACGTCACTATCCTTTGAAACGCTTTCTGCTTCAATATATAATTTCTTTCTTACAAGCTCGTACTCTATTCCGTTTGCCTCTGATTCTTTAATAATTTTTCTCTCATAAACATAAACATCATTTGTTAATTTACAATTATCTCCTACAGTTATCTCTGCACAAACAGTCATTTTAGGTGTTTCTTCATTGTATTTTGATTTACCTTGACCTTTACCGTCATATCTTAAAAGCCTTTTACTTTTGTTTTCATCTAATATAGCTTGTCTTTTCCAAACAGAAGCAGGCATTTTACTGTCTCTTGATTCTATAGTCGCACTTGTATAAACAGTCATACCTGATTCTCCAGTTCCAACTATCTTTCTATCTCCATTCTCATTACCACCATAGTTAGTTTCCGCTCTTCTACCTCTTGGGTCATCTGTTCCACCGCCTTGCCTACGGCCTTTATCTTGCGGTAAGTCCCATTTCCACTCTATAAGCTCAACTTCTGTTAACTCATCTTTACCTGGTTTATAATCTTTTATTTTATTTATAGTCCAGTAAGTCGGAACTGCGTCTATGTCTATTCTAACTATATCTCTCATTTCTATAACAGAAATTTCTGTAGGTGATAAATCAAATTTAGCAGTTCTCATAGCAGAACCTCCACTAATCTTTTCATATAACTGTCCGTAATATTTATCAAACAACCCTCTTTCAAATGTAGCCCCACTACCAATATTATGATAAGCTAAATTGTCATCTCCTCCAGGGCTGTGATAATCGTATGTGTAAGCATAAGGAAAATGACTTTGGTTTTGTGCAGTCCCTGAATCATCAGTAAGCTGCCAAGTGTCACATGGTCTTAACCCTCCGTAGTTTAATATTCTAAAGTTAAATTTAGTTTCATTATCAGGCCTTGTTGTATTATTAAACCAACCCCAATTACAACCCCCTGAGTCACCCCACATAACTGGTAGAAAAGGCCCATCAGCACTTGAAAGGCAAAAAGTTTTATCACCAGTAGTATTACCAGAACCAGGAGGTGTTTGTCCTCTCAAGCTCATTGTTGGAGAGAACACTTTATTCCCCATATCTTGCTCCTCTTTACGATAAAGCTCTCCATTTTCTAACTCTAAAGCCCATAATTCTGGACTTCCATAATTAGTAAACATAGATGTATTTCTTAACTCAACTATTTTATCGTTATTATCAACCTTGTATTTGAAATTAATTAATTTAGCAAGCTCTTCAATAAGGAATTTATCAGACCAAGATGTTTTATCTATTAATCCAGTCCAATCAACTATTTTACCTCTATCAAAGAAATCATTATAAGGCTCAACCTGAATCTTTTTTGTTGTTTCATCAGCAGTCCAATAAAGATTAAACATATTAGTTAATCCTTTTAATAAATCAAGCTGCTTAACGCAAGGCAATACTGTTTGTAAACTAACAGTAGATGGCGGTATTGCTGTATTATTAGGGTGTGGCCAAACCCTAAAGTTTTGGTTTTTAATTCTACAAGTAGCACTGTAAGCCCAAGCTCTATTACAACCACCAAGAACAATATTTATAACATCACCTTGCTGTAGGTCTATTTCAAAATCTAAGTCCATTGTCACATAATTACCATCACTGTGACTTCCTGTTACATAACCACAGTAATCAGTCCAGTTACCTCCAGACTGAGGGAAAGAAACATTATAAGGAGGAATATCAGGAATACCAGAAGAGCTACATCTATGCTCTGGCACAGCCCAAGTGCTACTTCCTGGTGTTATATGAACTATAGAGCCTCCATCTTTAACGATACACTTTCCATTTATAGTTACCCAAGCAGTCCAATTTGAGGCTTGGCTACCACCCTGGTTAATATAGAATTGACAATCATATTGAATTATATACCTACCACCAAAAGCACATGTATATCCACCTCCACCAGAACTGTGACTTGTGTTTTGTTCAAATATATTTGCAGGGTCTGTTTGAGTATCCCATATTGGCCACCAAGGCCCTCTGTGAATATAACTATGAACTCCTGTAGCACCTATGTTAGGAATATCATTATCTTCACCATTTTTATCTGCTGTTACAGCAAAATCACCATTCTCCCCCATATCCATTCCAGTCTGGTTATAGTCATTACCACTGGTATAAGGTATTATTAATTTTCTAAAAAAATGAGTCTCCATAAAATCACTTTCCAGTGTATATCCTATGCCCTCAAAAATCTTGTCAACAAGGGCTTTCACATAAACTGCTGGGTGAAAATCTCTTAAAGATTTAGATTGGTTTGGTTGAGGGTTAGCGTTAGTACCTGGATACCATGCTCCATAATTTATAGCTGGGTAAACATAAGGTAAGTTAGCCGCATTGTTAAGACTCCAACTATTAACTACATTTTGATAATTTTTTTCATGTGTAGGAAAAGGCAGCTCACAAATCTTTAATCCTTTTAAAAGCTCAGGCCAGTATGTTGGGTCTTGAAGAATGTGGCACTTATACCTACCTCCTTGGCCAGTAATAGACTCTTCTATTCTTGCAAACCCCTCAAAAATAATTATACCATTTGCCTGTATTCTTGCTTTATGCCAACCTATTTTTTCTTTGTTTTTAACACTACCCACTCCAGTTAAAACTTTTATCCATCTTTGATTGTGGTTGCTTGCTGGTATTTCAAATGTTTTAGAAAATCCAGCAGCTCTTTTACTTGGGTCTCTAAGGTCTGCACTCGTAAATGTTAGGGCTAAAAGCTCTTGGTCTCTATCAAGAATATCAAGATGTTTATATGTGTAAGTATCAATATTAACACCTGTAGTTCCCATTACAGGAACTGAAGTTGTTGTTAACTCTGTGTTTAAATCAAAAACTTCAAATTTACTAATTTTTAATGTTGGGTTTTCCCCTGTTGGAACAAGTCTAAAAAATTCATTTTGAGAAGTCCAAAACCTTTTAATTGCATTTGCAGCTCCACCACCTCCATAAGCAACTTGCATGTCTGTAATATCCATTCTTGGATTTAGCAAATTTAAACCTTGAATTTCATGTACTGGGTCATAATCATAAGGAACACAAATTTCATGAGTACCGCTTGAAGATACGGTTTGCCAAGTCCAAGGTGTAGTTCCTGTTGTCCCTCCTAAGCCATTATTATTTACAGCATAAGCAGTATTTCCTCCAAAACCACAAGGATGCGTATTTTCTCCATAAAGAAACTCAAGCCTACAATCTTGTATGTCAACTATAGAAATATTAATTTTTACTCCCTGTTGACAATGAGGGTCTTCACAATTTAACAAATCTTCTTTGCTTCTTATTCCAAATAAAATATCTCCATTAAAAAAAGTAGGAGAAACTTTAGGAGCATCATCCATTAAACCAACATAAGAGCAGTGTAAATACTCCATTCTATAGTTATAATCAAGTATTCCGTTATCATATATAAAATTAGCTCTATGAACATAAGGACTTACATGACAATTAAACTTTCCTAAAAAGTCTTCTGCCCTATAAAATCTACTGTCATCTAAATGTGTATTAGCATTATTACCAAGTGATGTGTTGTTATTTATATAAGTCCAAGGGGCATCTTTACCTGTTCCTCTAACAAGTAATTGGTTTTCACAACCATCCATTATTTCAAAAGAAAGAGCCCCATGAAAAGCAACCTCAAGTCCTGTTGCTGTAGAGAAAGATATATTCCCAGTATTTGTTGATGGTTGTAAATAAAGTATTCTTCCTTGCTCTGTACTTTCATTACCGTTTTTACGGTGATTGTCAACCCAAGTCCCATTAGAACCATTCATTTTACTATTATATATGCCGTTAAAATTGACATTAGAGCCGTCAGCATGTTGCATAGTAAGTATTAATGTTAAGTTATATTCAGGGTCGTTACCATAATCTATCATATATGGGTATCCGCATGCGGTAGGGTTATTACCCATAGAAGCATCATACCAAGACATAGGATGAGTAGCAAAGCCGCTATTACCAATAGACCTTACATCTATTATAGTTAAGTTTGTTAAAACTTTACCATCTGAATCTTTTGGTAAATCATTAAAGTTGACGGCAGTATTTATAGGTGTAGTATCATCACAAATACCCTCTTGCCTACAAGGGTCATCAAACCAAAACTCTTGTGTCGTTCCTGTTTGAATAGTAGTTTGAACTTGTGCTGTTCCGTCTTTAGTTCCTAACTCTAATACTACATCTTTTGCTACTGGAGATTGACTCATATTAATTCTTTTGTGTTAATGTTGGCTCTGAATAATAATAATTAAATTCTAAATAACTTACATTTTCTTCTGTATTATATATAGCGTAAGAACCTTTGTCTATAACTATAGCTACTAATATATTATCACTTCCATTTCCATTTGGCTCAAAAATACCATCTTGATTTTCAACTATCCATACTTGTGGGGAAATAATAAGCTCTTCTAACCACTCTGCCTTGTCTCTTGTTAATGGTTGAGAGAAAACTTTAAAACTATCTTTTCTGTCATTCCATAAATTTGTTGTAGAGTGTTCACCTACACGAGTTAGAAAATTTGAACCATTATCAGAAGCTCTGTTATATTGAGTGTGTTTATTATATGTAAGACCTGAAATCTCTACACTCTTCTCTTTCTTGCCTTTTGCTATAAACCAATCCATGCCTCCTCTCATGTTTCTAAAAACAAACATTGTTTCATTTTTACCAGCTTGATTTCCACAAGCTACATCTTTTTTTATCACAAATTTTTTAGCTGGAGGGCCTCCTTTTACCACATTAGTACCTGCCGCATCAGAAGTGTAATCTACCTTAACAGTGTACCAATCTGCTGCCGCATTACCAGAAGCATCTACAAGCTGATTCCATTGAGTTCCTGAGTTTATCCAAGCATAGAGAAACTCAATCATCATAGGAGAAACATCCATCATTACTACTCCATCAACGGCTGTGTTTAGATTGTTACTCATCATATCAAATGTAGCACCTGAATCTGTAGTCGTTCTTATTCTACGATAACGATTAGTTCCTGAGTTTTGCTCAAGAAGTGATAATTGCACCCATGGGTATCCATAATCAAGATAAACCTCGTTTAAATCTGGCATGTTACTTAAATACTTTGCGTATGAAGAGTCAAAAGTTCCCCCTGCCCCTCCGTTGCTTCCATTATTAACGTAAAAATCTATCCTATGGTAATCTCCCCCCTCTGTGCTATTGTTTTCCCAAACCTGAGTGTTTAAAGGAATTACATTAAAAGCTTCTGTAGTTTGTTCATCAGTGTAATCAACATTTAAAGTTCCGTCAGGAGCAACTGTTACTGGAGAAAAACGAACTTGAAACTTACGATTAAACATAACATTAGGAGAAGCACACCAATTTCCCTGATACCAGAAATTCTGATTTTTAATATATTGCCTGCAATATTCAGCCACATTACATTCAAATAATTGATTTGTTGTTCCGCTATTTTTTTGATACACATTAAACCTAACATTTGTATCTGCATACTGATTAGTCCCAGGGCCGTCTTCAATTAATAAAGTGCCCTCAAATCCTGCGAGGTATCCTGACAGAACCCATAATTCCATAACTATAGGTCTCTGACAGGTTACATGCTTTCCATGTGCCTCTCTGTTAATTATCCAAGTCGCCATTATACATTTCCTTTTAGTTGTTCATTAATATTTTTATTTATAATCGTCATCATTATAGCTTGTATGTCGCTTACTATTTGTTTGTAAACTCTCTGCTCTACCTCATCAAACCAGCCTGGATTTTTAACCGTTCTACCTCTATTTGAAGCAGATTGAGCTACAGCAAAAGCCATTTTTTTAGCTGAAATATCATCTAATCCATATTTTCTTTTACACCATGTTATTAAAGCCTTTATATACTGACTTTCTCCTCCTGGACTTGTAAAACTACCATAAGGAACATCTGTAGGTGTTGTCCCCATAGGAACAGAACCACCAGTATTAAGCCTTATTGCCGCTTCATTAGCTGTAAACTCCCACTCTAAGTCTCTACCAAAAGCTTTAGGCACTTCTGATTTAATACTATTTAATGTTTTGCTTGTTGTTGAGTGAGGAAGTTGATTTCCACCTCTCTTTTTCTCCAAGCCACTTCTCATTATTCTAATAGCATTTTGAGAACCTTGAGCCATTAATCTTTGTATGATTTCTTGTATTACCATTATCCTGCTGGGGGATTATCTGTTTCGTCATCTGGGTAATCTGGAGGATAGTTTTGGTCATCCTCATCAATACAAGGGTCTTGCATGTGGTCATAACAACAACTTCCGTCATCAACACCTGCTGCTGGGTCGTAGTTTAAAGCATCTGGGTCAGTACACCCACAAGCCCCAAAGTAATCTTGACAAGGTTCATCACAACCACTACTACTACTACCGCCCCCACAAGGGTCAACAGTTACCGCTATATTAGCGATAGCGTCAAATTTAACCCTAAGAGCAACTAACTTGTCATTAAATATACCTTTTTCTCTTTCTATAGTTATTTTATGTTTAGGTATATGTGCCTTACAACCTCCACCACCACTAATACCAAGAGCAAGACAAGACAGCATGTTCCACATTTTAATTTCAAGCTCAGAAAATATCTGAACAACATCATCATCAAAAACCTGAACCCCTTGTGTGCTACCTAAATTTACTGGTCTTGCTATAATTAAATCAAAAGTATATACTTCTTTTACTCCCTCAGCTATATAAGATGATGGGTAGCCTATATTTAATAAATCATAACATATATTATGGTCAAAATTAATATGTTCTGGAGGCCCAAGTTTAATAGTACAGAATCCTGCTGCTGTAGCACAGGTTTTAAAATCTGTCATTAGGCTCGTTAAATTATATGTTGTTGAATATGTTGACATTTTATATTTTTTAGTTACCGTATTGAGTTACACATTTAAAATGAAGATACTTACCGTCATCACCTTTAAAATAAGGGTTTTCTGTAAATTCTTCATCACAATGAGCACATGTTAGTTTTTTTTCTTTTATTTTATCTTCATACTGCTCTAAGCATGTCTTATGCACCTTTGATTTATCAGATGCCGTTGTAAACAAACAACCACACCCTTTCATTTCTATCCCACAATTAGGGCATTTTGGTCTTGTTTTTGCTCCCATTATCTCTCCATTTTTTTGTTCAAATCGTTGTATTTCTTCTCATAAGTTCCGCAAGCGTTTTTCCAAGACAAATATGTTAAAACTTCATATAAATCCGTTAATAAAACACTATTTACAGGATTTTCAGTTGGTAATGTAAAAAGACCCTCTTTTGCTACTTCATAGAGGGTGTTTAACCATCCATAACCATCTATTGTCCCTTTTGAGGCAATTCTTGCTTTTGGGTCGCCTGAGTCCGAGTATAAGTTAGGATACTGCTCAGCAATATGCTCTCTTGTCTGAGCAAAAAAAAAGCGACATCCCAAACAGTTGCCATGTCAAGCTCTTTAAACAGCTCAGTCCTCCGTTCTACAACACTATCGTCTATCAACCCTGATTCCTCTCCCTCTTTCTTACATAAAATTGCCATCTGTTGTGGTAATACACTTAAATTACCATTTTCCATTTGTTTGTTGTTTATCTCTATCTGTTCAGCCTCAATAAAAGTTCCAAAGTTCTCTTTTTTCATATTAGCCTTAGGAAGATAATAAGTTTCGTCTTTAAATTTAAACTTATCAAGAACCATTGGTGTATATGGGTCATTTACAAAAGAACAGCACTTTAAAATATCTTCAACTTTCTCCATAGGAAGCATAGCAATTTCATCCTCACTTAATCCACTCCAAAAAGATGCAATCTTAGTATTGAAAGTCATATTATCTACACCTATCTTTAAATCAGTTATCTCTTCAGAGAAACCCTCATTTATATATGCTGCTCTAATCTCTTTTTCTGTCTTCTGACTTCCTAATAAAGATGTAAATTTAACAAATTTATTAAAAGTAAGTTCAAACCAACTTTCTGGCAGCTCTAATTCTTTATCATTTACAGTTATTTTCTTCATTAATTTAAAATTGTTTTATCATTTTCTGGCCCTGGATTTATTAAAACCATTCTCTCAAGCCTACTTACCGTTTTTACTAATATTTTAGACAATTTAACTACAACTTTATCTATATTTAAGTGTTTTTTCTCTATTCCGCACAAATATCCCAAAGAAGCCCAATAAACCATGTTTGGGAGGCTATAAAACCATTTATCCCTAATAAAAGTGTCGGTATAAGCATAAACACCCTGTTCATTGTGAACATCTATAATATCTGCTAAAACAGATAAAAATTCATCATATTCCTCATCATTTAGCGATATTCTATCCATTAAGTCTTGAATTTCACTCAAATACTCTAATATTATGCCTTGATGGCCCATATTCATGCAAAAAATATCACTTTCGCCTTTCATTAATGCAAGTATAGTAAACTTTTTACATTTTTTTAGTAAATGATTGGAACTTTTTATCCCCATGCTAATATTTTATTACCTTTTCCAAATAAAAACCTCATTCTCATCATTAAACTATCGGCATAATCAGGAGACCTGCCTATAGATTGTTTTACCTCTTTTTTGCTTAAAATAGCTAATTTACCGTCTAAATCTATGTTTTTTCTTCTAACAACCTCTAATTCTTCTATTATTTTGTTTCTAATGTCTATTTTTTTCTCTTTTATCAATATATTACCAGCATTTATCTGTTCTGCGAGCTTATAATAGCATTGAGTCTTTAAATTTTTATAATTCTCACCTTTTATAGGCTTTGAGTTGTTTATAAAGGCTGTTACCCCTTTCATATAATGAGAAAGGTATTGTCCCACCCCATCTGAATCAATAATTATGTTTTTTCTTGGTATATTGTATCTTTCTGCTAAATCTTTTATTAAAATCTCAATACTATCTGCTGAACTTTTGTCTTTTGTTATTATTTCTTCAACAGTTAGTCCTTTCCAGCGTGTTATAACCATTTTATCACTACCCATAAGTGCTACGTCACAAGAAAGAAAGGGCTCATTGTCTATTGACTCATTATTTTTAAATAAATTCAATAAAGCTTCGTATTCAAATAACTTATCTTTACCCTCATCATACTCCCAGTTACCATGAAGCAGCCTTTCTCTTGATACAGGGTCAAGTTTTCTTAACTGTTCTTCATAATATTCTGAAATATGCGGATTGTCTTTTAACTTTGCCTGAATAAATTTCTGGTGTTCTGGTAAATTATTATCTCTCCATTGTTTGTAGAAATCGTAAACCCAGTTCTTAGCTGGATTGCAGGACATTAATATCTTTGGCCGCAGGCCAAATTCGCCCAATTTATAACGCACCCTTGAAGCAACAACATTCTTTGCTTTCTCAGTACATTGATTTACCTCGTCAATAAACGCTCCAGAAATCTCAAGAGAACCTAAAGAGTCAAAATTAGGGTCTGCTGGATATTGATAAAGGTCTTTTAATAGGATTTGACTGCCATTTGTAAATTCTATAACATTAGATTGAGCATTAAACTTATAATGTTCTCCTTTTTTAACTTTCCAATCACCACAAACAGAGAAAAAAGAGTTTAAAGTAGTCTCTTTTAATGTTTTTAATACGGCACGACCCATTAACCAGCGTGTTCCTGGGTATCTAAGGCATGAATACAATAACCATGCAGCTCCAAAATAAGATTTACCACCACCAGCACTCCCCCCAAAGAGAATTTCGGAGGTTTTTTCATCATGTAAATATTCCCAAGCCTTATCTTGCTTTATTGTTGGTGTAAAATTAATCTTCACCCTTAACCATCTTTATTAAACTCTTTATTGGCTTTACAATAAGAAAGCTTAATATAAAAAGAGTAAAAACGGCTGGTATAATCCAGATAAATAATAGGTATGCCATTATCTCAGACATTAGTGGCATTTTTAATTTAGGTAATTTCATTATGAGTTTATTTGAGTTCTTACTACTTCGCTTCTTACGTTAGGAAATTTCTTCATCCATGGCACAATTTTATTTTCAAAGCTATATTCTGCTTCTATTTTAGTTGTAGCATTTATATCTCTTTCGCTTGGCTTTCTTACTTTACTAACCAGAGATTGATAATTTGAATCTTCTGAGCCGAGTAAAAGCCTCATTTCTGCTAAAGAAAAATCGCCTATTCTATGCCATGTGTTTTTAAAAAATACGTCTAACCTTATTAATGCAGAGCCTCTTGTTGAATTAGCGTTTTCTTTTGTTGCTTCTGCTCTTCTTACTATAAATCTTGTTTTAATATCCATAATCTTTTTTTATTTTATTTAGTTCCAAAAATTTCTTGTTTTTATAATTTATTTTTATTATATTTGAAAACTCGTTTGTTTTTCAGAGTTATTATTTATGACAAACAAATGTAAATTGTTTTGCTTGTCAAAACAAACTGTAAAACTATTGAGTTTGGGTTTATTATATTTATTTCTCATCTTCAGGTTTCGTGTAATTAAACACAAACGAATCACCACCACTTGTAACATCCACTCTGTCTATTGATATTCCTTTCATCTTTGCAATATCTTGTAAAAGTAATCTACAAATGTTTAAATCTCCACTTCTGTAGCCCTTGCTGTATAAATCATACAACATCATTGTATGCTTATCAACCTCATACTGCTTTTCTTCATCAAACTGCTCTTTAAAATATTCTAAAGCTCTTTTGTAATAAATTGAAGCTTGTCTTTTTTGAATACCCCAGTTCTTATCACAATACTCTATAATATCAGTATATCTAATCCCTTGTAAAACTAATCTTACAATTTCTGATGTTCTTTTATGGGCTTCTAACTTTGTAGCTTTACCCTCAAATTTAGTCTTAACTTTTGATAGGCCAGTGGCAACTATCTCAGCTTTAATATCTTCTTTTTCATCCATGATTTTTAGTGCATAATAATTATTTTACAATTATACAAAAAAATATCTTACATGTCAAGGAAATATTCTACACAAAGTGCATAATAATCTGGTGAGGAAAATGTAGTGTGAATATCAGACTCCTCTGATTGTCAGAAATTTTGACGTAAATTCAATATTTTAGGTCGCCTAATGTCTTTGGGGGGCTGTAATGGGCTGTAATGATGCTTAAAATTTATTTATTTGTGTAATATAGTGTATATGTTTGGCTACTCTACACCATACACCACCACCACCCCACCCACCAACAAAACAAACGTAAAAAAAAAGAGCGGAATATTATCCGCCCTCCTTTGATTATGTTGGCTACTGATTAGAATGGTAAACCCTCTACTATCTCAACCCTTGCGTAGGTGCTGTACTGCTGAAGCCCTGCACCGCCACCGAATACGATTGATAATGTATATAAGTGCGTGTTTGTATTAAGATAATCTTTAAGCCGTTCTATCTTCTTAACCTTGCCGTCAATATCTATATTAATATAAAATATATTATTGACTTGAAAAACTTCGTTAAATTCTTTTTTAATTTGTTTTTTTATTTCGTTGTGTTGTTGTGTTGTGTTCATTGTTTTATTTGTTTAAGTTGGTTAAAATATATTCTTTGTCTTTTATTTTCTGTCTTGTCTCTGCTGTGTATTCGTTCAGATAGTCGCCCCTATATTTTGAGGTTGTACGGCTATAATCCCAATAGTAAGAGTCAAGGAATACTTGCCCATCTTTAGCCCTTTTATGAGCTATTATAGTATTGTATGATTGAAAATAAGTGCCTTTATTAGTGTAGATAATAAATTGATTTGCTACTGGTCGCCCACTTCTGGAGCTTGTCATTTGTTTTACTTTTGTTGCCATTGTTTTTGTTTTTAGTTATTAAATTTATTTGTTTAGATGTTTTATAATTGCTTCTGCTTTGTTGTTTATTGTCATATTTTTATAAGTGCTTTGTTGGTAATATGTACCGCTTTTCTGCGGTTCAAAATTCCAATCAAACACAATAATTTTATTATCTTTTTGTATTGTTATATTGTCCGCGTATAAATTCGCGTTTATATATTCCGTTAAGTCATACCGCAAATGATTAGATGTGTTAAAATTAAAAGCTTTTAAGCAATTAGAG
>VTLG01002313.1_pt1 | contig 38672 bp, 47 predicted proteins | sample 4694571 | NCBI WGS metagenome assembly VTLG01 (sample SAMN12604809, study PRJNA352737) | marine metagenome | biome: ENVO:00000447; feature: ENVO:00000209|ENVO:00000569|ENVO:01000036; material: ENVO:00002151; isolation source: viral sequences binned using virsorter ... | reverse complement strand
CCCGGTGTCTGCATATCCAGTCCCGGCAGTAGTTATCTTTAGAGACTTAACACCTTGTTTCTTCAAAATCTGAGTTGGTGCAAGCCTCTGCCAGCCTCCAATTGGTCTTAAACGGCCCTCTGAAAATCTTACCAGATTACCTTTATACCAGCGGTTCTTTGCTTGGTACTGAGTTGCATTCCGGTAGAAACCTGGTGGAATTTTTATTGGTATTAATGGCATTTATGTTGGGTTTGGTACAAGTTTTGGGTTACATCTTTCGATTAAAATCTTTTTCAAATCCAGCCTTGTTATTGGTTTTGGGCCTTTTACTTCTTCAGGAGTGAGCTCTTTACGAATCACGTCGGCGTAACAATCGCAAGCTGTCCAAACGATTTCCTGGTGGAGAAATGGACTGTTCTTCTGGAAGTTCAATGAACAAGTCTGCCAGACTGCTCTTATCTGGGCGGTTGGATAATTCCCATTGTACGTAGGTATGTTTTGCGTGGTTTGGCAGCTTGAAATCAGGAGTAAACTCAATAACAAGCTCAGAATCTTCCAGTTCAAAAAGTATTTCCATTTAAGCATAACTCCAGATTCTTTTTGATGGCGTTGGCTTAATATCCAAATGTACGAATTTTTGTCCTCGTCTTTGGGATATTCCTACTCCAGTAAATTGTAGCCGAATGGCGGCCTCAATAAGTTTTAAAGCTCTTTCGCCCTCACAGAGGCAGTCCACTGCAAGCCCTTCCATATGACTGGAACGTGGGTGTCCCCCCACATGATCATTCCATTTTTTACAGCGATATGAGCTGCTTAGCCTGATTGGGAATCCCACTGCATCTCGTAACTTCTGAAGTTTTTCAATCAATTCCTCTTTACATCCTAATTTTTCGCAATCATCAAAATTGCAGTTGCATTCAAATTCTCTGCTACTAAAATTTTTATACTGTGACCAATTTATAGACATACCTATCCACCCCAATAAATACGAAAAAAATTTCCTTCTTCCAAAAGAAAAAGAAATAATACCTTCCTGGTATTGTTACTTTGTACGATTAGCTTCAAAACTCTCCAAAATCTTATCATCAAGTGTGTTATCTGTTTTGGAGACAGCATATCGTAATAGCTGAAAAATCAATTCTTCTACCATTTTTTGAGTGAAGAAACTTGTTATAATTGCCTTAATTGAAGTTGTTAAGACAGGTACTAAAAACCCCATTTTATCCTTTCATCATTTGTAATGTTTTTGCCTGTTCCATTTCTCTTTCAATATTTTCTAATTTAGCTGAAACAGCAGCCATGTGTCCGCTGCATTCAGTTGAAATTTCTACAAATTTTTCAAAATGTTCTTTTTGTATTGAGCGATTAGCCTTACTTTCTTTCCAGGTCCAGCCCAGGAGCACAATTATAATTGCTCCAGATAAACCTTGTTTGACAAAAATGTTAAGAACATCATCTACGACAGTTTCTGCTGTACTTTTATGTTGTGCAGCAGGATACGTTGGATGTGGGTTATTGTTCTGGGCAATTACATCTAAACTATGTGGTTCGCTCCAAGCTGAAGTCCCAATTAATAATCCAAAACCTATTAAAAAATATTTCATTCACATCCTGTTTCTTTTGGTATATTTACGCATTCCCAGTATGGACGGACATAATCCCTATTTGATCGTAGTGTTCCTCTATACGGGCCGTCATCTATCCAATACCCAGACCTATCTGGAGGGACTGGAGAGCATGAGCTAAAGATAAATGAATAGACGATTATCAAATATAATCCCCATCTCCATAAGAAAAGTTCAATCATTCTGGTTTCGGATATTTAGCTTTGACTGCATCAATAGCATCTCTATGAGTAGTTGTGCCGTTTTTCATGTCTTTATATATCATTTCCATTTGATCTCTCCAGCTAGGGTAAGCTTTTGCTCTTTTTTGCAAAGGTTCGTGTACTGCTTGCAAGGTTGAAACATCGACTGCCTTTAATTCTGCATCAGTTGGTTTTGGAATAGTTGGATGATTCCATTCGACTATTTTTTCTCTTTTTTCATCAAGAACAATAGTTCCGTCATTAAAATGATGTCCTTGTAAAGTCGTATGTAATATAAATATTCTTGTTCTTAATTGTTTCATGCCTGATACCTCACCATAATTGTTCCTGAACCTCCGTGACAAGCCGCATTCTGTTCTTCGTTCATAGTGCCACCCCCAGCACCTCCACCATATCCGTCAAGACCATCAGTAGGTTTAATATGTTGATCCTCTACATCACTTTGTGTACCACCTGCACCTCCACCACCTTTTCCTCTACGTCCTACTGCATTGTTGTATCTGCCGACCCATCCGGCTCCACCTCCACCAAAATATCTACCTTTACCATCCATTGCTATAACTTTACTTCCATCTCCATAATCGGCAGTTTCTCCTTCTTTCTTACCATATCCACCTCTCCAGTCATGTGTTGCTTGAGCACCTGCACCTCCTCCTGCACCTCCATAACTGTTATCACCATTACCATATCCTGTTTCTCCTGCATATCCTTGAGTATAATTGTCTGCATCAACAGTTCCTGCTCCTCCGGCAACATCTCCAGACCATGATGAACAACCACCACCACCACCAGAACCACCAGTAGCTCCTGTATATTGGACCACATTACTACCACCTCCGTAGTTTCCTCCTCCACCTCCACCTTCAACAGTTGTAAGAGTACCAAATTTGGATTGTCCACCGGGTGATCCTCTTTCTGCACCCGGATTTTGACCACCAGCACCAACTAGAATTGTGTGTATCCCTGCTGCTACAGTTGTGTCGTCCCAATAACGTACACCACCTCCTCCTCCTGCACCCGAATAAGCACCATATCCTGCACTACCACCTCCTGCAACAACTAATATGTCGCAAACTGTATTAGCAAGAATTTTGAATTTAGAATCATGGTTTAAAAAGTGATGTATCACCCAATTTGTTGACCCATCATTGTAATAGCTTATCTGACCACCTGTTGCTTTATGGCCTGACTCTGCAAAGTTCCATGTTGAATTTGAATACACAAGAAGAGCATCAAAAGTAGAATCATAATATAACTGGCCTTCTGATGGTGAACCGGGTGCAGAACCGGGAGTCAGGCTTAAATTAGTTGATGTTATTGAACCTACATTAGTAATATTATTATTTCCTAAACTGACATTACCCGAAAAAGTACCCCCACTGCTGGAACTTACTGTGTCACCTGTTAAGGTAGCTATCTGGGTGTCAAATTGGTCAATGGCATGATTAACCATCGGACCCCATTTTTCTTCTGTAGTTGATGACCCAACAATCGGTTTTAAGACGTTGTAATTTGCTGAAGTCTTGAAGCCTGAATTGGAAAACTCTGAGCCATGTGTTCCACCCCCGGAAGAGTAGTAGTAAAGGGTGTCAGTGGTTGATCCTGATGTAACGATGGTCGTCTTTGCACCACTGCTACCAGCAGTCCCAGTCTTTGTGACCCCTGTGGTGTATTCACTCGATCCAGAGTTATTGGATGTTGCAGAAAACTGGAGTATGTGTCCAGAGTTGCTGTTATCGGCTTGGTCAAAAACGTAGGTGTCACCATCCCTGAAAGTGAGTTTTGGTGCTACTGCATCATCAATCGTAAACTTTCCTGATGCTACTTTTACAATGTAAGTTATTGTTGCCATATTAGAATGTAGGATGTTTAGCTAAAATTATATATTGCACTACTAAGTATGGGTGCATCGTATTATGTGCTGTACCTGAACCAGTATTGTTAGTTGCTGTAATGCCTGTTACTGCCTGATTAACTGTTACCCCTGATACTGCTGATGTTGTAGTGAAATCGTGCTTGTGCTGGGGGTCTGTGATAGTTACTGCTGTTGGCTCAGAATCGTAAGTTGAATGCACAAGACCTGGATTTAAATAATTTATTTGAACCTGATGTGTTGATGTTCCCCCATCCCCAGTGTGCCATCTCTCAATAGGATGAGTATGTGCCGGGGAAGATATGCCAGTTGCAGCATTTGAAGTTCCACCAGAATTTGCCCCTGTATGAGTGTGTCCTGCACCACCATTCGGCTCAGTAATTCCATGTGAATGAGAGGTGTTGGGCAGTGCATGATTATGCTCATCAAGTTCTGCTTCTGTTAAAACATGACCCTCTTCTCCTCCACTGGCTGCTATTGCTCTTGTTGAACGACCCGAAATAGAAGCAGTGTTGTAGCCAATCGGTGATCTTGACCTCATATCTGGTATATTAAATGTATTTGATCCATCTCCAACTCCATATGTTGTCCCCACTAAAGAATATAATGCAGCATATGTTGTTCTACTAACTGCTGTTCCATCACATATTAACCATGTGCCCCCGTTTGTTGTGGCGGTTGGTGCTGTGGACTTGGTGTACATCTGAATGGTTCCTAAAGGAAGCGCTAAAGCGATTAATTCATCAAGCTTGTCCAGTGCCAAATTTACAAGTCCGCCCCATTGATTTCGTGCTCCGCCGACAGTAGCTTTTTCTATCGTAAAATTCGTTGTATTTGCCATATTTTAATCCACTATTTGATTTGTCCAAGTCGAGTCACCTACAAGCTGGGAATCCCAAGCAATAAAACCTGATGAATTAACTGTTGATGTCCCTATCCCCATGAAACACCATCCTGCCCATGTCATCTTTATACCTGATGAGATTATTGTTGTATCTGTACTAATGTCCACCCATGCCCCTTTAATGAGTCCACCAAAACTATCTACATTAACAACTGCTTTTGGGTCAACCCATCCGTGATATTCAACATAAGGAAAAACATCTATGTTGACTGTTTCTGGAATAATACAAGCATTTGACTGTATTACACCACGTCCATAATTTGCTTCCCCAAATTTTGCTGATCCAAAACCTAACATCAATCAAGTTGTATCTTCAGATTTCCTGCATCAATCTTAAAAATATCACCAGAATTTATTGTCTTTGGGTTTGCTGTGCTAAAGTCAGCAGCAGTAAGGGTTTCATAGGCGACTAAGTTCCCCGATGTAGCAGCATCGTATATACCACAATGGGTTGCTGTTCCCCAGTTTGTAGTTGCAGCCGGGAATGTTAATGCAGCAGTATTTGAAGCTTGTGCAACTCCACCAGTTGATAATGTCCATGCCACAGATTGACGGGCATAAGCTCCTCCAGAAACCTCTGTTCCTGCCGATGAGTCTGATGGTGCTCCTGTAAGAAGTCCTGCATACCATGTAGTAGGTGCAGTATAATGATCTGCCCCTGATGCACCTGTATCATCTCCAAAAAGATGATTAATTATTTTATCTTCTAAATAGTTAGTGAATCCTGCCATATTTTTCCTTCATTAAAATGATTGAAATTGAATTGTTGGCGTTGTCCCTCCAAATTTTGCCTTTTCATCTGAGGTCGTAATCTGCTCGATGACTTGCTGATACTTTCCGGCCCATACGCCTATTCTTTCATCCGAGTGTAAATAAGGTGCACTGTGGGCCAGTGAACCATAAAGATACGCATCGGGATGATTATCTAAAATATGGTTTGTTGAAAAAGTGGCCAGCGGTGGAATTTTCCGATAGTACACAATTTCCAAAGTGTATTCCGAGTCCGGCACTGGAGAGAATTCCAGGTTATTTTGCATTATTGAATAATACAAAGGTTTCCCTGAAGAATCAGAAGCACGATGCTGATCAAGGGTGAAAAGATTCTTGTACTGAAGCGGAGTCACCGGATCAGTCACGAGCTCTATATTTCTCATCCCCAGGTAATCATCCGGCAGCTTTATATATTGTGTACTGAGAGGAGCTCGAGTTCTCATACTCATCTCCCTGGTACGCAATGTTCGATTAAATTCTGATTCTGCCATTGTTATAAAGTCAGGGATAACTGAAGTCAGATCCGAGCGATTTAAGAAATCGGCTATACTTGACTTGAGCTCTTCAAAATTACTTAGTGCCACATTTCTCCATGCATTAGTGATTTAACTTCCTGGGACAATACATGATCTACAACCACTGGTATTTTTTTCTCCTCCACTTGTTTAAAAAATTCGATATGGTCTTCAGTGAATCCGGGAGTATCCCCAATCTGTTTATGTGCGAAAAACGGAATGTCCAGGACATCGAAAACTGGCATATTAAAAAGTATCATTCCTGGTGCAATTCCATTTACTTCTTCTGTTTCCGGAGATACCGGGTCTGGCTTCAGTGAACCTGACTCTCGATATGCAGCGTATTCCTGTTTAACTATATCTTTCAAATAATTAACTCCCACTATTGCCCTTGCTCTTGCCAGGAGCTGGTGAATTGAATCCGGTGGAAAAACTAATTCCGGCTGCAACATTAATAAATGTGTTGCTTCCCATCCAATCGCCTGACCAATTAAATGATGCCTTATCTCAGGCATTACTCTTCCGCAAAACGAAAAGACCTTTATCTCTTTCTCTCCATCAAAATCAGAAGCCTGAAAATGACTAATCATGTTTGCCAGGGCTTCTCCAAACTTAGCTGGCCATACGCCAGAGCAGCTTGGGATAACTACTGCAACTTTTAAAGTCTTCCGGGCCAGCTCCGGAACAATTTGTTCGCACTGTCGTTTGCCCACTTCTTCCAGTCTTTTTTGTCCCATCTCTCCCTCATTGATTTGTCAAGAATAAACTTGGGGATAACTGCCGCGTGTCTCCACTCTTTCGAGGGTTGGAGCTCGGACATATCCTTGGCAAGCTTAATCAGAGGCTCGCAGTCTTCGTTTGCCTCAACAGTAAATTTATTTTCGTGTTGGTCCCAGTGAAAGTGTTCTGTTCTATTCTGGGACCAATCTAAGAGTTTTTTAAAACTCATCAGCTAGTTGCCAAATCTGCAACGACTCCCGAAGAAGCCTCATTTTTGGCGATCAAAGTGAACTCCACGAGGATGACCTTCTTTATGGCATCGCCTGTGGCCGCCACGTCTTTCTGCTGAAAGTCACGGAAGTATGCAACGGACCAATAATCCGGATCAAGAACAAATGCAGTCCTGTCACGCGAAAACCTGGAGGGAATAATTTTGAAATCTCCAAAGTCCGAAGAATACATATCAGCCGCTGCCTGAATCTTGGCTGCGCCAATCATCTGACGTGCTGATGCACGGCCTGTAAATCCACTGATAACTCCTTTGTTATGTGGACCAACCATTACAACATTTGCATCAGAACCACTTGAGTATCCAGCTTGAATAACTGTTTTCAAAAGTGTTTCGGTCAATGCACGTTGCGTCCCGTCAGTTGGGGCTGCACCGCCTCCGGCTCCAGCTCCTGAAGACCCACGGGATACGTTGGTTTTAATCCAGGTCTCAAGTCCACCAAGTTTCCTGGCGGCAGATGTTGAACCAGCATTCTTGGCTACTTTATTAGTCAGGACTGTTTCCATATCGCGCTTGAGCTCCTTAGATTTTTTCGCGAGACCATATGCGAGTTCCGAAGAAACTCCCGCATGATTTGCGGCTTGTTGTGAACCAGAAACGATGATGGTCTTACGAGATATTTGTGTATAGTTCGACAACCTTACAGTTGGAACTACAGCGTCAAAGGTGTATTCATCACCTTCGACTTGTGCGTTTGTTGCCACAGCGGCTGCTAACGCATCGGTTTGCCACTCTGTGAGTGTATTTTTTGCTTTACTACGTCCAGCCATTGACATAAAAGGCACATCGGACGGGCTAATATTATCAGTTTTGTTATCACAGCTTTTTTAATTACTGTTTCTATACGTTATCCGCATAGCTCAGACTATGTCATCTCCGAAGAGTCGGGCGCTCGTGGGCTGATTATTGTTGGGACTCACAGCCTAGTCGTTGATCCTTCCAGGGAACCAATGCCCTCCCTGGCTTGGGTGCAGATTGCCCTCGACTTTACGTTAGGGGATTCCTGCAATTCACCCGATTTCGATCCAATTATTCAGATCGTATTAGCTAAGTCTTCACGATTGCCTATAGCCTGATAGGTCTGAAACGTATTCGCTACTATTGCCATTATTACTCCTTATTTATTTAGAACGAATCATATTATAAAAAACATTGGCAGCATCATCGATGCTACCGGATTTTTTCAATCTTTTAGACGCCTTTGTATTGCTAATTTCCCTGGGATCGCCAGACTTAGAGCCGCCTTTCATTCCTGTTCGAGCTACGGGCTTTAAACCCTTTCTACGCACTTGTGTCTGATCATATAGAGCAGCTTTTCTCATAGTAGCAACGGCCCTTGCGTCATAAGCTTGGTCCATCTCGCTTTGCGAAAATCCGGTTTTAATGCCGTACTCCATTATGAGCTTCTTTTCCGCATCGGCTACTTTTTTGTCTTTCCACTCGGGTATTAATTCTTTAAGTGTCTCCCGTTGACCAGAAACATATTTTTCAAGATTTGCTTTTTGTTCGGCGGCTTCCTGGGCTTGCAGAGTTTCAATCTGCTGATTCCGCATTTGAGCCTCCATTTGCTCCTCTCGAAGTGCGTCCCGCTCAAGCATAAATTGCATGGGGTCCGCGTCCTTTAAATCTTGCCAGTATTTAGCATCTTTCGCTGGCGTTTGAGTCTGAGCAGCTTTAGCATTTTCCAGAATTTTCAGAGCCTGAGCTCTAACTTCCCTGGTATCTGCCATCTCTTGTTCAAACCCTTTGCGCTCTTCTGCCAGGGCTTGCGATTTCTTAGTAAAAGATGAATGCCTTGAATAGCCGGAGATAAGTTCATCCAGGCTGACCTCATGGTCTTCGCCATCAGAACGCACCTTAAATGTTTGGGCGTTTGATTCTGCCTCGTCAGCGTCTTCATCTTCTTCTAATTCATCCTCCTGCTCTTCCTCATCGAGGTCCTCCTCTTCTTCTTCGGGAACCTCCGGGTCTTCAGATTGGTTATCTTCGTCCTGCGGCTCTTCGCCACTTTCGAGGGCCAATTCTTTACCCCAAACTTGTGCTGCTTCATCAAGTGATGTCCCTGCTTTAGGGATCATTTCACCTTCGATAGATTCAGCCATATATTACCTTTCCGGGTTGTTCACTAAAGTGAATCCCTATTAAAGTTTTTGTGCGGCAAATTTGCCACTACTGATCATGGATTCTAACTCAAGTCGAACATCAGAAAGGGCTCGCAATGATAAAAAATTCTGCTCGCGCATATCCTTGTCGTCTATTCCACTTGTGATCCATGATGTTATATACTTATCTTCCAGGAGCTCAAATGCTTCCTGGAAAACTGGAGAGGAGATTACCGACTCAGCGGCGTTGCCCCTCTTTACTCTCTCCTCTTCGGTTTTCGGCTCCGAAAAGGTCTTTCGACTTTTTTTCATTTTTTCTCTCCTTAATCCACATATGCTTAGTTACCTGTACATCCACCCATTCATCATCTTTCTCAGCCATTTAACTGGGCATCTGGTCAGGGGGGAACTCAGGCAATGACGGGCCAATCTGCTCCGGATTCATATCCTGCGGAGGCATAGGCGGCGGACCTTGTTGCGCCTGGTTCATTTGCATCTGTTCCAATTTAATTCTTTCTCGATCTTTCTCTATCTGACCTCGTATTTCAGTCTGGTCAATAGTCGTATTATATTTTGACTCGAGCTCATCTTTCTTCATTGAAATTTCTGCATCGAGCTTGTCCCTGTTCAGGTCATCCTCTCGTATCATCTTCTCCCTCTCCAGGGCCAGCTTCTCCTGGTCTCTTGTAATATCGGCGGTGGCCTTCGCGGCCTGAGCCTTTGCGAAAATTTCATCTGGCGTATCCTCCGGGGGAGGAGGAGGGGGTGGAGGCTGGTACGTCTTTGGGTCAGTCCAGAAATTCATAACATCCTTATATCCACTTAGCTCTGTCATCTTCGCCAGGGTATGGTGATACTGCTGGAAATTACATAATGGATTGTCAGGACCTTGCTCTGTCAGTATCTTCTCCTGTTTTGCAGCCAACCCGGAAAGCATTTGCATTCTCTCTTCATTAGTCCCAAGACCAAGTGCCACATTCACGCTGACGTCCATCTGGTTCCAGGTCTGTGGATCAACCTCGACCCATTCATTGCGAAGCCTTACCATTCTTGCTTTGTCCTGGTGAGTGTGCAGCAATTTCAAAATCTTTTTAAATAAAGGCTTCATTCCAGTTTCGGCAAACACTCTACAAAGCAATTCGATCTGTGCCTGGGAAGCTGCAACTGTGGCAGAAACTGCGGCCTTGGTTGTGGATTGTAAAGCTGAAGGATCAAGACCCATTGAAGCCTTACTCATGCCAGTTCGGTCTTCTCTTACATTGTCCAGGTAGTCCAGCATCGGGAATCCTTCTTTCCCGTTAAAAGACTTATTGAGCTCACCAACCATTCCAGGAGCCCTTGTTCGCACAATCTTTCCGACTCGATTAGAACTTAGATCATCCAAAGAAACAGCCCCCTCAACCATCCAGGTGTCTGGGTGGACACTTTTTGAAAGTGAATCTAAAATTGAACGGAGGACATTACTCTTTATGAGTTGTAAATCAGATGTTAAATCGGCGATTGAGTGTCCTTTCCAAAGATGCGGTTCCTTAATCCCCGAATAAATTTGAAACGGGACTGAAGACACTGGAGAATGGTGCAGTATTTTATGGTGACTACCAGCACAACAAAAGCGCCGGAGACCTGCAATGCCTGAACCAGCGAAGTCAACCTTTGCAAAGGCTTCGACATAAAGAACCTTCTTACCCGCATCTCCTGTGTCCAGATGATCTGCGTAATTACCCACCGGGTTTCGCGATAAAAGTTCTGTATTGGTTCCGAATTCATCTTCCTCAGTAGCCAGGTCCAACATTTCTTCATAGTCATACCCCATAGAAGTGAGTTCGCTGACACTAAGATATCTGCGATGCCCACAGATTGTAAATTCATCCTCTCCCAACCCCTTGGCTTTCCTGTCAATGATAAACTCTTCCGGAGGTAGGGACTCCAAGGTTATCTTGCCAGTGGAGTGAATACGGCGGACTACAACGTCATGCAACTGCGGCGGTTCTTGCTGTTGCGGTGGCAGTCCGCCGGGAGAGACATTCTGCTCAGGCGGTGGAGGTACATAATTCGGATCAGGGTATGATTCTACCGAAGTAGCCTCAATGTCCGGATCAGAGATTAAAGCCTCTAGGGACATATCGTCCAGGCCTGTATATTCCTCGTGTTCAACCTCCTCCCTCTTTTCCCAGTCAACCTTGGCAATTCCAATTCGCTTCACCAGGGCATCGTGGAAGATGTTATAAAAAGTTGTAAAACCCTCATTGTCCTGGCCAAGTACAACTTGATTTACAAAGTCGCTGGCTTGTTCTGCAACTGGCACATCCTCTGGTCCTCGGGGCTGGAACTCAACCACTCTCTCTGAACCGAAGAAAGTTCTCATTATCTGGGGGAGCATTAATGCAATTGTGTCACGTACATCCCTGGAAACGACTTGAGAGCGCCCATCCTCCTCATTTCCGAATGGTCTCCCCTGGTAGTAGTCGTTTGCCTTGTTCCGGTCTAGTGCCTCGGTCTGGTCAATATAATCAGCAGCCTCATCAATCAAACTGCCGATGATACCCTCGAGCTCATCTTCGTCCATTGGTTCATCACCAGCCAGACGTATCTGCTCTGCTTCCAGCTCGGCAGTTGCCGCTAATATTTCAGAGTCGCTTTGTGCCATAAAAGATAGATTCCTTTGATTTACAACTGAACCTATGAAGGAAACAAGGCAAGATCAAGGCGATCTGGACTATACTATACTATTCCGGGCATTTCTCGGATGAGGGGCTTCGACCAGGGGAGTGATTTGCGTGAACCATATCCACTGAAAGTTAACATGAGTGCATCGGCTGCATCAGGGGACGCATTCCTTCCAAGACGGCGGCGAAGGTCATCTTTGCTCTCAACTTTAATTTTTCCAGACGAAGAATAATTGAAACGAACCGAGGTGAGCTCATTGATAAGGCGCTCATCATTGGGAATGTTTACATCTCTCGCCTCGAACCATTCCTTGGCGCGGTCCCATAACTCGGAGCGGAGATTTAAGTGATGACCTTTAATTGAAGGAGCCTCAGAAACATTGATGCCTCGGCAATCAATACCATCCTCAACTAACTTATCACATACCCCCGCTCCAAGACCTATGGAATCTATGCAGCAATCTGCAATTTCGAGTTTTTTCTTCTTGAGCTCATCTATGACTGAACGAACCCATCCTGCAACCTGCATAGTGTCAAGACCCCTCTTACATCTTACAGGACCAAGAAGAGTGTTACCCTGACGTAAACATATTGCAGAAGAATCCTGGCCAAACCTTGCTACGTCCACACCAATTATAACTGGACCGCCAACCGGATCGACTTTCCGCCCTACTGAACTCTCAACTAAATGCCTGGGAATGATGGCATCTTCATCTGCTTCAGGGAAGAGGCCGAGTACACGAACACGCCATTGATTTGAATTTTCAGAATATCTAGATTTGATTTCATTGATAAACTCCTTGGAAACTCTCTTGGAGTCCAGGCATGAAATACGCCGGGTCTCCCAGTCAGGAGCAAGCTTATGGTGAGTGTCGTAGAAAAATCCTGTAGCCCTGGTTCCGTTACCTAACAAGAGTGTCGTGGCGTGTTCACCTGACATAGAAGATGCTGCACTCTCAAATACCTGGGACGGGATTGCTGAACTTTCGTCACAAACCAGGAGCACGTTCTCTGAATGAGTTCCAGCCAAAGTTTCTGAAGATTCTGGGCGAGAAACTCTAAAGCTTATGAAGCTCTCGCTGGGTGCAGCCTTTAATTTAATCTGTTCGGTTAACACTTCTAACTGATCCTTAATGACATCAGGCAGCTTGGTTATCCAGGAACGAATCTCTGCTCCAAGTGCATCATGGAGCTGCGAATGACTAGCCGAGGTTACTATTGATTTTTGTGGAAAACGAAAGATCATGTGCCATATAAGAACCCATGAGGCACAACAACTTTTTCCCGTTCCATGACCCGAGACGCAGCTTATCCTGCGGCGCTGAGAGTCATACTTCCCAGCTCCTGCAACCATGTCCAAAACATCTGCTTGCCAGTCATCCGGTTCTGCTCCCAAAACCTCCTGAATAAAAAGATTGGGATTGTTCACATAGCGGTTTTGGAATTCCGCCAGGGTCTTTGCCAGTTCTGCTTTATTCATAAGTATATTTTTTCTTATTTTTTCTTATTTTTTCACGGAATTCAACTGGGTAGATATTTGCCAAAACTTCCTCAAAAGTTTCTTTTTTTTCAACTGACATACATTGAAAAGTATTTTTTCTTTCTTCAGACCAGCCTGTCATGTCCGGTTTTGTATTAATTATTTTCATTTTTTCCTTGAATTTAATATCCCACCCTGCCAAACACACACTCAGAGTCCCAGAAGTCAACTTACCGGAACTCTTTTTAAAAAAACAAGGTGGGATAATTTGTTTTATTTTTGATAATGCTTTACTGATTCATCATGTAATTTTTTTAGCCGCTGGAGATGTTCGGCTTGTTGCTGTTCCTGGGTCTTCTTTTTTTCTTTCATTTTTTTATATAATTTTTTTTTCAGAAAAGTGTTTAGAGAATACAATGACCCTGCTCTCGTCCCCGCCCCCGCCCACTAAGAGCCGGGGGGCTAAAATGTGTCGCAAAGTCAGGAGCATCGGATCAACAACCCTGTGCTCTTCTCTGTGATCCCTTGCAAATGCTGGGTTCATTAATCAACATGGGTAATATGTCTGCATTTCGTCTGCATCTTTATCCGATAAAAGTTATATGTACGATAATGTAAGAAATCGCACATATAGATCAATCATCATCCGGATTAATAACCTTTGGCTCACGCTTGTTCATCAGGTCTTTGAGTTGATCCAGGTAAACCTGGCTAACGTCCGTTACTTTGATGTCCGCCTGTACCTTCTGAAGGTCTCCCCATTGCTTGCTATCCATCCGTGAGGCCAGCCACTGCCTAGCTTGCAGCGATACTGCTGCTCGCTTCGGATCGAGCTCCCCCGACTCCACTCGGTCAGCCAATTGCTCCATTCTTTCTGCATGGACGAGCGCTCGAGCCTCACGTGCGCGAGACAGGCGGGCCGTGAGCTCAGGCTGGTGACGCATCCTCCCCTGCACCACAGTATACTTTACGTCTTCCAGTCTACAGAACTCCATCAATGACATTCCGGTCGCTATTGAATTGAATAGCTTCTCCCAGAACTCCTCACTTGCTAAGAGCTCTTCCATTCTTATCTTCCTTAAACCCTTCTTGCTTTTAATAACTGGTGTTTTGTTTGGCATATCTCTTATAAACTCAGGTGAACTCAGGTGAACTCAGGTGTAACTCAAGTGTACGGCGATTTACAGTCGAGTTTTGATGTTAACTCCAGTTGTTCCAATTGATTAGAGCAATTTACAAACTCAAGTGTAAAAATGCATAGGGGTACTATTCTTCCTTGATTTCCTACTTTTAATACCCCCCCCTACACTTATACACTTGAGTTAATATATAACTAATATCATTGACAAAAGACCCCTAACTCAACTGTATTTGGCCTTACACTTGAGTACACTTGAGTTTTTATTATTCAGTAAACCAGTGTAATATAGGTCTCTGTTTACCAGGAGCATCCTTCATCTCTTTATTAATAATCTCACTCTCAAACAGATCATCAAGCAGCGCTTTTCTATAGACTCGGCTCTTCAAGAATCGTGTTCTTTGCACTAGCTCAGTCATCGATATTCCTTCCGGACCGGAGCTCCTTATTATCTGCTCAACTCTCTTGGACTCTCTTTCGTATTCATTATCAGACAAGTTCTGCATAATCGAGACACAAGCATTATTTATAAGAGCTCGTACCAGCTCACACCCATACTCAGCCTCTTCAGGAGTTATGTTAGTACCTTTACTCCCCGCCAGGATCAGGGCAATTTTCTTCGCAGCTTCAGCAGCTCGTACCCACATTGATGCAGTCTCATTTTTCTGGTCAGATAATTTAAGAGTATCTGTTTGAAACTTGTTCAGTACTTTCCAGGCTCCTTCATTAGTCGGTATAACTTGAGGGTCAGGCACTCCCCCAGACTCAACAATGTTCCCGGCCATTCCAGGTCTAATGGACATATTAGAATATTGATGCACACATTTAATGAGCTCCTGCGGAATATCTCTTATGAGTTTCACCCTGTTAGGCTCGGGTCGCTCTTCAGGCGCATTAAATATAAGAAACCTATTAAGTGATCCGTCCCTGATTGCTTTTGTCGTGAGTGCCTCCCAAAAAGATTCTGGAGTTGAACAGGCATATATATTTGCTGATGGCTGATCAATTTCCCAGCGGGGATTTTCTCTAGCGTTTGCCTTATCAGTTCCAAAGAACTTAGAAGAGCTTGAACCATAGAGCTCCAGGAACATCGAGCTAACATCTCTCAAGTGTGAATTAGTGTTCGGATTTAATATGGAAGAAATGTAGTGTCCAAACTCATCAATCAAGTAAATTGGACTGGGTGTAGCAGAAATCGTCCTCTCAATTGCGCTCCTGGAAGAAAGTTTCTCTGCTCCGAATCCATCGACCCCAGTTTGTGCAAACATTAGCTTGATGAGCTTTCTCGCGTGTTCCTTGCCTATTCCGGTTCTTCCGAGGCCCACAACATATATATTTGGCCGAGTATCAGTCTCATCCCTTATTTTCCTTCCAAGCATTGTTGCAGTGAACGCTAGTGATGCTCCCAGAGCCAGCTCAGGCTGCGGAAAGATAGCAGTGTTAGTTATGTAGTGAGCCCATGCCCCGACAAATCCATTTGGAATGAGTAGGTCCTGGTGGATTGGTTTAATTTCATCAAAGACTTTCTTTTTCTTGAGTTCTGCAATTGTCTTCCTGGGCCGAGGTGGAAGTTCTTCTTCCTTACCAAAATGGTTGAGTGTGCCTCCAGTAATTCCACCCTCCTGTGAAATGCTATTCCACTTCCGCTGCATCTCTTCCGGCTTAAACTTCTGAGATTGAGAGCTCCAGTTAAACCATAGAGGATATCCTTCCTCACCCAGCATCGACTTTAGCGAACATCCAATTGCAAACCAAGTCTGGTAATCTTCCGGGCTGACATTTTGCAGCAGTGTCTCTGCTTTCTCTCTTTCAGTTTTCTGTACAGGCGGAGCCAGTGTCCTGGTATCAAATGCAAACTGCTCTCTAGTATCCAGTAGTTCAATTGGAACCGGGTCTTCATTACCTTTTATTTCAGGATCAAATGAAGTGAAGCATATCCTGGCAATATCTTTACAGGCCGGATCGATCTTGACCTGATGTTTGTCCAGGAAGTATTTCTCAGCAGCCTTAAATGACTCTCCATGTTTTGATGGGTCATCATTTACTTTAATGGCCAGCTTAACTCCTTTTCCTGATGGAGAGAGAAAGCTCATTCTAACGTGAGGATCAAGTGCCAGGGTGTCCCGTACATTCTCCGGGTGATCACAGGAGTCGATATCACCCTGAAGCATCCCTGAATACCTGACTAGGGTATCAGCTTGCCTGGTGCGGAACAGCCCTGACATTGTCACTGCATTGAGTTCTTTCTTCTTTTCATTGTAGGCATCCTTGCCATTTGATTTGAGCATATGCCTGAGCTCTGAGATATCTTTCTCCCATGCTCCATTTCTTATATTTTCCCAGAGCTGCTCCGAGTCAATAACACTTGGACTGCGATCTGTCACTCCTTGAAACATACTAATTTTCATCATTTCTCTCCCTTATTAAACTCTTCAAAAGTGCATGACTTAAAGATTGCCCTCCTATTTACCCATCTAACAAATTTTTGCTGGTATGGATCAGATTTATCATATGGCATTGCATAAGGATCACAGCCCCAATCTTTCAACATCATAACTCGGTGCATATCTTCCTCTAGAGTTGTGTCAAAACCTATGAGCACATAAAACTGCATTTGATAAGGTCTAATTCCTGACTCTACTACTCTTTTAAAACCACGTTTTATTACTCTCTCATCATTAATCTGGTCCCATGCAAACGTGACTTGTTTCTTGGTGCGGTTGATGTTGCTAAATTTAACTGATGCCAATGCTGCTGCTTGTTTCTCTGAAATAATCCTTATATTTAATCCCTGGGAGAAATTTACAGTTAGATCGAATTCTTTTATCTCTTCGATCCGGTCAGCCCAATCAGGATTTCCAAAAAAATCATTATCAAGCAGGACCAGGAAATCCGAATCTCTTTGAGTCCATAATTCATCAATAGTATTTGCTGACCAGGGTTTCCCCTCTTTTTGTGGAACCACACAAAACTCACATTTAAAACGGCAGCCTCTTTGAGTGAACCCAATATTATGCGGATAGTTATAAAGAGAATAGTCAGGGATCATTGTGTCCATTTTAGGCGGGAGACTTATCTTTAAATCAATACCAGTCCCTCCTGTAATCATATCCGGTTGTATGTCTGAGCCATCTGAAAAATTAAATATTTTGGAAGCATAAATCTTGTCATAAAGTGAATGAGCCAGAGGCATATAATGTTCAACCTCATCACCATTTAATTTATGCCACTGACTAATTTTCATTAGTGCGAGGTTAGGTATTTTAGAATCAACGTCAAGCAATCCTATCTTCATTTCTCTCCCTTATTCGCATTTCCATATAAGCCTTGTAGCATTGATATCCATCTCTCGCTTTTCTTTTCCTGAAGACATCGTATTCTTTCCCTGCTTTAATTCTTTTCAATGTTGCCAGGTGTTCTTTTGTATGTTTGTTCATTTTTTTAAATTCTTGAGCGCCCATTCATAGCTTTTCGTCCCCTTTTTTTGATTACAGTCGGGGCATGAAATACAGAGGTTCGATTCCTGGAGCCATTCTTCTTTTGTTTTTAAAAAAGCCCGGCTCAATTTGTGGTCTATAGTAAAAGTCGAGCTTGTAAGCCTTTTTCGGCAATAATGACAAGGTACAGTTTCATCCTCCTTCTGAGCTCGCATCCATAAGTTAATGTATGTTTGCCTTGGATAGCCTCCCTTCTTTGGAGGACCTCCGGGTCTGAGCTCATCTCTTAACCGCTGCGCTTTTCTTTTGCAGCGCTTGGAACAGTATTTTTGTTTCCGACCCTGCGAAGCTGCTGGCTTGTATTTTTTTTTGCATACTTCGCATTTTTTCGGGTCAGTGTTTGGATTAGAATGGGATGCCGTCATTAACTGGTGTGTCTGTTTGATCAGAGACATCCACTTGTTTGACTGGCATATTGTCGAGCTCCTTGAGTGCCTGTTTATTATCAATAGCTGGAGCTGTAATCGCCGGATGATATTTTTTGATCACATTCTTTGCAGCGTATTCACCCTCTTCCTCATGTCCCAGTTCTATGGACAATGGTTTGTAGTGAAGTTCTGACGTATCATCAATACCAACTAGGCCAGCGGCCTTAACAATGTTTCCGAGGATATATCGAGCGAGGCTCTTAACGCTTTCAGTTGGATGGTTGATATTAAGGTTATCCCAAACCCAGCGGCCCTCATGTGGCCCCTCACAGATTGAGAGCTTGAGGCTCAGATAACTGTTTCCCTTACCTGATATCTTTTCCTGGGACTCAATTATTTCTGCAACATAATTTCCATCCGGAACTAATGTACGCTCCGGCTGATCATCTGTGGAATCTTCAGCTTTGGAAGATTCATTCAAGTTAAGTTCAATTTTCATTTGTCACTCCTTTTCTTGCTTTATTAATTGATTCTTTAAAATGTCCCCAGTCTAAAGGTATCGGACTAGGGATTGGGATACGGGACTTTGCAACAAATCCGGACTGTGGAATTGTGTGCATTATTCTTTTCCCGGAAGAAATAGCCTTGTATCTTTTCTGACCAAACTTTTCTCCTGTAAGCCGGGTCTCTGTTTCAAACTCGGCAAAGGCAACTACTGTTGCCCATTCCTTTATAGTATTTCGGATCAATCGATCCAGCTTGAGGTCATAAACCTCATACATATCCAAATGAGGTTCATCTACTTTAACTACGGCAGTGTGACATATTATTATTATGTCCAGCCCTAGCTGCCGTAGAGCATCCAGTCCATTTATGAAATCCTGGGCAAGTGAAGCAGCCATTTGGTAACCGACTCCCCAACCAAGGTCTTCAATTGCATCCACCTTTTTCTTTTTACAGACTTCTTTGTGGATTAGTTTCTGGACCCAGTCCATTGAGTCCACAACTACTGTTTTAACTCCAAGTTTTTTATGATTGGTATACAGCAGCCGAAGTGCTTCAATGCAGTCATCGAAAACAACGTCCTTTCCATATAAAGGAATTTTAGGTACGTCATAAACTTCCGCTCCATGTTCCAGGTCAATTACAATTGGCTTGTCTGACTGACAGGCAAAGTAAGTTTTACCCACAGATTCTTTTCCAGTTACTACTGTAATTATTGGTCCTTCTTCCACTCCCTTAATAATGGAATCTAAAGTTATACTACTCATCGTCTCTCCTTCGTTTGAGTCTAAATGTCCTGGATGTGCTGACTGATGGGAATTCATCTTTCAGCTCCGGACGTTCCTGTAATAATTTCTTAGTATCAAGTCTGGTAGTTGAGGAAGATTTCCAGGTACAAACTTGGAACCCGGAAGAGTCTTCCAAAATTTCAGAGTCAGCCATTTCATTCTTCAGCTCAGTTTGAACCTGATCCAGTTTTTCTTTCTTTTCTTTAATTTCTTCAGTGAGGTTATGGCATACAGTTACCAGGTGTTTTTTTGAGTCATCCAGGTACGCTATTTTTTCAGGGTCTGAATCCGGATATGCTGCATATGCCTCATCACCAGTCTCAGGCATTGGTGGAATATCCGGCTCAATATGTTCCATCCAAAACTTTCTCTCACGCTCAATGAGCTCGGCAATCTTTTCTTCATGGTCCTCACGCCTTACCTTATAAAGCCGAAACTCCTGGCCATAAAAGAGAGCTGCTATATCAAAATAATCATAATCAGTTATGGCCAGGTAGTGCAGCACCTGGTACAAATAATTAATTGGTATCTGGTCAGTTCCTTCGAGGCCCCACTCATATGCAGTGCGTAGTCCCACAGTCTTAACCTCAAGCCCTGCATTTTTATTCTCCAGTTTCCGGTCAATGTGTCCCCTGATAAAATCATGTTCAGGGTGAACTAGGGTCCTGTTTATTCTCCTGACTTTATTCCCAGTCCTTTCTGCATATACATCAGCAACTGTACTCTCTAATAATTTCCCAAACAGAACCGCATCATTATCATCAAGATTAGGTGGGTCTACTATTCCGGTTTTCTCTTGGTAAACATTGTAGGGTTTACAATTTTCGTATCTGTTAACCCTCATCAATTTTCCTGCATCAGTTCCGCCTAAATACTTTCGCCTTAGTTCCGGGTTTGTAATATCATTCATGTTATCAAGCTCAGTCTGCTCGCTTACTGTGATCATTTTTCATCTCTCCTGAAATTAAATTTTACAAATCTAAAGAAACGCTTTCTTGCTTCTTCATTTCTTTTTTTCTGTGATTGTCTTATTGCTTTCATCACTCTAAAATCTCGCAGCTCCAATTCAAGTTGAGTAACTCTCATTTTTTTCTCCTGTGGGGAAATATTCATTAATTTTGTCCTTCCAATATTGCTCGCCGCAAGTTGGAAGAGGTTCTAATACTTCTGGGTTAACTTTTATACGCAAACCCAGTTTGATCATATTCTCCTGGACATACTCCTGGACCTTATGACCAACATTATCTGATGTACCATATAACTGTTCACCTTCTTTAAGCAGACGTTTCACCGCCTGACTCTCCTTGAGCGTCATCGGTCTCATCAGAAATCCTTTTAATTTTTTCATGTCATTCTCCTTATAATTTCATAAGCCACCTGAGGCACAATGGCATTACCTAATCCTTTAAGTCGGTCCACCCTGGAGGGTACCCCATTAGCCACTCTACCCACTCCGGGTTCAGTTGGCCAGCAGCAGGGTTCATCTTGTCTTGTTCGTAAATTACTTCTACAAGATTGTTGTGGGACTCTCCCTTGTCTACTCTCTCTTTTGATAAAATATTCATTACTGTTGGAGTTGGGAACATATGTTTCTTGTGGGCAATTGGGGTCCCGTTTTTGTTCATGTATTTGTTCCCTGATTCCAACTCTTTTGCTAATGATCCTGTCGGGCATTTGCTCCCATCTGTTGCCACTGGAGTTGGAAACATCTTCACTTCGTGACTCAAACCCGCACCCTTCCCTGTATTCGGATTTATTCCCGATCTCTCGGTTGCTGATGGAGTTGGAAACATCTTCTGAGGCTCCGAATCGTGTTTGTACTCCTTCCCCCCCGGTTTTTCTTGTGCCAGTAGTGTGGGCAATAATCCAACATCGGTCTCTCCGGTGTTTGGCATCGACGGACGCAGCTGGAATAACAAGCGTTTGCGTGGTGTAACCCTCTCTTTCCAAGTCAGAAAGCACATTGTCGAGTTCCATCGTGATGATCCCAGTAACGTTTTCACCAATAACCCAAGTGGGCCGAGCTTCTCGTATGACTCTAAGCATCTGTGGCCAGATTGCTCTGTCATCTTCTGCGCCGAGCTGTTTCCCGGCGACGCTAAATGGTTGGCATGGAAATCCTCCAGTGACGAGTCCAACCCCCAAAAATTTAGTTGCATCGAATTCATATATATCTCCTGCTATTGGTACACCCGGAAAATTCTTAGCTAGTACTTTCTGGGCATAAGGTTCATATTCAACAAACTGCACTGTTTCAATTCCGGCCCATCTTGCAGCCAGTGCAAATCCACCAATTCCGCTGAACAGATCAAGATGCGTCTTCTTCTTTTTCATTAATTATTTTCTTTGCTGTTACAGATTCTTTATATGTATTGACTGAGTTACCAATTGTTGTTGCAGCATACTCAGGAGGCAGATGGTGCATCAAAAACTTTCTATACTTCTCCGCCTGTTTTTCAGTTTTACATTCATATAAAACAGACCCGTCCTTCATTGTGCTTTTATAAATTTGTCGCAGCTCCTCCTTTTCCGCCTTAGATGTTCTCGGTGGTTTAAACAACATCTTTCTGGCATAAATTTTAGCCTCCCTTTCCATCTTGTTATTCCACTGCTCAAATAGTATGTCGTTCATATTTATTTCTTAGATCGATGTATCCCTCCCGGCTCCATCTTTTTATTATATTGAGTGACCAGACAGTTGAATCTTCCGGCAATAGTGCGTCCAGCACCGCCTTTCCGAGATTGTCACTATCTGGCCTGGAGCGGTGTGGCTTCCCTTCCATCTCCGCTTTCTTTTTCTTGGACCAGGACTTGGGCATAGCAATATGGAATTCCATCTCCAGCTCCTCACCTGGTACAAAATTATGTTTCTTACAAAATGCCCTGAGCTCGTCAGCAAAACATCTGTATTTCAAAACTACTGGACGTTTCTTCCAGACATCCGCCCTGGTTTGTCTAGGTTTGCTGACTGGCGCTATTGGGATTATCATGCTGTTCAAATATTTCTGAAAATTCATTTGCAATTGAAAATGAATCACTCATGTTTAATTTTTCCTGTATGGAAACTGATTCTTGTTTCTCTGGAATTTCATCTGGGTATTTAGTAATCACTCCTCCCTGTTCAATAAAAGAATTCACAGCAGCCCTTAGCTCTATATTTTCTTTTTTGTTTGAATTACAGAACACTGGATCAGTGTGTTTACGGATTCTTTTGGGAGCCAGCTTAATTTTAATTGGCCGAGGTATGTGTGAGTATGGAGTGACTATGTCAAATTTGACTTTGTTATCCTGGTTAGCCTGATACGCAAAAAGGTTGTTCCTTCGTTTATTTCTAACATCCATTCTTGTACAGGCTTTGGAACAATTTTTATGATCCTCTCTTATAGGCTTAAATTTATTGCCACAGATATGGCACTTAATTGGTGGGAAGTTTCTTCTTCTTAAATGATTTAATCGTGCTGCACGTTTTTGTTTGTGGAATAAGTAACAAGTATCTGAGCAAAATCTGGATCGAATCCCTGGTAACTCTTTTTTACATTCAATACATTTTTTTCTTTTCTTCATCAGACCTCCATGTCTTTTCATTGTTTAAAATAGATCAGCATTCCTTTTCTTTATAGCTTCCTTTTCATCAACCAGTCTTTTTAATGTCCTGGTTTCGGCTATTTCCGGAAGCAATGTTTTTGCTACATCAAAAAACTTTTTGAAATCATCTCGAAGATATCTTATCTCCTCAGAATGTCTTTCAAGTGTTTCTCTATCACTTTTATTCATGGGCAATTTCTCTCTCCAAAAATTTTGCTTTTTCACAGATGAGTTTATTTGCAGAGCTCTTCACATTTTTAACCAGGTCATCATTCAATAGTCTGCAAACATCGCTTACAGGCAATCCCGTGTCCTGACTTACTTGTTTAAGAGTTACTCCAAACATCCTCATTCTTTCTCGCTCAGTCATATCCATATTTTTTTTGTTGACAAACAATTAAATGTTATTTAATATTTGGTTTCAGTAACCGATTTGCAAAATACTTTATGCAATCAATATGCAACAATTATATATCAAATTGCAATAAGACTCAATTATTATTATGGATGAAGATATCAAGAAGAGAGTTCGTCAATTAATAGACGAGAAGTTTTCGGGCAATCTTTCTGAGCTCGCAAGGTCTATCGATATGAAGCCAAGCGACATTCAAAATATGTTGTCAAATTGCAAACGAGGAGTTCCTGCTTCTTTCTACAAATCAGCTCCCAAGTCGGGAGTAAACTTAAATTGGCTAGTCACAGGAAAGGCTGACATGATTCGTCACGATCTTGGTATTAATGAATATCAGGAAATGGAATCCAAGTTCACTAAAGAACTCGAAAAAGCAGAGTACTATATAGAGAGATTGGAAAAGTTACTTCAACCAACTAAAGAAAAAGGAGCAGCATGAATAAGGATGCATATGTAAGAGAAGAATCATCAAAGAGCGGGCCTCCACCGCATCAAAAACGAGGCAATAAAGAAGTTTTTTTAGTTACTCATCCGATTTTTGAAATGGATAAGTACTGCTTCCCTGGGGAATCGAATGAAAAGTTTTTTGCTTTTTCAGACTGGCCTGAAGAAATAACAAGTATTTTTGAAGAAGTCTGGAAAATTACTGTAGCTAATGATGTAAGATTACTCAGAGGTGAAGTTCGCCAAGATGAAAATTTGACTTACCTTTACATGGAATCAGAGTCCCAAAATGATCTGGTAAAATTTTTTGACGAATGTGATGAAAAAATTCAAGAACTTGGTTCTAATTATGATTTTTCATCTCTAAAAATAATTCCAGAGTCCTCCAGAATAGAAATGGCTTTGCTTGCTGATGCAAAAAAATGTATAAATAACGCAAAAAAAGTAATAAATCCTGAAATTATTACTCCATCCTAAGTCTCTGAAATATTTAAAGGTTTATATTTATTTATAAGCCCTTAAAAAATAATTAAAATAAAACTTGCATTACTTGTTAACAATTGTTAACATTTGTATACAGTGTTTTAATTAATTTAATTAACCCAATCGGAGAGACACATGAAATTCGGAAAAGAGAAATTACTTGAGTTCTACCCAAACGCAATATGCGAATCAGTACTTCCTCCTAGGTTTGCTAATTGCCGAAAGCACGTTCAAAGAAGAGAAACATATTATTCAGTAACACTAGCAGAAGATAACCCCCAAGTTTCTAGCAAGCGTTTCATTGGGCACTCTGCTCAAAAGGCTTGGGAATCTGCTGCAAAGTGGTTTGACAATCCAACTTACAACTAACCAACCGCCCCCTTCGGGGGGCACACTAAGGAGAGAATATGAAATTTGAAAAAGGATTTTGGGATGGCCGACCAATTCATTATAACCCTGAAGACGGGAATGGTTATTTCCAGGACAATCAAAAAAAATGGTGCATGGCTCCAAAGTGTATCGATGGTAATAGTCTAAGTTATGATTGGGATTGTGTGTCTTATGTCGAAGACATGAAGTCAGATGGAGCTAGCGAACAAGACATTAATAAGGCCCTAGAATTTATTAGTTTAATAGAAAGGAGTGCATGAGAAACATTAAACTTACTGAATCAGAGTGGAGATATATTAAAGGTGCTCTTATTCATTCAGGAGATTTTGTAGATTCTTGGGAAGATGACGTAAAAATCTTTTCTAAAGAATGGGACAGAAAAAATAAACTATTCAAAAGAGCACAGTCTAAAATCTTTAATGCTAAAAAGGAGGTTGCATGAGAAAACATTTCCCAGTTCCTGAAGAGCTCCACGAGCTCGTCATAAAAGAACTAGATCGAATTGAAGAGAAGGGGGGAGGCAGACCCTCAATTACATCCTGGATAAGTGCTGCCATTAAAGAAAAGATATCCAGGGATAACAATAATGATAAACAATGGTAAGGAGAGACTTATGGTTAAAAAAGATTTAAGAGACCTTAAAAATTTTAAAGGTAATGACTATGGGGCCGACTTTGTTTTATTCCCGGTTGATCGTAAAAAAACTGTAGAGGATATCCCAAACCTTGAACCGCATGAAGTGAATGTATGTGCATGGATTGGAGATAAAAATGTAACCGGGAATCGTAAGCGCCTGGTCAAACTTATAAGAGTGGACAAGCTGGTCCCCCCACCTCAAGGAGAGCAGCTCTACAAACTCCTGGAAGAAAAGAAAAAAGAGTTCCGGAGTAAAAAATCCAGTGAGACATTGGGAGTTGAAAAATTAGAGAAAACTGTCTCTGATTTAATTGAATTATATATAAGCAAAGTTGTTCCCTCACTTAATGACTCTGAAAATTATGAGAGATATCTCAGAAATATATGGGAGCCAGCTATTGGTGATAAATATCTTTCCGAGGTTACAGTTGAAGATTTAGAAGAGGTACGCTACCAGTTGGAACAAAAAGGCTTAGCCATTTCGTCCTGTAATGCAAGAACTCAGGCAATTAAATCAGCATTCAGATATGGGTCTGGAACTGATAAAAAATTTAAACTAAAACCTGCCTGGGTTAAAAATGATGTTTCAAAAGCTATAAAAGCTGAGAATCCAAACAATCAAAAAGAGCGTTATTTAAGTCCAGATGAACTTAAAAGATTGCGTGAGGAAATTGCGAAGTCGCCCTCAGAAAATTTGTCCGACTTTTTTGAGTTTAAACTTGCGGTTGGGTGTCGTTGGTCTGAGGTGATGGGACTTACTTGGGACAATATAGATTTTAATGACAAGGTAATTACCTTTAATAAGATACTGAAGCGCTCAAAATGTTCCGGGCAAGAAATCGATAAGGTAACTGGGAAAGTCGTTCTGATCCATGAGAAAAATGTTTTGCGCTCTGGTTTAAAAAATGGTGAGAATTCTAGAATCATGGATATGGAAAATTATCCAGAAGTTCTTGAGTCACTTAAAGAAAGAAAAAAAGAACAGATGAAAAATAATATATATTCTGATAGAGTGTTCACCAGTAATCCAAGAAAGGCTTTTGAAAAAGCATTAAAGAGAGCTGGTATTAAAAACTTCTCTTTTCATACTGTAAGGCATACTTGCATGAGTTATTTGGCTCAGATGAGTTTAACTCCTTTGGAGATAAAAGGTCATGGTGGACATAAAGATATAAAGTCAGTCATGCGCTATGCTCATCTCGATCCACAGTTAACAAAGAGGACTTCAAATAAATTGAGGGAGAAGATTTATGGAAATGGGTAATCGAATGCAGACAAAAATGCAGACAAATGGATTTTTCAGTATTTTGCAGATCACCCAAACCATTGGTATTGCTAGGATGGCGGGCGTAGCTCAGCTGGTAGAGCGCTGGATTGTGATTCCGTGGCCTCCTAGTAATATCAGTGACTTAACCCCGAAATCGATGCAGACAAATGCAGACAAAGCACTTGAATGCAGACAAAATGCAGACAAAATAGTAACATAAAATAGAAAGGAGAGATATGGAAAAGTGGAAGCCCCATCCAACCAGGGAAAATATTTTTATCAACCAGGACGATGGGTTAATGTATGAAAGACTAAGTAGTGGCTGGCATAATAGGCTACCTGGTCAGGAGATGACCGAACTCCAGGAGTTGGAAGCTTACAGAAAAGCTGATGGAGTTGCGGCAATGACTTCTAGGTCTCGGGGGAAAGTAGTCCCTCAGTCTGAGCAGCATCCTCGCGAAGACCATACATAATCATCGGCCCAGCTATAGCGGGGAGTACAGCTCCCCGTTTTAGTGCATCAAACAAAGCAGTAAACCCACCATTTTCTATTAGCCTCAAAGACAATTGAATATCCTTCCTCACAGTATCATTATTCTTTGCAGCAAAATCCTCATTCCTTTTTGCAATCTTCCCTGCTTGCTCCCTAATTTTTTTACTATTATCTAAGCGAGCTAATGTCGCTGGATTTCCTCCCATTACTTCCTGAAGTTTCCTTGTTGCTTCTCCGCTGCCAACTTCTGAAAAATCAAATTCGGTTAAGTCACTTTCTATTCTGGATAAAGTACCTTCACCACGAGGAAAAATTTTATTAAGATCATCCTGGAGTCCTCCCTTTTTTAAAATAATATCCATTTCATCGCCAGGAGATTTAATCTGGGTGATGGTTACTTTCCTATCTTTAATAGTAACTTTATATTTATTACCATCTAAAGTCCCTTGCCTTAAAGAAGTAAAAAACTTTTTCTCTTCTTTAGACGGGTCCCTCTTTAGTTTAAATTTTATTTTATCCAACCCCCCAGCTTTTTCACTAGAAAATACTTTATTCATATTTTTCCCGAGAGGACTGCGGCCAGACTCGATTGTTTTTAAAAGTGTTTGTCCCCTGGTTGGAGCTCCAAAGTTTGAAAGGCTAACACCCTCACCTGAATCCAGGACTCCAAACCCATGTTTTTTAGCAACCTTACTTAGCTGTGACATTTCTTGAGTAGTGAGTGGTCGGTCCAGATTAATCTTGTATCCTCCGGAAGAAGTTTGCTTAGTGCCTGTAGTGCCGAGTTCAAAAGCTTTGTGCCATCCAGCTCCAGCTTGAGTATCCATATAAGCTTTTGTTCCTGTGGCAATATTTAGTAGCCCCTCAGAAGTTTCTCCCACCTTCTTTCCTGCTTCACTATCGGTCAATGAGACAAGCGGCTTACTGACTTCAACTGGATTATATTCTCCCTCCCATTCTCCGACACCTTTCTTAGGATCAGTTTGGAGCATTCCCATCTCATCAAACATAATGTCTTTGTTAGTATCAGTATCAACCCAGGATGCCTGTTCAGTGAAGTCCACTTTTTCATCCCAACTTGCATCCTTCAATTTTGATAAGTGTCCAGTATCCATTGCTTCAGGAGATGGGATTGCTTCGTGAGTTGCTTGTGCAGTAAATTTTGGATAGTAATCCGGATAAGTCTTTGCAGCTTCCTTCATTGCTTCCTGCAAATTATTATTATACTTCTCAGGGTTCTTTGCGAATAGCCCTTTACCTTTTGCAGCTATCCATGCAGCAGCTTGTAATTCTGGTGCGGTCCAGTCAGATCGACCAGCTAAGTTTCTCTGGTTTGCTCGGTCAACTGCCAGGACTGTTTCATGGTCGAGGAACTGGTGCTCAGTGCTTGAGAATCCTCGGTCAAATTCTGAACCATCATCCATCTTATATCCGAATGCTCGCCCATGCCAAATATCATTAGTCCCAGTTGTTGTATAAGGTAAGTCAGGATTAATCCCTCCATAAAAAATACCAGTCTTTGGACCGAGTACTTCCTCCGGATAAAATTCTTCTGGAGGTTTCCCTCCAGTATGAGCTCTTATTATTTTATCGCTTTGAGCTTCAGTCCTGACCATAAACTTATTATTCCCGGCAGCAAATTCGTTTTGAGACTCAATTACCCAACCAAGGTTTGGTCCAGGATCAGCTTGAGCAGAAAGGACTGCCAGTTGTCCAGAGTGTTCAGCTCGCTTTGACGCTGAACCTGGTAATAACATTTTAGTTCCTTCACGAGCTCGTTTATACCAATCTGATCCAGCTATTCCAGCATCGACCATCGCATCAAAATTGTCGCGCATTTGTTGTAGCTCCATCCTTGTATTCATTCCTTTTGGACTACCCATATAATGACCATCCGCACCCTTGGAAGTATCTGGGATAATATGTCTTTCGGTCCTGGCAATATCGGTTGCCTCTTCAAGTGTTTTGTCTCTGAGATAAAGAGCCGGATCATTTATGGATGTTGGCTTATGCATGGGGAGCTGGGGAGTATTTAAAATACGATACATTCCCGTGCCGAATCTTTTCGCGTCAGTAATTGCCCCAAGTGCCATACCAGCTATAGGTACAGCTCCAAGCATCTCTGCATATTGTTCTGCGGTATGACCAGCTCCTCCTAAATAATCCCCCTGGCGGAAAGCCATAGCAGCTCTCTGGGCCGCTTGGTCTGCATACATCATCGCCCTGGCTTCTCCAGTTACTGGAGCCATATCATAAGCGAGCTGTACAGTTAGTTCTTTTATTGCCTGGGATTGTTCTGGTGTGATAGACCAACCCGTATTAACTTCACCAGACGGGTTAGTAGTGGTCTCCATATCTGAAGACCAGGGGTTTGGCTTTTGTTCTCTTGGAGCAAAGTTAAGGTTATTGAGGTCCATACTCATCCGATAGTGGTTGAGCTGATGGAGAGAGCATACCAGGTACAGCTCCTCGGCGAGCAGCTTGAGCTTTCTCTTTTAATCTTTGGAGCTTCTCCCATGCAGCTATATCAGCCTGGTTTCTCATTATTTGATCTTCACCAGGGAGAGTTAACCTGGGAGATAATGCCTCTGCTGCACCTCTGGAAATATCTTCAGTAGACTGAGCATCAGGTCTCCTATTCATGCTTGCCCTCAGAGCTTCGTTTGTTGATAGAGGCACTGCTTGTCCTGGAGGTTCACTAAAGTCTAATACTTTATTAGCTTCCTGTCTTGCAGCAGTTAATGAACCAGTCAATGGTGAAACATCAGTCCGCTTTAATAACATCTCAGCGTGTTGCTCCATAAAGCCCTTGTACTTATCTGCAACCTCATCTCCCCAGATACCTCGAATCTTTTTGATTAAGGAAACTTGAGATAACTTTCTACCCTTATTTGTCATTGAAAGAGAATCCATTCCCTGTTCAATAAGTTGCTCCAAAAAGTTTGCAGCTCCAGCTTTGTATGCCTCCTTTTCATGTCCACTAAATTCTTTGAACTTAACTTCCATCATCTCTGGGAGTTTGTCATCTGCTATAGAATTTTTCATTGAGTTGTACCCCTCAGTGAATGCTCTATTCTCGGCAGTTGGTACAGCATAATTATTCCGGGTCTTTTTATATCCAGGTATGTGGTTATCCATTAAAGAGACAAGCCTCTTCAAATTCTTGTTTGCTTCCACTCTCATGGTTCCAGATAACCCCTCAGTACCAAATTTTGTTAGGACCTGGTCATAGCCCATCTTTATAAAATGGAGGTACTCAGCATCAAATTGGCCAGTTTCAGGAGGTGGGAGAATTACTCTTGCCTCATCAGCCAACTTTTGAGCTTCCGCCATTGCAGCTTTAACTGTTGGTTTGTTCGGATCAAGAATTTCTGCAAGTGTTACTGACTCGGAACCTTCATCAAACTTAACTGTCGTTTTTTTGTTAGTGTCAATATTGAGTCTGGCTGTTTTATCAATTTCAGAGGGGATACCTTCTGGATCAGTTAACCTTCTACGCCTTAAACCTTCACTCACTTTGGGCTGCCAAAGTTTATTGTATTCACTACCAGCTTTTAGCCTTGCAGCTTTTCTCTTTGCCCTGAATTCTGCAACTGATTCAGACTTTAAGAGTGTCTTTGCAGAAAATTTCTGAAGTCTCTCTACTTGCTCCCGGATAAATGGTTTAATATTTTTTGCACTTTCTGCAAATGCTTTACCTGGTTTCTGAGCAGCGGCCATTGTTGGAGGTAAGAATGAATCTCCAGCAACATCCATCTGGGTTAATCTCTCAGCCAGTTCAGGATCAATCTTTCTAACTCGGTCAATCTCTGCCAGGATTTCTTCATTTGAATATCCAGCTTTTCTTGCATTAGATAAAATTTCCAGAGCTCGGTCATCGTCTGACCTGGTTACTCCAGGTGGAAGTTTTTCTCCTGCAATTTTTGATTTAGCAAACCTTGCTCCAGCTCCTATACCTTTTCCAAGTCCCATCATCACAGGAGTTAACCCGGCGGAGCCTATCCCGGTTGTAAGTGCTTCTGGACCAGCTCTATCTTGAAACTCTTCCATTGAACCAGAAGTCCCAGCAGTATATAAAAGACTCTCCCCCATTCCAACTGGAACAGACTTTACTGTTTCTTTTGCAATGTTCTTTGCAGTTTCACCAACTTTAGGTTTCAGTATTTTCCCCAGGAAAGGAATTTTGCTTAAAAGATTATAACCTCCTTGAGCAACCATCCTCGGGCCTGGAGTAAATGCGCCTCCTATTCTGGAGGTCATTGCATCAGCTCCCCTTAATTCGGTAAACTTATTTTCTTCTTCTGTGAGTGTGTTCCAGACTTCATCATAATCTTTACCATCTCTTGCCGAAACTAATAAAGCAGCAAGCCTCTTGCCCATTCCAAAAGTTGCAGTGTCAAGAAAGTTATGGGCAACATTAGCAAAGTATCTACTTGTCCCCCTTGGCCTTTTCTCTCTTTCTACTTCCAGTAAAAATTCTCGATAACCAGCTCCATCAATATATTCTCCAGTCTTCGAGTCATATGAATTTTTATTTAGTAACTGAGGATAAGATTGGATAAGTGCTTCATCTATTTCAGAGTCAGAATAACCATCTTCCAAAGCTTTAAGTATTTTGTCTGATACTTCTTGAATATTTAATTCTTTTTCTTCAGCCATTTAAAATTTTAATGGAGGATTGTTAGAATTTCTTTTTAAAATCCCTTTTTTTGAGGGGGGAGGTTTCAGTTTTACTTCTTCTAAAAATTTAAAATCATCCTCAGTCATTTCTCTTGGCTTGAAGTCATAAGGCCCCTCTCCTGGTATGAGCTCTGGTCGATCTGCAAATGGATCAACAATTACTTCATCATGTGCAACCCCATATGTGTCAGCCAGTTTCTTGTAACGATTCTCCTGGAGTTTATACCCTGACTTAACTGCGGTCATGTATTGCATTGCAGCTCTGAAGAACCTGGCTCTGGACTCCTTAGTCAGGATAGCACCATCCTTCATTCTATCGAGCAAGTTTATTGTGTAATTATATGCACCTTGAGACTTGGCGGCAGTAGCAAATTCAGATTCTCGTACTACTGAGTTAGGTTCAATCATCAGGAGGAATGCGCGGACAATCATAATATCATTTACACCAGCAGCGGCAGGATCATCCAGGCTATTTTCGTATCCCTTTACAATTGAGTTATATGCAAAGATTGAATCCTTAAACTTTTTTGTATTCTTATCAAACTCTATCCTTAATTCCCTGGCTTGACCAAACTTTCTTTCCGCAGCTTCGGTCCCCATTTCCTGCCAGGTTGTTCCATCCCAATAATAGTTGGACGCATTGGATGCCCACTCAGTTTTTCCATCTGCTTTTGCTTCTTTATTTAATTCTGCACCAGTTTTTATTAATCCTTCATTTGCATCAAGACCCCTTGCTTCATCAGCATATTTTATCATCTGGTCATTCAAATAACTAATGGCAGTGTCAGGGTCCCAGTTAGACATCTGGTCGTATAGCGGTGCGTCAATAACACCCATGCCATATGCAGATTCAATCATGTTATTTGCATAATCCTTTTTCTTATTTGCCTCCATTTTTAAAACTGAGCCAGAGAATCTCCATTTGCCATATTGATCTTTTTCCAGGTCATAAATAGCATCATCTTCAAAATCAATTTTTGCAAAATCTTTAAATCTTTCATCAGTTTTTAATACACGCCCGGTAAATGATTGTCTTATTATGTCACCTCGTAATTTAGATTTTGTTATTGTTCTTTCTTCACCAGGGAAGTTAGGATTCTTTTGTATAATTTTTGTAGTTAAATTTCCGCTATCATCTCTTGTTTGGGTTTCCTTGTAGTCATACCATCCAGTTTGATCCTGGGTTTCTGTCATAACAGATTTAAGTTCTTCTACTGCCTGTTTTTTGTCTGGATTAAACTCAGTTGCAGCAACTCTCATTTTCTGTTTATTTGTTAGAGAGTTCCATTGCTCAGGATCATTCCTTAACATTCCATACAAGCTATCGTATTCAGATGTATAATCCCGATCTTTCTTTGTAGTCATTGCTGTAGTAATATCATTTCTAAAATTTTCTAGTTGCGCCTGAGTTAAAACGTCCGGGTTCCCATACTTAGTTTGTATTCTTGTTTTTTCTACATCCGGAATATCATCCATTAACTGAAGACTTGCAATTTCATTTGGGATAGATGCTCTTACTTTTTCAAGAGTTTCAGATTTTCTATTAGCAGCAATCTCAGCCATTGTTTTTGATTTAGGTTCCCTGAACCGGGCCTCATCCATTTTTTCATATATCTTATTAAGAGCAGCCAATCCTTTTTCAGGATTATTGCGGAATGTTTCAATAAGATTTTGTTTGCGGTGTGATGCAGTTTCAGCAGATTGACCAAAGAATGAATCAGGAATGGATTCTACATTTTCAGAAAAAGACTTGAACTGTTTTTGCTTTTCCAGGTCTTGTTCAAGGGCTGTTTGTTGGAGGAGCTGCTGCTGTTGTTGTTCTGCCTGATCTGCACGATTAAGCTGGTCCTGATTATAATAACCCTGGATGCCATAGGGGATAGCTTTGCCAATAGACTCACCAAGAGTAATAGGTCTATCTCTCCAGCCCTCATCTCGCATCATTGATGCACCAAGCTGAAGCAACCCCATTGCAAGTGGAGAAGGTCCTTCTTCTTCCTGAGCTAGAAGAGACTTTTTATTTTCCTCTTCCTCTTGTTTATCCTTGTCTAAATATTCTCGTGTGAACGGGTCAATTCTCCACCCGGCAGTTTCAGATTGTTCAGCCATTTATGCCCTCGTTAGTAAGCCTTTGTTTCTATATCGGTCGCGCTTTTTTCGTTTTGTAGATGCAAGAAGACTTGATAAATCAAATGTTCTACCTGGAGTAATATTGGAACCCCTCACAGTCTGTATTGGAGTGTCTTCTTTTTCTTTAAACATATCCATGACAAGCTTTGCTCCATATTTCCCCATCGGAGATAACCCCTCGCTTGAAGTTTTTTGGGTCTCAGCAAATCCACCATCAGTTTTAACTCCAGGAGTAGCTTCATCATCAAAATCAAAGTAGTCAGTAGATGCCTCTGGGATGTATGCTTCATCATCAGCTAGAAAGCGATCTTCCTCTCTTTGTTCAGCTCTTTGTTCAGCCATATTTTCTCGCCCGACAATGTCTAATACACTTTCGCTTTCGTCATCTGCATAAACTAATGGATATGGTCTATGAAGTCCGGCTGATTCATATATATTTTCCAGGTCTCTTCCTTCCTGGTCACCCATCAGCTTATCCTCCAGCTCTTCCATATGAGCTTCATATAAAAGACTTTTCTCATGGTCAACTTTTGCAATATCATCCAGTGAGTGCATATCGCTATCTTCACTTTTGGCAGGAGACCAGTCAGACTCATATATACTCATTGAAGGAGCAATCTCACCAGCATTTTTATCTTCACTCATTGCTGGATTTAAAAGACTCATCTTCCGCTCAACTTCCTTAATTTCAGCATCAGTTAAACGATTTGCCCAATCAGTTTCTTCTTTAAGTAAACCAAACCAGGGTTTTTTGTACCAGGGTTTCCTTAGTTTATCTGACCCATAAACTGCACTTATTCTTTTAGTCGTCATATTTCTCCTTTATGAAAAAGCTCCTGCCAATCCTCCTGCGGCAGCTCCCCAGGGATTACCGCCTGAAGCAAGCCAGCCTCCAGCAGCTCCAGAAATGATACGCCCAAACTTATCTCGTTTCTTATACTGTGGCGCTCCGGTTGTGGTTGTTGTTGATCCTGAAGGGACTGTACCTGCTATATTTGCAGCGGCTGCAAGGTTATCACGACCCCAGTCTCTCTCCTCATAGAAATCACCCATCTTTTCATCCAGGATGTTTTGCTGTTTACCTTCAACGTCTGCACCTATTTGAGATATCATTCCAACATCTTGAGCGGCCGCATCTCTTTGAGCTTGTGTTCCTGCCATTTGTTGTGCAGCTCCGGCTAACTGTAATCGCCCTTGCTCACCTTGTGCTTGCTGGTTGTATCTATCCGCTTGTAATTGCCGTTGCATATCCTGCTGTTTCATCTTAGCAGCCTGGGCATAACTACCTTCCAAAGCTCCAGCAACTTGCTGACCAAGTCCTCGCTGAACTTCCGCAGCCATTGCAGCGTTTTCAAGAGCTCCTCTTGAACCTATCCCTGCACCAGCCATTTGATGCTGGGCCTGTAGTGCTCCGCGTTGTTGTTGCATTGTCCTCATGGCGTTATCCTGCATTCCCTGGATAACATTCTGAGTATGTGGGCTCATGTATTGGTCCACACCTTGACCCGTTAAAAACGACTGGCCTGATATCGGATCGATTTGCTGACCAGAAATTCTTTTTCCAACTCCTGCCGCCTCACCAAATGCATCCTTACCAGTACCTACCATATCTTGAGCCATTCCACGGGCCTGAGTTGTCTGAGCAGAATCCGCAGCAATTCTTTCTTCTGGGGTCAGAGTCGGAGCTGTATATTCTCTACCTATTAAATCTTTTGCTCCAGTAGCAATTGCCTCCTGGACCCCATAAGGATCATTGGGGTTAGTGGTTGATGAAGGACCTTGAGGCACTCTGGTATCGTAGCCTCTTCCAGCATTCACTGTTCCCATGATTTGCGCGTGAAAAGGATCATCTGCTATATCTGATCCCCCACCACCACCCATATTCCCGGCCGTAGGAGAAGGTGCTTTCCATTCGTATTTTCCAGTTGCAGGATTAACCTCTTGAGTTGCACTCCTAAAACCTCGTTTAACATCTTCCCATGTTCCCTGACTCTCAGGTCTATTTGGGTTATTATCTCTAGCAGTAAACATCCCTGTTCCAGTTGCATCCGTACCAACCTCTCTACCAGAGAGAGCATAACTCCGAAGTCCAGATTTAGTCTTCTTCCCGGAACCCCCCATGCCTTTGAGCCAGGATGCTTCCTGGGGATTTATGAATGCAGGGAATTCTCCTGGAGGCGCATTGCGTCTTAAAATTTGTCCTGCTGCTTTTTGTGTCATTGGCATATTATCTTTCCTGTTAGAGTCTATTAAATTGCTTAATGATTTGCTCCAGGCTTCTGCTTGGTTTGGTGATACAAATTCTAAAAAATCTTTATTAACCAGAGCATATTGTCTAGCTTCTTTATCAGTTAATTTTTTAAGTTTTCCATCAATTAAACGTATAGTCGGATATAGTATTTCCTTACCTTTATATTCGCTTGATGTAGTCCGTACAGTTTCATTATCTTTCGTAGTTGGAGTGCTAGGGTCTAATGCCCTTTCTAACCATTTATACATATGGATTGGTGGATGTCACAGGCCGAGAGTCTACTGTCGTAACTGCCGTAGCACTGAGAGCTCCTGCATCATTTACTGTTATTCTAAAAAAAGAACCATTTGGGCTCCTGATAATTAATGAACCTTTGTCTAACACATTGTCTCGATCTGTTTTTACTGTTACCGATTCTTCATCAATCACCAGGCTTGCCAAGTCATACATATATTCCGGCGTGTATTCCAATGGTGGATTAGGCAGTGCTTTTGTAGTCTTCATCGTTTACCCGTAGGAGCTGCATCAAAACGAACTTCCCCGAAACGCCACTCCTGGTCAAAAGGACTTTCCACCTTCAAAAATGTTTGACGAGCAGTAAATCTGCAATCAGTATATCCATCGCTCTCCAAAGTAAATGGTCCTTGAGTTGCTGATGGTTCATCTGGAGTATCGGCAATTACGCATTGCATTCTCAGCCCGTTATCCCCGGCTGATGTATCTGAAATTATAGATTTGACCGAGTGGAGTCGATCACCATTTTGAATTTCTATGGCCCCTGTTTCTGCATAACATAAGTGATTTTCACTAGCAACATTCGGGTGTAATTCAGTACTAACCCCTCTGGCTATTACCCGGCTTTCCAATCCTGATAATCCACTTACATCAGTTGGAGCAGTTACAACGCTTTCACGCTGAACAGGAGTGGACTGAGTGTCTGGGTCCATTTCATGTCTGTATAAATATCCATCTACTCCGGCAGCTACAGGATAACCAAGTGCATCTGAGGGCTCCCATGCAGAACGCTCAAGCTCTCCTGTGGTCCAGTGTTTCTCTCGGTAAGAATAAGTGACATACCTGGTATTGTAGCTATCACCTTCTTTAGGATAAAACCAGGTGATCTCTCCAAAATCACCATTATGTCCTGCTGCTATTAATCCTTCCACATCCAGGTTAATATCAGAAAACACATAGTCTGCAACTTCGCACTGGAGCTCCTGGATATATCCTCCAGTGTAAGACCAGAAACGGCCCCTGGACATCCATGCAACAAAGTCGGCACTTCCGGCGATACATTTCATTCCAACTGGTCCTGCACCTTCAGTAAGACGTTCTACTGTATAAACATAGGGTGGACCGGCATACTTGGTCCGCCATGTATCTGAGGTTGTGAATATTAGGACTCCGTACCTTGTTTTAAACCCACCAATAATTCTTCCCTTTGTTTGTAATGTCAGGTCTCCCGCTGTATTTGTTAAAGTGGGATTCCAATCAATGAGTGATTCTTGCGAAGCCCATTGTATTTTTGTATGAGCTCCTTCGGGACCAAGTACCATTATGTGACGTTCAGGTGTAACCAAGACCGCAGTATTAGAGTGACTTGGGCAATCTGAAGTTGAACCGGAAACAGTTTGTAGAGCAATTGGTGCAGTTGCAGTTTGCGCCGCATTATTAAATGATGCAGTCGAAACTTTCCAGTACCAGATAGTTCCCTCGCCATTTTGAAGTGCCAATAAATCGTCCCCAAATGAGTCTAAACTCCAAGTAGCAGTGTAATTGTCGCGAAAGGCATCAGGGTCTCTTACATCCGGATCGACTGCCGGGTATCTTGGAGTCCCATATACATCTCCTCCAGAAGTTGATCCAGTTGAATCATCAAAGTTTGTTACACCCAAGTCTCCTCCATATTCAAGAGCTCCAAATCCTAAACCCGGTATTAAAAAATCCGGCTGGCTACTAAATGGGATTGAACCAAAAGGAACTGCATTTGGGCTAATATCGTAGAGGGGCGCATTGGTCCCCGCACTTTGTGACCCATCCCAAATCCTCAATGACTGAGTCGAACCAACTGCAAGATACCTAGCGCCCGTACTCAGTCTCCAGGAATGTAGTCCTCGAATGGGATCAACTTCATTTGTAAATAATTCAGAAGCAGTTATCACTGCTGCTGTACCACTTGTAGAACCAGAAAGAACAATAGTAGGAGCTGAAGTATATCCTGTACCGCCATTAGTAATACTTACAGATGTCACAGCACCACCACTTAAAATATAAGTCCCAGCAAATCCACTTCCTCCGCCTCCGGTTGCTGTAAGATCCCTAATCCCGTTGTCTGCATATCCAGTCCCGGCAGTAGTTATCTTTAGAGACTTAACACCTTGTTTCTTCAAAATCTGAGTTGGTGCAAGCCTCTGCCAGCCTCCAATTGGTCTTAAACGGCCCTCTGAAAATCTTTCCAGATTACCTTTATACCAGC
>VTLG01005805.1_pt1 | contig 38711 bp, 52 predicted proteins | sample 4694571 | NCBI WGS metagenome assembly VTLG01 (sample SAMN12604809, study PRJNA352737) | marine metagenome | biome: ENVO:00000447; feature: ENVO:00000209|ENVO:00000569|ENVO:01000036; material: ENVO:00002151; isolation source: viral sequences binned using virsorter ... | reverse complement strand
ATATGGATTCAGATCAAACAACACTAAATAAAACTACTGGAGCTATATCTGTTTTAAGAGCGGCTAGAACAAGAGTTACATCTATTCAAGGAAGAGGTGAAGCTGGTTCAGTTTTACTATTACATGATGCAGCAACAACAGGCGCTGCAGCATCTGGTAATTTAAAAGCGACTTATAAATTTGAAACAGAAGGATTAGACATTATGATTCCTGGTTCTGGTATATTGTTTGAAAACGGAGTTTGTGCAACTTTAACACAATCATCTGGAACAGACGGAAGTGTTACCATGACAATCACAGGAGCATAGTAAATGGCTAATACCACTTCGGGAACAGCAACGTTCGATAAAACTTTTGCTATTGATGAAATAATAGAAGAATCATTTGAACGTATTGGATTGCAAAATGTTTCAGGATATCAATTAAAATCTGCAAGAAGATCTCTTAATATTCTTTTTCAAGAGTGGGGCAATAGAGGAATTCACTATTGGGAAATAGGTGAACTTAATCTTGATCTAATAGAAGGACAAGCAGAATATAAATTTTTTAGAGCTAGTGGTGATGGCACAAGTGCAACATCAACACCAAATGGTGTTTATGGAATATCAGATGTTCTTGAAGCACAATTAAGATCTAATCGAACACAAACTAGTCAATCGGATAGTCCAATGACAAAAGTAGATAGATCTACTTATGGTGGTTTTTCAAACAAACTTTCTAAAGGTACACCTAATCAATATTTTGTACAAAGATTTATAGATCATATAAGTATTCAAATATATCCAACTCCAGATTCTACAAATGCATCTAAAGATATGCATTTTTATTATATAAAAAGAATTCAAGATATAGGTGATTACACAAATGCAACAGATCTACCATTTAGATTTGTACCTTGCATGGTATCAGGACTTGCATATTATTTAGCACAAAAATATGCTCCCGAAAGATTACAAGCAATGAAATTATTTTATGAAGATGAATTAGCGAGAGCGCTAGCGGAGGATGGGTCAGCTTCGAGTACATATATTACTCCTAAAGTTTATTACCCAGGAACATAATGCCAAAATATGCAACAGGAAAACACGCAAAAGCAATATCGGATAGATCTGGTTTAGAATTTCCATACAGAGAAATGGTTAGAGAGTGGAATGGATCTTTTGTGCATGTATCAGAATTTGAACCAAAACAACCACAATTACAACCAAGACCATCTGGAGCAGATGCTATATCTTTACGTAATGTTAGACCCGATAGAATAGAACCAGCTGTTACTGCTATGTTAGGAAATAATCCTTTTTCTATTACTTCAGGATCTCAAACAATTACAGTTACAGAAACAAATCATGGTAGAACTACAGGAGATACCGTTAGATTTAGAAATGTTATAGGTAGTCCAGGAGGAGTGGCTTTTACAACGTATGAAAATTCATCAGGATTTAGCATAACAGTTACAACAACAGATAAATATACATTTACATTAGGTGTAACTCCTAGTATAACAGAAGATTCAGGAGGACCAACTGTGTCGGCAGGACCGGTCACAGTAGAAGCATAATGGCAGGATTAAGCGCATCAGGATTAAAAACACAAATAAGAAGTTATACTGAAACAGACTCAAATGTTTTATCTGATTCTGTTTTAGAAAATATAATTTTAAATGCGCAGTATAGAATTTTTAGAGACGTTCCAATTGATGCAGATAGAAAACAACAAAGTGGTAATTTAGTTACAGGGCAAGAAACAATTAATGCTCCTGCAGGGTGTGTATTTGTCAGAGGCATACAAGTTTACGACTCTACTTCAGATATTACAGGGCCTAACGTATGGCTAGAAAAAAAAGATTTAACTTATCTTCAAGAGTATATATCTTCAACAGCATCAGCTAAAAGAGGTCAACCTAAATATTATGCTATGTTTGGTGGCGCTACAGGAGAATCTGACACTACATCTGGAAGAATGATGTTTGCTCCAGTCCCTGATACAACGTACAAATTTAGGGTGCATTTTAACGCTGCACCAGCATTATTAGAAAATGATGACACTAACTATATAAGCTTAAATTTTCCAAATGGTCTATTATATTGTTGTCTATCAGAGGCTTATGGATTCTTAAAAGGCCCAATAGATATGTTGACATTATACGAAAATAAATATAAACAAGAAGTACAAAAGTTTGCTATAGAGCAAACAGGTAGAAGAAGACGAGATGATTATACGGATGGAACCGTTAGATTTAAAATCGAGTCTCCTTCTCCATAATAGGAGATTAAATTATGGCAATATCATCGGCAATTTGTAATAGTTTCAAACAAGAAATTTTAGTTGGAACACACAACCTTACTGCATCAAGCGGTAATAGTTTTAAAATAGCTTTATATACAAGCTCTGCATCTTTAGGAGCAAGTACGACTGCTTATTCAACAACAAACGAAATATCAAATACATCTGGATCTGCATATTCTGCGGGAGGCGCAGCACTAACAAGTGTTACACCAACATTAGATTCATCTACTGCAGTTTGTGATTTTGCAGATGTGAGTTTTACAAGTGCTTCTTTTACAGCAAATGGTGCTTTAATTTACAATGATACACAATCTGATAAAGCCGTTGCAGTTATTGCATTTGGCGGTGACAAAACCGTTACAAGTGGAACTTTTACAATTCAATTCCCAACAGCAGACGCATCAAACGCGATCATTAGAATAGCGTAAGGAGTGGCAACGGATGTCCGTTGATAGAACTTTTACAATAACGGTGGTCAGCACCGGTAGTGGTAATAAGTATTTTATTGATGGCGTTCAACAAGCAACTATAAATTTAGTTGAAGGTGGCACATTTAGATTTGATCAATCAGATTCATCTAATGGAGGTCACCCATTAAGACTTTCTACAACATCTGGTGGCACACACTCTGGAGGAAGTGAATATACTACTGGAGTAACCACAAATGGAACACCGGGTGATTCTGGAGCGTATACACAAATAGAAGTAGCATCTTCCGCACCAACTTTATATTATTATTGTTCAATTCACTCAGGAATGGGTGGACAAGCAAATACTCCTAGCATTGATGTTTGGGGTGCAGGTAATTGGAGTGCTGGTCTTTGGGGTACAACAGAATCCTTTACATTAGGTTGGGGTGCAAAAAGTTGGGACTCTTCAGGTTCTTGGGGAGATATGGGAGATGAAACTATTACTCCAACAGGTTTTGGTTTAACTTCATCTCTTGGATCTGTATCTGTTTCAACAGAAATAAATTCTGGATGGGGTAGACAACCATGGAATCAAAACGCTTGGGGTATTCAAGGAATTGTATTACTTGATGGCCAATCAGCAACAGCAAGTGTAGGATCAATTAGTCCTGCTGATGTGATGGGATTAACTGGTGTATCATCAACAGCAAGTGTTGGATCACCAACAGTTATAGGAGATATAACTGCAACACTAACAGGTCAAGCTTTAACATCTTCTGTAGGATCAATTGATATTGCAGGACAGATAGTAGGATTAACTGGACAATCAGCAACTGCAAGTGTGGGATCTATATCTCCAGCAGATGCAATTGGAGTTACAGGTGTTTCTGCAACAACATCACTTGGAACAATATCTACAAATAGTAATCCAACTATTGATGTAAGTGGATTATCAGCAACAAGTTCTGTAGGATCTTTATCTCCTGCTGATGTTATGGGATTAACTGGGGTATCAGCTACATCTGCTGTAGGTTCTTTAACTCCTGCTGATGTTATGGGATTAACTGGTGTTTCAGCGACAGCTTCAGTTGCTGGTTTTGGAACTGCTTCAGGTTTTGGTATTCAAGCATATCAAGCTATTGACACAGGATCGAATACAACATATAGTGACGTTGCATAGGAGAAAAAAATGGCTTCAACATACACACCATTAGGTATAGAACTTCAAGCAACTGGTGAAAACGCCGGTACATGGGGAACAAAAACTAATACTAATTTAAGTTTAATTGAACAATTATTCGGTGGTTATAATTCACAATCAATTGCTGGTGGTGCACAAACTACAGCTTTAGATATAGATGATGGAGCTTTAACTGGAACTGCTCAACACAGAATGATTGAATTTACCGGCACAATAACTGGTAATCAAATTGTGACTATACCTTTAGATGTAGAAAGTTTTTTCTTTTTAAGAAATTCTAGTTCTGGTGCGTACACGGTTCAGTTTAAATATGCATCTGGAAGTGATTCGGGTGTTACTTTTTCAACTACTGATAAAGGTGATAAAATTGTTTTTGCAACTGCAAATGATGGTACTAACCCACAAATTAAAGAAATAGCTTTAGGTATTACAGAAGTTTCATCAGACACAACACCTCAATTAGGTGGTAATTTAGATACTAATTCACATAATATTTTAATAGACGATGCTCACTTTATTGGTGATGAAAATGGAAATGAACAACTTATATTTCAAACAACTGCATCAGCTGTTAATCAATTAGACATTACAAATGCTGCTACAGGTAATAATCCCTCTATTTCAGCCACTGGTGATGATTCAAATGTTAGTATAAACTTAGTGCCAAAAGGAACTGGACAAGTTCTAGCAAATGGTAGTGGATTAGCAACAACAGGAAAAGCTATTGCAATGGCTTTGGTTTTCGGTTAAAAGGAGCATAGGAGAATAAAATATGGCAGCACCAAATTTAGTAAATGTCGCAACGATAACAGCTAAGTCTGTTCAAGCGGCTTTAACAACAACTTTAACTACAGAGATTCTTGCAAATGCATCATCATCTGGAAAAGTATTTAAAATAAATAATATTATCGTAGCTAATATTGATGGTACGAACGCGGCCGATGCATCTGTTGCGATTACAAAATCAGGTGGTTCACCTATCATGATCGCAAGTACTATATCAGTCCCAGCTGATTCAACATTAGTTGTGGTTGATAAGAATACTGCTTTATATCTCGAAGAAGGAGATAATATTGAAGCAGGTGCTGGTGCAGCTTCAGACCTTACAATAACAATAAACTACGAGGAATTAAGTTAATAAGTAAGGGAGGTCTTTAACTGTGGCACATTTCGCTGAATTAAAATACGTACCTGATCCAACAGGATTTACAGATGAAAATCATTACATCGTTACAAGAGTAATTGTTGTAGGAAATGATATACCTGCAGGTGGATCAATTTTAGGAAATAATGACATGGCTGAAGAAGGTGAAATTTGGTGTAAAGAAAATTTAGGTGGCAGTCATTGGAAACAAACTTCTTACAATGCTAATTTTAGAAATGTATACGCTGGAAAAGGTATGCGTTATAATCAAGATCATGATGCATTTCATCTTACTCAACCTTATGCATCTTGGACTTTAAATACTACAAATTTTAAATGGGATCCTCCTGTTCCTTATCCAACAATCACAAGTAAAGTAACTGATAAAGGTGAAGGAGATGGACCTGAAGATATTTTATACTTTATTGAATGGAGTGAAGCTAATCAAAAATGGATAGCGACACACGTTGGTGTAGAATATGAATGGAATCCTAGCACTTTAGCTTGGGATGCGACGGGGGGATAATAGCCCATGGCAAGTCCAATAAAAAGAAATAATAAATTAACCGCACCAAATGGATACGCTGGTAACATATTTGGCGTAAATAATTGTGCGTCTTTTGGAAAAGAAAAAATTACAACTCAAACTGCAACCGGAGCTCTAACAACACAAGCAGGAACAAGATTAATGGATATTGCTGTTGTTGCTGGAGGAGGATCTGGATCACAAGCTGGAGCCGGTGGTGGCGGTGGAGGTATGATCGTTTCACCAAGTGTCAAAGTATGTGGTAGCACTCCATATGCACAAGTTGTTGGAGGTGGTGGTACAGCAGAAACTTATCCTGATGTTACTACTAGAGGTACAAATGGAGTTGACTCAGCTTTTGCACCAGGTACAGGAATCGCAATATGTACAACCGGTGGTGGAGCTGGCGGTAATAATGCTAACGGACCAACACCGGCATGTGGATCAGGAGCACCTGGAGGATCAGGCGGTGGCCAAGGAGCATCAACTACAGGAGTAACCGGACCATCTGCAGGATCAGGAATCGCTGGTCAAGGTAATGATGGTGGAACAGGTCAAGGACAAAATCCCCCTGCTCAACACTCAGGTGGAGGCGGCGGAGGAAAATCTGCTGCAGGATCACCGGCACCAGCAATGAATGTTGCAGGAGCCGGAGGAGCAGGTTTAGACGTAAGCCCAATATTTGGAAACATAGGACCAACGTGTTCAGTATTCGCTGGAGGCGGTGGCGGTGGTTCAAGAACTGGAGGAACTGCAGGAGCTGCAGGACCTGGCGGCGGAGGGGCAGGAGGCCCTACAACCGTACCTAGCCCTTCAACGGTCGGAAACGATGGAACTACTAACACTGGTGGCGGTGGTGGTGGAATCGGTTTCGGACCTTGTTATGGAGGCCGAGGAGGAAACGGCGGCTCAGGTGTAGTTATCACAAAACAATTAAATAATAACAGAGGTGTGTGGCCTATATCACAACATTTTGATGCACGTTCGTGCAATACATGGCCTGATGGCACGGTAATATCAGCAGTAACATTAAACTATTTAGTCGTAGCCGGAGGCGGTGGCGGTGGAGCTGGTTTTGGCGGCGGTGCAGCTGGAGGTTATAGAGCTTCTGGTTTTGGACCTTCACCATTACAAGGTGATGCTATTGTTGTATGCTCTGGATCAGATTACACGGTTACCGTTGGTGGCGGTGGTGGTGGCGGATGTCAACCCAACACTAACCCTTCTCCTGGACTTGATGGACCTGGAAATGGAAATACATCTATTTTTGCTGTAGGAAATCCAGCAGCTATTGCTTCAACAGGAGGTGGTTTTCCAATGAATGCATCTTGTGGTAATCCATGGAACAATAATAATGGTTATAGAGGTGGACCTGGAGGATCAGGTTCTGGAGGTTATGTAGGTCCTGTAGGTAAAAAAACACCAGGAGGAACTGGTAATCATGGAAGTTATTCACCACCAGAAGGAAACAATGGAGGAAGTGGTTATCCAACAGGAAACGCTGGAGGCGGTGGCGGTGGTGGCGCTGGAGCTGCTGGTTCAAGTGGTGGTTCTACTGCTGGCGGAAATGGTGGAGCTGGAGTAGTAAATTTAATTACAGGTGTTGCGTGTTCAGCATATGCTGGAGGTGGCGGTGCCGGATCAGATCACGGAGGTGGTGGAGGATCCTCTGGAGGATTAGGTGGCGGTGGAGACGCTGGGCCTGGTGGACCAGGCGCAAGTTCAGCTGGCGATGGTGGAACAAACCAAGGTGCTGGCGGTGGATCAGCCCCTGGAAATAATGCAGGAGCTGGAGGTTCTGGTATTGTAGTTGTAAGATCACCTGCAGGACATCCAATGAGTGTATCACCTGGAACTAATCAAGTGTCGACCGTTTGTGGTCAAACGGTTGCTAAGTTTACCGTGTCTGGAACTCTTACGCTTAACTAAGATAATTAATATTTAATACAATTCTAAATTTATTTTTAATTGGGTGAGAACTTGAATGAGGCACATCACCATTCATTATTAATGCATTTCCTGTTTTAGGTTTTACTCTTTTAATTATTTTTCTATCTTTAAATAAAAAAGTATCTCCATCAGAATCATTTAAATAAAGAATACATATTTTATATTCTTTTCCTGATCTATCTGGAAGATCTATGTGAGGTGAATTATACTGATCTTCATTGTGTTTTATTTGTGGCAAAAGATTAACTTTTGCTCTTAAAACTTTTTCATATTTAATAGGTAATTTTTTTATAATATATTTAAACTGGCCTATATATTTAGAATTTTCTTTGCTATTTAAAATAAACCAATGAACAAACGCTATGTGTTCAAAAGTATTACTATAGTTAAAAGGATTATCATTAGTTTGATGTTCAAAAAACCAAGGAAAATTTCTATTTAAAAGTAAATGATTAAATTTATCTATGTCTTGTTTAGAGACTATCTTTCTTAATATATCGTAATTTTTCATTCTGTATTGACAAAAATTGTAAAATAAGTATATCATAATATAGGACAAAAGAAAGATGAAATTATATAAAAACATATTACCAGAAGTTGAACGCAAAAAGTTATTAAAATTCTGTAAAACAAAGTTAGAAGATTTTGGTGATAACTGGCCTGGTTTACAAAGTAAAAACAATTTACATGCTTATCCTGAAATGGATTTTTTTGTTAATTCATTATTAAATAAATATATGAAAGGATATAAAATAGAAACTTCATGGGTAAATTATTCAGAAGGAAATATTATAAATTGGCATAGTCACCCAACAGCTAAAAAATCAGTTGTTTACTTTTTAAAAAATCCTGATAGTCTTGGTACAATATTTAGAAATGAGAAATATAACTACGACAAAATTACCTCTACCAAAGGACCACAAAATTCTTTATTGGTTTTTGATGGAAGTAAAACACATTCACAACCATACACACATAAAAAAATTGAAAGGTATACAATAGCGGTAGATTTAATATGATGTTAAGAAATGCATACTGGTATTTTCAAAGTGCACTAGATAATACTTTTTGTGATCAAGTAATTGAACATGCAAACTCAAGAAAAGATACAATAGCTGTTACAGGTAAATTTGGAAAAAAGAAAAAATTATCTAAAAAAGACAAAAACAATTTAAAAAAACAAAGAAATTCAAATATTGTTTGGTTAAATGATAAATGGATTTATGATAGAATTACTCCATTTATACACATAGCCAATGAAAACGCTGGATGGAATTTTGAAACTGATTGGTGTGAGTCTATTCAATTTACAAAATATAAATTAAATCAATTTTATGATTGGCATTGTGACCCCATGGACGTTCCATATAAAAGCTCAGATCCTAATTTTAATGGTAAGATTAGAAAACTATCAGCAACGGTTCAACTATCTAGTCCAGATGATTACAAAGGTGGAGATTTTGAATTACAACCACGAATGAGAACAACTGCAAATTACAAAATTAATGTAAAAGAAATAAAACCAAGAGGAAGTGTTTTAGTATTTCCTTCTCACTTATGGCACAGAGTTAAGCCAGTAACAAAAGGAGTTAGATATTCTTTAGTGTTATGGAACTTAGGATATCCATTTAAATAGTATGTCAAAAAATGATAATCTTCAAAATTCGCAATACTTTGCAAGCCCTATATATCATATAGAAATTCCAGAGTGGGTTAGCCGTATAAATAAAATTTGTGATAAATATATTAAAGAAGCTGAAAAAAGAAATAAACCTATAATAAAAGAAAGAGAAAAAAAATATAAAAAAAAGATAGGTGACTTTAATATGTCTCACCATTCAACAAGTATGATAGGAGATCCAAGTTTAAAAGAGTTTACAGATTATATTGGAGCCACTAGTTGGAATGTTTTAGATAATTTTGGTTATGATATGTCTGGGTATGAATTAATGTGGACAGAGTTATGGGTACAAGAGTTTTCTAAAAAAGGGGGAGGGCATCATGAAGGCCATATTCATTATGATAATCATATTTCAGGTTTTTATTTTTTAAAGTGTAGTGATAAAACTGCGGTGCCATATTTTAATGATCCAAGAATTGCTAAAACCATGAGTGACTTACCAGTTAAAGATAAAGAAAACTTATCAATGGCTAATCCATTAATACATTACAAACCTAAACCTGGAACAATGATATTTTTTCCTGCATATTTAAATCATGGCTTTACGGTCGATGCAGGTGTGGATGATTATAGATTTATTCATTTTAATCTACAAGCAGTTAGAAAATTACTTACAGATTATTTAAGAAAAGAAGGACAAATAAAGTGAATTGGAAAAAAGACAAATTTACCGTAATTAAAAAAGCGATTAGTTCAGAAATGGCTGATTTTTTAGAAGACTATATTCTTTTAAAAAGAAGAGTCGCAAGAACTTTTTTAGATACAAATTATATATCACCCGTAACACAAGATTGGGGTAATTGGAAAGATATGCAAGTTCCTGGAACATATTCTTATTATGGTGATGTGGCTATGGAAACTATGTTGCATAAATTAAAACCTAAAATGGAAAAAGCAACAGGTTTAAAATTATATGAAAATTATGCATATACCCGAGTTTATAAGTTTAAAGATGAACTACGAAAACATAAAGATAGATTTAGTTGTGAAATATCTACCACACTTAATTTAGGTGGAGATAAAGACTGGCCTATTTTTATCAACCCTAAACAAGAAGAAGGTCACTATAATAAAACAACAGGTTTTTATGTACCATCTAAAAGTAAAGGTATTAAAATTAATTTAGATCCTGGTGATATGTTAATTTATAGAGGTGATTTACTAGAACACTGGAGAGAGCCCTATAAAGGTCAGTATCATGCCCAAACTTTTTTACATTATAATAATAAAGATACAAAAGGTGCTGAGGCAAACGCATTAGATAGAAGACCCCATTTAGGTTTACCGAGCGCATATAGAAGGATAGAGGAAAAAATTCCACAATGTATGTCAACTTCCAAATCATCAAAATAGATAATTTTTTTAAATTTTCTAAAGGTCAACAGAACAGAATGAAAAATTCTGTAATCAATCAAATTAAAAGATCTGAGTGGAGTAATAACTTTCCATTAAAAAAAAGTAAATTTACGACAGAGCTCTATAATCAATGTGTTAATGCAGCTAAAGAAAAATTAGGTGATTTTAAATTACTAGATATAAATATAACAACATGTTGGGCTGTAGCTTCAAATGAAGATTTTATACCTTCTGTTGGTTGGCATAGCCATTACAGGACAGCAAGAATAAATCTTATTTATTACTTACACATACCTAAAAATATGAAAGGTGGTCAAATACAATTTAAAAATAGACTAGGTGAAATATTAACTTTAACACCAAAGAATAATCAGCTTTTAATTTTTCCTGGTTGGATGTGGCATAACCCTGTAAATGTAGAATCTGAAGAATTAAGACTATCTATAAACATGGAAATCATATGTGATAAGACTATGGAAGAGCTTTTTACTCTGTTGAAATAGAGCATAATCTGTTATAATTATATGCTATGTTACAGAAAATAGGCTTTGCCCCAGGAATAAATAAACAAATTACACCAACCGGAGCAGAATCACAATGGGTAGATTGTGATAATGTAAGATTTAGATATGGCACACCTGAAAAAATAGGTGGTTGGAGTCAATTAGGTAACTTAAATGAAAATGAATTAACTGGTGCTGGTAGAGGTCTTCATCATTACGTAAATAGTTTAGGTAGAAGATATGCTATTATAGGTACAAATAGAATTTTGTATGCATATTCAGGTGGTGTATTTTATGATATACATCCTATTCAAACAACAACCACTCTTACAAGTGCATTTAGCACGACTAACGGATCACCTATAATAACATTAAATTTTACTAGCGCACACAATTTAGTTCCAGGTGATATACTTTTAATGGATAATTTTACGACAATTACAAATTCAAATTTTACTTCATCTAATTTTGATAACAGAAAATTTATGGTTACTAGTGTACCTACTAATATAACAGCAACAATTACAATGGACTCAAATGAAAGTGGTTCTGGTGCAACAACATCTGGAGGTATTAGAATACAAAAATATTATACAGTAGGTTCTGCTGTTCAGCAAAAAGGTTTTGGTTGGGGTCTTGGATCTTGGAGTGGAGAAGCATCTAATGCTGTAACTACTACTTTAAATGGTGCAATTAATGATTCTACAACTACAATTGTATTAACTGATGCCTCACAATTTCCTAGTTCTGGAACTAGTTTTATAAAAATAGGCACTGAAGAAATTTCTTACACAGGTATAACAAGTAATACTTTAACAGGTGTAACTAGAGGTGTAAGAAATACAACTGCTGCATCACATAGTGATGGAGCCACTATAACAAATACAACAGATTTCGTTGCTTGGGGTGAAGCAGCATCGGGTGACTTAGTATTAGAACCTGGCATGTGGTCATTAGATAATTTTGGTGATAAAGCAATTTGTTTAATTCATGACGGTGCTGTATTTGAATGGGATTCATCTTTATCAAACGCTACTGACACAAGAGCAACTATTATTACTGGAGCACCAACCGCATCAAGACATATGGTTGTATCTACTCCGGATCGTCACTTAGTATTCTTTGGTACTGAAACAACAATTGGTGATGCATCAACTCAAGACGACATGTTTATTAGATTCTCGGATCAAGAAGATATAAATACATACGCACCTACAGCAACCAATACAGCTGGTACACAGAGACTGGCCGACGGATCACAGATCAGAGGAGCAATTAGAGGTAGAGATGCAATATACGTTTGGACTGATACAGCATTATTTACACAACGTTTTGTAGGATCTCCATTTACTTTTGCCTTTTCACAAGTAGGAACTAACTGTGGACTTGCAGGGCAAAATGCATGTGTTGAGGTAGATGGTGCTGCATACTGGATGTCAGAAAATGGTTTTTTTAGATATGCTGGTAAACTAGAGTCATTACCATGTTTAGTAGAAGATCACGTATATGATGATATAAATTTAGACTCTGGTAATCAAATGGTATCTGCAGGTTTAAATAATTTGTTTGGTGAAGTCATATGGTTTTATCCATCAGCAACATCACAAGTTGTTAATAAAATGGTTACTTACAATTATTTTGATTCATCTCGAGAAAGACCTGTTTGGACCGTAGGTACACTTGCTAGAACTATGTGGAAAGACTCAGCAGTATTTGGTAAACCTCATGCTTTAGAATATGATGCAGCTACAGATACATCTTTTGATGTTGTGGGTAATACAGAAGGTAGAACTTCTTATTATGAACATGAAACAGGAGTAGACCAAAATAGAAACGGAACTATATCTGCGATAGCTGCAAATATTATATCTGGAGATTTTGACATTACACAAACAAGAGCAGCAACAGGACAACAAACAGGTGTTGCATCATTTAGAGGTGATGGAGAATTTATTATGAAAATAAGAAGATTTGTTCCAGATTTTATATCACAAACAGGGAGCACTAGAGTTACATTAAATTTAAGAAATTTTCCAAATGATACTGCTGCAAGTTCATCACTTGGACCTTTTGATATAACATCAAGCACTAAAAAAATAGATACTCGTGCTAGAGCTAGAGCTGTTGCATTAAAAGTAGAAAATACAAGCACAAGTCAAGAATGGAAATTAGGAACTTTTAGACTTGATGTACAACCAGATGGTAGAAGATAATGAGTATATTAAACGCATTAAGATCAAGAGCATTTCCTACAGGAAATTTTGAAAATATAAAACTTGCAGATATCAACAATCCTAATCGAATGAGGTACAATATTGATGCGACTAGAGATCTTGTTAAAAATCAACCTTTTAATCCTCTTGCGCCTGGTTTAGCTTTTACAGCAAGTTTACCATATGATATTACACAAGGAATAGGAAGAGCGTTTGAAGGTTTTGAACCACAAACTGGAATAGTGGACTATGATGTTATACCAGATGCACCTACATTTGTAGATGTAGGTAGATCAATTGCTGCAGAAAATCCAATTGATAGTTTAATAGGTAGAACATATGGAGCAACTTTGGGACTAGGAGATAAATTATCATCATTAGGAAAAACAATTAGTGATGCTATTATTAGTCCAGCTGCTGCACCTGAGATAGATAATATAGAGGCTGTAATAGAAGCCAGAAAAAATAGAGAAGCTTTAAACAGGATAGGTTTAATGGCTTTAGATGATGCAGGACTTATATCAGACCCTTATGAAACATTTACACAAGTAGCTAAACCAGGGTTTAATAAACAATTTGCAAAACAATTAGGATCAACTGCTCTTAGTTTCATAACAGGAAATCCTGTTGCTGCATTGTTTGCTAAAGGTTTAGGAGCATTGGCAGGTAGAGGAGGGTTAACAGGAATAAGAGGTGGTGTAGATTTAAGAGGAGATACAGTTTTTGATACTTTTAAACGATCAACTAGTATTGCAAATTTCTTACAAAGAAGAAGAGATCAAAAAGCAAGAGAGGCTGCTGCAGCTAGAGGATCTGTTAAAGAATTACAATCAAGAATTGATAGAGGTGATTTTGATGGTGGTAATCCTGATGATGCACCAGGTGGAGCGGCATCAAATCAAGACGCACAAAGAGGTGGTCAATATGGCTAAAATTGTACAAGTATTAACAAGACCAAGTCAAGAATATGATTTACCAACCGCGGAAGCTCAAACTAGAGATCTTGATGGTATAATACAAAAATTAAATACAACTTATCAACAAGAATTAAAGGACGAGGTAGAAGCTCAAAACTTCTTTTTAAATTAATGGCTAATAGTTTTATAAATAAAAAAGCAGATTTAACTACAACAGATTTAACCACATTGTATACGGTGCCATCAGCTAAAACAGCTGTAATAAAATCCATATTAGTATCAGAGGATGCTGGATCAGGAACTACTATAACTGTAACGTTAGTAGATTCCAGCAGTAATATATTTAGTTTATTTAAAACTAAAACCATATCGGGTAATGCTACAACAGAACTTTTATCTCAACCTCTTGTAATGGAAGAAAGTGAGATACTTAAAGTACAAGCTGGTGACGCGAATGAGCTGCACGTCATAGCTTCAATATTAGAAATACAGCCAAGAGAGGTAACAACTTAATGGAATTAAAACAAGCAAAAGTAGAAACAACCTATAGACATAAGGAAACAGGCGAGCTTTTTAAGGAAAGAAAAGATTGGGAAGCTAAAGGTTATAAGCAAGAAGACATGGCTCAAGACGTAAAAGTAATCATGCCTAGCCTTGATTTATTTACAAAAACAAAATAGAATAGTAGAATGGCAATATCTAGAATGCAACAACCCAGACAGCTGTATGGACTCGGAAGCTTTGTTAAAAAAGTTACACGAAAAGTTACTAAACCTATAACTAAGGTAGCTAGTAAAATTGTACCAAAAGAAATAGCAGGTATTATGAGAGTTGCTGCACCTTTCCTGCCAGCGGGGTACAGAGAAGCAGCATACTTACTAGGAACAGCAAAACAGACTGGTAGAATTAGTCCTATAGATTTAGCATTAACTCTTGCACCAACTATTGGAAAAATAAAAGTAGGTGACGCTGGTCAAACTATATCTTCAAGACTTGGTGCTATAAAAGCACCTTTTACAGGTGGTAAAAGCATAGGTGAGGTTTTAGTTGGTAAAGAAGCAGTGCCTTTATATGATGATCTTGCTACAATGTCAGACCCAACAAGAGGTATATTAGGAACTGGTGGTGAGATGTTTAAGTTTGGTGGTGAAAAAGGAGTTATAGATCAATTTAGAGATTTTAAAGATAAAACTACATTAGGTAATTTATTATTAGCTAACGAAGATGGTGGTTTTAGTAAATCTAAAATAGCAGGGGTTGGTGTAGGTTTATTATCACTAGTACAAAATTCTAAAACACCAGAAGAAGCAGGAAATAATTTAGCAGCAGCCACAGGAAATTCTGATGATTATGAAAGAGGGTATCAATTATTCTCACAACTAACACCAGAATTATTTGAAGTGCCAGAACAATTTAGAATGCAAGTACAAGATGGTGGTTTAATGAGAACTAAATTTGCAAGTGGAACCCCTAAGCCTGTTGGTGGATTTAATGATAAATATTTATCTCCAGAGTATGCAGATGAATTTAAAAAATTTTTACAAGAACTAAGAGAACAAAATAAAAAAATGGAAATGGATACAATTATGGAAATGTTTAAACAAAAAATGAGAAAACAAGATCCTATATTAGAAGCTAAAGATGGTGGTTTAATGAGAACTAAATTTGCAAAAGGTAGTGATGATGATGAGTTTCCATTAGGTGATCCGACAGCACCAATAAATCCTTTTAAACCAAAACCAACAGGACCTGTATTACCTGATAAAGCAGAAAAAGAAAATATGATGATGGCTGGATCTGATAGATATCAAAGAATATTAGAACAACTTATAAATGAGCTAGAATCAAGACTAGGAAGAGAATTAACTGATGCTGAGTATGATATGGTAGGTAAATTAGCATACGATAAATTATCTGATCCAGATTTTGCTGTAGGTGGTAGAGTAAATTATGCTCTTGGAACAAAGCCTACTGCTGAAGAAAGTGGTCTAGGAGGGCTTCCAATTGAAGCAGATATGAGGTATACAGGAGGCTTCATGCCATATGGCGCAAAAGAAAAAGCCGATGACGTGCCTGCTAGATTAAGCAAAAACGAATTTGTATTTACTGCCGATGCTGTTAGAGCAGCGGGCGGTGGTAGTGTTAATAAAGGTGCTAAAAAAATGTATCAAACTATGAAACAATTAGAAGCAAAACCTGAAGCGAAAGGAATGACTGCATAATGGCTACTGATACAGTAACACAGATACAACAGGCACCAGATTATTTAAAACCTGGTATAGAAAAATTTTTAGAGTTGTCTACAGCGCAAGCTGCACAACCAATGGATACATCCAAATTTGCACCATCAGTGGTGGGGCTTGGAGCATTACAACAACGAGCACAACAACAAGCGGCAACACAAGCTGGTCTTGGCACTTTACAATTTGATCCAACAACAGGAGCAGTATCAGGTGTAACCGGAACTGGTGTTTCAGGGTTTCAACCATTTTTAGATACAGCACAAACAACTTTAGGTGGTGTATCACCAATACTTCAAGCAGCAGCAACAAGAACAGGACCAACTGCATTTCAAGCATTTGAATCTCCATATCAAACGGCAGTTAGAGACGCTACGCTTGCACAATTTGATGAACAAGCACAAGCTAGAAGACAAGGTATTAGAGATCAAGCAGCAACGTTAGGAGCATTAGGTGCAGGTAGAACAGGTGTTCAACTTTCAGAATATGATAGAAAATCTGATATGGATAGAGCATTGCTACAAGCACAATTAAATCAAGCAGGATTTACACAGGCCAATCAATTAGCAGCACAAGCATTTCAACAACAAGGACAATTAGCAGGATTACAATCTGGACTCGCTGGTCAACAACTTGGTTTTGCAACAGCACAACCACAACTAGCAGCTGGTGCAATAGGTATGGCACAGGGTCTAGGACAATCTGATTTAGCATTTAGACAAGCTATACAAGACGCACAACAAGGTGCAAATAGAATGGCAGCGTTTGAACCAATTGAAAGACTTGCAAGATTTGGACAAGGATTAGCAGGAGTAGGTGGTTTGTTAGGATCAGTGCAAACAACTACTCAACCGGCAGCACCAACACCAAGTCCATTAGCAGGAGCACTGCAAGCAGGTATAGGAGCATTTAGTTTAGGTAAACTATTTGGATAGATATGAATTATAAAGTTATGCAAAGACCTATGTTTAAGATGGGAGGCAAAGCTGCCTCTCAAGGCACAGGTATTACATCAGGTTTAGATGAAAAAGTAAACATGTCAAATGGTAGGGCAAACTATGCTGAAGGACCAACTACCTACCAAGATTTTTTAGACAGAGCCTTAACTAATTATAATCTTCGACAAGAAAAAATAGGTGAGATGAATGATTTAATTAACATGCAAGCATTAGGCAGAGCTAGTCAAGTTTTAGGTGGTGTAGAATCTAACAACCCTTTAGATATTATCACAGCTCTTGCAACAAGAGGCACTGAAATAGCTTTACCAGCATTATCTGCAAAGAAAAAATTAGAACTTAAATCGTTAGATCCAACAACAGATCTTGCATTTGCTAAAGCTTTAAAACCAGATAGACCAGGATCACAAAAAGTTTATGAAATGAAAAAAGCAGATTTAGATAGAATTAATAGTAAATTATATGATCAAACTTTAGCACTTGAAAAAGCAACAAAAGCAGGAGATAAGAAAGCAATAGCATCAATAACTAAAAATATTGCATTGTTACAAGAAAGTAAAAATTTAGTATTTAGTACTTTTAAAACTGATGAAGAATTAAGAACTGATATAATATTAGCAGGACAAGCTAGTGGATATAGTGTAAGCGATAAGGAAATAGATAGAATAATAAAAAGAATAAGAGGAGGTAATGCTGAGGGAGGCATACCAAATAGAGTTGAAAGACAAATGGGTACACCAATGACAGGTGAACAACCAATGGCAAATCCTATGTCTGTTGAAAGAAAAGATGTGGCTATGGAAACTGAAGGTCAAGGCAATGATGCGTATGCTATATTAAGAGCTAGACTACCACAAGAAATACCAGATGAAGTTGTTAGAATAATAGCATACAATAGAGAAGCTTTTGCAGATTTTGCAAGTATTAAAAACCAAGAAGACGTATCATCATTTAACCAAAAATACGGTGTCTCAATGAACATTGATGTGTCTACCGTGTAAGGAGACCAATGGACGAGAGTAAAAAACCACAGATACGACCTTTTCTACGAGGAGCTTTAGATAAAGATCCAAAAGACAGATCTTTTTTAGAATCATTAGCAGTAGGTATTTATGGACCAGGCATAGAAGCAAGAGAAGATATTAATAAACCTTCCGCAGTATTAGATGAATCTTATAGTAATTTTGTATTAGAGCTACCAGGAGAAATACAAGCTGATGTAGATAGATATTTAAATATATTTAAAAACGATCCGACACCCGTAATAAAATATATAGATGAATATAGAGAGAAAGGATATTCTGATTATTTTAAAAATAGTAAAAATTTTGTAGATATAGCTGATAAGAAAGATTTAGGAAGGTATGCTGATTATAACTATCTTGGAAAAGGAGCATACGATGCATTATATAGAAAAGATGAAACTGGTGATAAAGCTAGACAAAAAGTATTAGATTCTAAACTTGTACAAGCACAAATAGGTGTTGGTCAAGGTTTATATACAGCTGTAAGAGGAACAGCAGAAACAATTTCTGCATTATCAGATTTATATCTCGATACAGAAACAATGGATAATGTACAAAAAGCATTACCCGAAATGAATTTAGATGATCTTTATGGAGAAGATTCTGGTGGTGTTGCAAAATTTACATCATTACTAACACAATACGGTACAGGTTTTGCAATAGCACAAAAAATAGCAAAAAGATTATTTGGCAGAGCCGCTAAAACAAAACTTGCAGAAAGAACAGCAAAAAGATTAGCAGCAACAAAAGCAGGAGAGTATGGTTTAAATTTAGCTAAGTATGGTGGTTACTGGGTATTGCCTGCATTTGCAGCTGATACAACTGTGTCTGCTACAGGACAAAAATCTGTTGGAGAAATATTTGGAAATGAAGATGGTAATTTTTTAGAAAGAGCTTTGGCTAATACTAAACTTGAAAGTTTAGAAGGTATTACAGACCCTAAAGAATACGCAGCTGCTGTATTAAGAAATAAATTAAAATTTGGTACAGAAGGCACAGCATTTTTAGGTGCACTAAAATTAATAGGACCATCAGCAAAAGTTATATCAACAGGTTCAGGTGTTATATTGTCAAATGTTGTAGGACCTACGATTGGTGGTATGTCAAGAGTTTTAGCCAGTGAAAGATCTGGTATACCACAATTATTTAGAGGTATATCTAAAGCTGCTGACAAAGCGTTAACAAAATCAGGTATACCAAGGTCAGATCTTTGGAAATATTCTGAATATGGTGCAGGTGTAAAATCTTCAATATTAAGAGCTATAGATCAGTTTACACAAAATTTTAAATCTGGAGGACCTTTTAATGTTCAAACTAGAAACGAACTTAAAAAATTAGATGGATTAAATAAATCTGCAAAAAAATCTACAGATATATTTATTAAAGATTTAGATAGACAAATGTATAAATTAGCTGATGCTGGATTTAACGACATACTATTTAATACTAACACAGCCAATCAAGCATTAAGATATTGGTCTGATGTATTAGAATACATGCGTGGTAATATAAAATTAAATAAACTTCCAGAATCTTTACGATCATCTTCTTTTGCAATTAGAAAATTAATTGATGATTATACTGTTGAGTTATCGCCTATCTTAAAAGGTATGAACGTAAAAGATGATATCATAAAAAATATGGGTAGATATCTACACCAAGGTTATGAAATATTTAAAAACAATAGATATAGAGCAGATAAAGAGACATACAACTCTGCTATAGATTATTTTATAAAACTACAAAGATCTTTTAATAAAAATATATCACCATCTGATGCGAAAGTAGAGGCAACAGCTATGGTAAATAGAATACTTGCAATTGGTAGATCTGAAGGATCAACACCTGCACAAAGATTAAAAGCTATTGCAAACGCAGCGCAAGAATTAAAAATACCAAAAACAACATTTAATAAATTTTTTACCGATGAACAATTATTGCCAGATGCAATATCAAAACTATTAGGTAAAGTTGAAGATCCAAAACAAATTATTATGGATACTATTGTTGAGATGGCACACACAGCAAACAGTGCAAAGGCTTATAGAGAAATAGCTGAGTTTGGTTTAGGTAATTTTATATTTAGAAACAGAAGAGAATATATAGATTTTGCAAAGAAAAATGGAATTGAATCACCAAGAGATCTTGTTCCTATAAATATATCTAAACCATATAATATAGATCTACAAAAAATATTTAAAACTGGTAAAGAGCCCATGTTAACTTTACCAGAAATAGCAAAAGCCATGAAAGACAACACACTAATCATGGACCAATTGTTAAAATTACCTTTTATGAAATCTGCACTTGCGATCAAAGCAGGTATACAGATGAATAAAACCGTTTTATCTTTAATGACACAAATGCGTAACATAACTACAGCTGCCATGTTTGCGACAGCAAACGGACACGTAGGATCAGGTGCATCGGTTGCAGATAATTTTAGAATATTATTTGATGATCTTGTTGGTAAAACAAAAGATCCTAGAAAATTAAAAGAAGTATTAGAAGAAGCTTTAGATAATGGAGCCATAGATTCTTCTACAATTGCACAAGAGTTAGAACAAATGATACCTGAACTCATGGGTGGAACTAAACTTACCCCTTCAGGTAAAACTGTAATTCAAGGAACAACTTCTGATAATATATTTGCACATCTTTTTTCAAAAAAAGGTGCTATGGGTAGAGTAGTTGGTAAGTCCATGGAGGCATATCAATTAGGTGATAACCTTTGGAAATTGTTTGGTTATAACTATGTTAAGTCACAATTAGCTCCTGCATTAAGAAATTTAGATGACGTCAAAAAATATTTTAGACAAGTATATAAATATGATTTTAAACCAACTAGAGCAGATGGAACTAAAAAATCTTTAGATGATGCAATAAAAGAGATAGCTGGTATTGAAATAAGAGATACATATCCAAACTACTCTATGATACCGACGTTCGTACAAAACGTTAGAAAGTTTCCATTTGCAGGAAACTTCGTTGCTTTCGTATCAGAGATGTACAGAAACTCTTTTCAAATAGTAAGAGGTGGTATGCGTAAGCTGCAGTCTGATAATCCATACATAAGACAGATAGGTGCAAGACAATTAATAGGCTGGACAACAACCGTTGGAATAGCAACACCTGTTGTTATGGACTCTGCACAAACAATGACTGGTATCACAAAAGAAATGTATCAAGCATATAAAGATAGATTTGCACCTGACTATGAAAAAGCATCTGATCTTATACCTGTTACACAACAAAAAGAAGATAGATCATGGAAAGCAAGTAACTTTTCTTATCTTGTGCCATACGCAGATGTGGCTGCTCCGGTTAAAGCTGCAATACAAAGATTTAGACAAGGAAAAGATGCAGATCAAGACGTTACAGATTTATTTGCACAATCAGCTAAAGCTTTTGTCGTAAGATCATTAGAACCTTTTTTAGCACCATCTATTATGGCAGAAACAGCTCTTGAACTAACACCAGACTCAAAAGGTATATTTAGAAATAAAAATGGTGGTGTTATTGCAGATATGAAAAACGATCCTGATTGGTTTTCTAAAATTATGTATCATGCATATAGAAAAGTTACACCAACAACCATAAGAAGTGCAGAAGAAATAGGTCAAGCGATAGGTCAAGATTTATCTAAATCTGCAATCAAAAGAGATCTGTTTGATACCGTGTTAAAAGTATTTACAGGGTTTAGTATAACAAAACAAGATCCACGAACATCAATGAGATTTAAACTTGGTACATACTCAGGATTGTTGTCTGATGCTAGAGGAGCATTTCAAAGAGATGTTAACGCTGCGAATAAATTACAAAAAGATGCACGATTAATTTTAAGAGGTTTAGAAGCAGAAACCATTACAAATGAATATGAAAAATTACAATCAAATAATTATAGAATTTTGTCTGAGGTATACAAAGATGTACAAGCATTACGTACGTTAAATTTTACTGAAAGAGAAATAAGAGACATATTATCAGGTAGAAGAGCTTTATCTGCAAGAGATGTTAACTTAGTAATGACAGGAACATATAGTCCAGAAAATTTGCCAAACTTTAAAAGAGATTCTGCAATACAAAATACAATTAAAAATATAAATAGAGAATTAGAAACTAATTACACTGTAAATGATTTTGTAAATACAAATAAATTAAAAGATATAAGAAAAAAATATCAAGACATACCTTTAGGTTTAGATGAAGAAGAGAGACAGGAATTTTTACAATCTACACCTGACAGAAAACTTGATCTAAGAGATGAAAAAATAGAAGATTTATTAAAATTACGAGATAGTCAAGATCAAAGTAGTTTACCACAACCAGTAAAGCCAGCTGCATCTTTCTTACCAGACCCACAAATAGCTAATATGTTTGCGGCTAATATAGATCCAACATCAGGCTTGACACAGACTGAGTCTGCACTACTATCTCCTGAAGAACAAATTATTGCAAAGAGGTTGAGATCATAATGGCTATGAACCCAAAAACAACTAGAGAACATATCTTGTCACTATATGGACATATTTCAGGTGTTAAAAAAAATTTAAAACATGTGCACGAAGACGTCGAGAAATTGGGTGGTAAGATAGACAAGATCTATTGGGTTCTTTTAGCGGCTGCGGGAACTGCTGCGCTCTTTGCACTAGGAATTATAATAAGTTAATGAATCTTACACGTAATTTTACTCTTTCAGAGATGATCAAATCGGACACTGCAATACGTAAGGGTATCAATAATAATCCTAACGCAGAGCAAATAGAAAAATTAAAAGCCTTATGTGAAAATATTTTGCAGCCGGTACGTGACCATTTCGGCAGGGTCAAGATCACTAGCGGTTTTCGTAGCGTAGAATTATGTGAAGCAATCGGTAGTTCTGCTAGATCGCAGCATGCACGTGCAGAAGCCGCCGACTTCGAAGTTGTGGGCGTGGACAATGCTGAATTATTTGATTGGATAAAATTTAACCTATCGCCAGATCAGCTTATCCTTGAGTTCTACACTCCGGGTGAGCCTAATAGTGGGTGGATTCACGCAAGCTGGGTTGAAGGAACTCCAAGAGCATCATTTTTACACGCATATAGATCAGAGGGTAAAACAAAATACGCACCCGTATTAGGCAAAGCCACAGAGTTAATTTAAATCCAAGCTTTTAATTCTTCACCAAGGACTTCAGATGCAATATTTATTTTATCTCTTAAAGCCTTCACAATCTTCTCATCAATCGTGTCTTCACAAATCAAATCGACATAAGTCACTGTTTTTTTCTGTCCTATTCTGTGTGCTCTGTCTTCTGATTGTAATCTCTTTTCTAGGTCATAACCATTAGAATAATAAATTACGGTGTTTGCTTTAGTAAGTGTGATACCATATCCACCTGTTTGAGGAGTACCAACTATAAATCTACATTCATCTCCATTTTGAAATTTACGTATATTATCTTGTCTATCTTCTTGTGGTGTGAGTCCATAATAATCAACCACGGATCCCGGACCATATACATCAGTAATAGCTTTTATAATTTCATTTACATCTCTTTGATAATTAGCCCAAATTATTACTTTACCTTCTGTTTCTTCTAATACATTCATCAATTCAATAATTCTATTACTAGGTATTAATTGTGTGCTACCATCATCAGCAGTAAAGTGGCCACAAGTTATTTGATGCAATCGCATTAATTGAGTTAATACGGTCATAGTAGAAGTTACCTTACCATTTAATATTGCCATTGCATGTTTTTTCATTTGATCATAAATTTTTCTTTGTTCACTTGTAAGAACAATATGTCTTTTAGTAAAATTTTTAGGTGGTAAATCTAAACAATCTTGTTTTAAAACTCTATAAGAAAACGGTTTTAAAGAATCAGATAATTCGTCAAGATGTCTAAATTCTTTTACTACTTGTATTGACCGACCTCTAAGATTCATTGTAGTCATTTCTGCGTATCTATTTCTAAAAGCATAATATGAATAAAAATCTAAAAGAAATGGATCTAAAAATTCACATTGAGTATATAAATCCAGAGGGTTTTTTGTAACAGGTGACCCTGTCATAATTCTTCTATACTTTGCATGTTTACCTAATGAAATAATATTTTTAGTTCTTTTAGCTGTAGGTGTTTTAATTGTAGTAGACTCATCTACAGCCATTAAAGTTTTATGAGAGTTTAAAAATTTAGATGCAAACTTAATACCTTTTTCTGTACTAAACGCTTCAACATTCATGACTAAGATATGTATTGCAGTATCAATTTCAAATAAACTTTCTAATTTATTTTGTTGTTTTTTTGTAATATTAGATTGCCACAATACGGTCACATTTTCTATATGAGATGGTAAATGTGTTGGAAGTTCTTGTTCATACCAAGTTTTAACAACACCCTTTGGTGCTATAATTAAAGCACTATCTATTTTACCTTTATCATACAACATGGCCATGTTATCTATTAAAACTTTTGTTTTACCCGTACCCATTTCCATAAAATATGCATACGTTTCTTTATTCCATGACTTTTCTAAAGCAGTCAATTGATGCTTATATGGTTTTGTTTTAAATTTATATTTCATATTTTCTTTCTATACTTGACATATAATATAGGATCGTTATATTGTCAAGTATGTCAGAAAGCAATAAAAGACCAATAGTATATGTCTTACAAGAAATCGCCGGCACAAGATTTAATAGTCCTAAAATTAATATCACAGGTGCATTAGAATATGGTGAATTAAAATTTTTGTTACCAGAATTATCACAACTTATGTGGTCACCTGGTCCATTAATTTTTGAGTTAAGAAAAAAATTAAAAAATTATACACCAGAAGATTATTTATTATTAGTAGGTGATCCTGCGATTATAGGTGTTGCATGTTCTATTGTTTCTGATATTACAAATGGCAAATACAAATTTATAAAGTGGGATAGACAAGAAAGAAGATACTATCCAATAGAAATTAATTTATACGAGAAAGGAAAAATAGATGATTGATTTTGAAAAAGACCAACAAGACGCAATGAAAAAGACTGATAACATTCAGTCTCTTGCAGATCAAGTTCAAAGACTAGAGGCTATGCAGCAACAACTTGAAATACAAGAAGATGCAATTAAAGAAAAGAAAAAACAAATTCAACACATATCTGGAGAGGTCATACCAACTATGATGACAGAAATGGGTTTATCAGAATTAAAGCTACAGGATGGATCACATCTTAAAGTAGCTACGTCATACAAAGCTCACATAACTGAGGCTAATAAAGAGATGGCGTATAACTGGCTTCGTGACAATAATCTCGGTGATATAATCAAAAATGAGATATCCGTATCATTTGGGAAAAACGAAGATAACAAGGCGGCTGATTATGCCGAACTTGCAAAAGGTCAAGGACTTCAACCGACACAAAAGATGAAGGTGGAGTCCTCGACTTTAAAAGCGCTAGTCCGTGAGCGTGCTGAGGCAGGGAATCCTTTGCCAACGGAACTTTTCGGAGTTTACGTAGAAAATAAAACTTCGATAAAGAGAAACAAATAACGATGAACGAGGAACGAGAAACGATGAACCAAGTAGCAGAAAAAAAAGAAGGAGCATTAGCACTCAATGTATTTGAAGCTGATGCAAACCAAGGGGCTCAAAACATATCGCAAGAAGATCTTGCGTTACCTTTTTTAAAAGTTTTGGGTCAACTATCACCAGAAGTAAATAAACGTGATGGTAAGTACGTAGAAGGCGCAGAGCCAGGAAAAATATTAAACAGCGTAACTAAAGAGTTGTTTGATGAAATTTCTGTTGTGCCTTGTCACTATAATAGACAATATATTGAATGGCAAGATAGAGGTGCAGGAGCAAGCGCACCAGTAGCTATTCATGATGTTGGAAGTGATATAGTAAGTACAACAAAAAGAGATGCAGGTTATAAAGATAGATTACCTAATGGTAATTATTTAGAAAATACTGCAAATCATTTTGTTTTAGTGGTTGGTGAAAGACCTACAACAGCATTGATATCCATGAAATCTACTCAATTAAAAATTAGTAGAACTTGGAATACAATGATGATGGGTTTGAAACTACAGGGTAAAAATGGATTATTTACTCCACCAACATATAGCCACATTTATAAACTAAAAACTGTTCAATTATCTAACGATAAAGGAACATGGTTTGGTTGGGATGTAAAAATGGATGGTCCTGTTAAAGATAGAGCAATCTATGACACGGCTAAAACTTTTGCATTAAGTGTAGGTAAAGGTGAGGTTGAAGTAAAACATGGCTCAGAAGATACTGAGTCTAAAGGACATTACTAGAATCCTAGGTAGTGGGCGGCTATGCGAGAGTGGATCCGCCCACTTTTAAAGCGCTATGATAGAAAGATTTAAGAATATATTTACAGGATTAGAACGTGCTCATGGTGTCACCATTGTAGAAGATACAAATGGTAATGGCACAAAAGTAAAAGGTAAATCATTTGTAAAACGTCAACAAGTCACTGATGAACTTTGGCAAAAACATTTAGATGGTGTAGAAAATTTAGGTATTATACCTATTAATGATAATAATGAGTGTAGATGGGGTTGTATTGACATAGACTCTTATGCGGGTTTTGATCACAAAAAATTAATTGATAAAATAATTAACATGAAACTACCTTTGGTTGTTTGTAGATCAAAGTCTGGTGGTGCACATGTATTTTTATTCACATCTAATTATGTATCAGCAAAATTAATGAGAGATAAATTAGTTCAGATAAGAGCTGTTTTGGGTTATGGTAATTCAGAGGTATTTCCAAAACAAACAGAATTAAAATCACAAGATGATACAGGAAATTTTCTTAATTTACCATACTTTAATTATAAAAATTCTGTTCGATATGCATTTAAAGATGATGGCAGTGGTGCTACACTAGAAGATTTTTTTCTACTACAAGAAAGATACAAACAAGAAGATATAAGCACAATAAAAATTAAAAGACCAGAAACAAAATATTCTGATGGACCACCATGTATAGAATTAATGTCAGAAAATAAAATAGGTGAAGGTGGTAGAAATAATGCATTGTTTCATTATGGTGTATATGCAAAACAAAAATGGCCAGATGGTTGGAAGTCTAAATTAAATGTATTTAATGAAACTGCTATGCAACAGCCGCTAGCAGATTCAGAAGTAGATATTATTGTTAAACAACATGATAAAAAAGATTGGGGTTATAAATGTAATGATCAACCTATGTGTAGTTTATGTGATAAGACTCTTTGTAGATCTAGAAAATTTGGTATAGGTCAAGAGGTATTATTTCCAAATCTCACAGATTTACAAGTTATAGATTTAGAAGATCCATATTATTATCTTAATGTAGATGGAGAAAGATTAAAACTAGAAAGTGTAAAACATTTAAGGCAACAAAGTTTATTTCAAGAAGCATGTATGGTGCAATTAAAAAATAGACCACCTACATTGAAAGAAAAAGATTGGGTGCATATAACTAATTTACTTTTACAAGCTGCGGAAGTTACAGAACCTGCTGCAGGTTTACGAACAGAAGATCAATTACAAAATCATTTGCAAGAGTATTGTTTAAATAGAACACAATTAGATTCTAAAGACGATTTACCAAGAGGTGGCACATGGACTAATAATGGCTATCATCATTTTGTATTTGATAAATTTTATCACAATCACTTGATGCGTAAACGTTGGGATCTTGGATATTCACGAACCGCAGAAATGTTACGAGAAAAGTGTGGCTGCACTGATAAACGAATAGGTAAAAATAAATTATCTGTTTATGTAGTAGAAGAATTTGAAAAGAAAACAGACGAATATAAACAAAAAAAATTAAAAGAAGAAACACCATACTAATGAAATTTACTAAAGAATATAGAAAAATATGGAACGCACAATATTATTTAAAAAACAAAGAAAGAATTTTAAAAAAAAATGAAGAGTGGCGTAAAAAAAATAAAGAAAGACAAAATGCTAGAGCTAGACAATATTATTATGAAAATAAAGAAAAACTAAATCAAAAGGGTAAAGAATATTACCACAAAAATTGGCATAAAATACAAGAGCAACACCGAAAGTATAAAAAAAACAACGAAGAAAAATTAAAAAAACATTATTATAGTGAATCTAATCAAGAAAGATTAAAAAAATACAAAGAAAAGAATAAAGAAAAATTTAAAAAAATGCGACAAGAACGAGATAAAAAAAATAGAAAAAAATTAAATAAGTACACGAGAGATAGAAAAAAAAATAATCCTAGTTTTAGAATAAGACATCAATTATCAAATAGACTGTGGAGTGCTTTGAAAAGAAATAATCTTTATCAAAGTAAATGTGCATCTACTATGCAACTTGTTGGCTGCACTATCGAAGAATTATGGAAACATTTAGAATCTAGTCCATCTTGGGAGCCTTGGATGACACGAGAAAATTATGGTAAAGGGGGTTGGGATGTTGATCACATATTACCATGTGCTTCTTTTGATTTAAAATGTCCAGTTCAACAATTAGCTTGTTTTCATTGGAGTAATCTTCAACCATTAGAACATATTAAAAATTGTGCAAAAGGAGATAAAATTTTATGAAAACTATTGTATTAGGACCACCAGGAACGGGTAAAACAACCACACTATTAAACAAAGTAGATGATTATTTAAAAAATACAGACCCTGATAAGGTTGGATATTTTGCATTTACACAGAAAGCTGCATACGAAGCAAGAGACAGAGCCATAAAAAAATTTAATTTAGATGAAGACGACTTACCATATTTTAGAACGTTACACTCACTAGCATTTAGAAGATTAGGAATCAAAAAAGAAAATGTCATGCAACGTAGACACTACCAAGATTTTGGTAAAAGAGTAAAAGAAGAAATAAATTATGCAGACTATGAAAACGATCACAATGGAATCTTTACATCAGATAGTGAATATCTTCGAATAGTAAACCTTGCAATATTAAAAGGTATAACAGCAGAGCAGCAGTATAATTTAAACGAACACAACCAAGATTTAGAATTAGATAAATTAAAAATTATATCAAACGAATTACAACGATATAAAAAAGAACACAATCTCATAGATTTTAACGACATGATACTAGAATTTACAAAGTCAGATGTAGCAGTGCCAAAGTTTGATGTTGTATTTATTGATGAAGCACAAGACTTGTCAAGAATGCAATGGGATATGGCAAAAGCTATCTGGCAAAAGACAACAGATTCTTTTATTGCAGGTGATGATGACCAAGCAATATTTAGATGGGCAGGGGCAGACGTGGACTCTTTTATAGCGCAAGAGGGACAAATGCTGCCCTTGCAACAATCATATCGAATACCTTCAAAAGTACATGGACTTGCGATGAGTATAATAAATAAAATTAAAACAAGGATAAATAAATCTTGGAGTCCAAAAACTCACGAGGGTTTTCTTTCTAGATATGATGACTTTGAAGATATTAACATGTCATCAGGTGAATGGTTAATTTTAGCTAGAACTAAATATATGTTAGATAAGTTAGAACCAACACTTTATGAAAGTGGATACTATTACAATAATAAATTTAGAAAACAGAAAGAACATACATTACATCTAGCTGCATTAGATTGGGAAAATTTATGTAAAGGTCAACTATTATCTTACGATCAAGTTGTGAGAATATATGGTTATATGCATATAGATAAAACAAAATTAAAAAGTATGTTAAAAGATAGCATGTATGACATGGATATCTTAAAAAAACATTATGGATTAAAAACGAACGCTGTTTGGTTTGAAGCATTTGACGCTGCACCAAGACGAGAAATAAATTATTTAAAGCAAATGAGAAGAAGAGGAGAGAAGTTAAACCATGCACCACGTATAACTTTATCTACAATACATGGTGCAAAAGGTGGTGAAGCAGAAAATGTTGTGCTGCTCACTGATCTTAGTTTTAACACAATGAAAGGCTATGAAAAAAACCCTGATGATGAGAATAGATTGTTCTATGTTGGTGCAACAAGGACCAAAGAACATCTTCACATTATTAGGCCACAACAATATAACAAAGGATACGATCTATGACAAACAAAGATATATTTAAAAAATCAACATACAATTCTTTAGAAAATCAAGTCGGAGGGAAACATTATCGGTCGATGAAGATTCAACCCGCTGAGTTTATAAACGAGAACAATTTGCTTTTTGCAGAGGGGAATGCTATAAAGTATATCTGCAGGCATTCTGTAAAAGGGAAGGAAGAAGATATTAAGAAAGCAATTCACTATTTGGAAATGATATTAGAGAGAGATTATTCATGATACAAAAACCCATGTTTACTCCACAAGTAGAGTGGATGCCACCAACAGGATTTCCTGATTTGTCTAAATATGATGAAATTGCAATAGACTTAGAAACAAAAGACCCAGGTCTAAAAGAAATGGGATCTGGATCTATTACAGGTAAAGGAGAGATTGTAGGTATAGCTATGGCTGTACAAGACTGGTCAGGTTATTATCCTATTGCACACGAGGGTGGTGGTAACATGGATAAGAAAATGGTTATGGATTACTTTAGAACAATTCTAAGTTTACCTTCAATTAAAATTTTTCATAATGCTATGTATGATGTATGTTTTATACAAGCTGCAGGGCTAAAAATTAATGGAAAGATCGTAGATACCATGATTGCTGGCTCTCTAGTGGACGAGAATCGCTTTCGTTACGATTTAGGCTCTCTGGGTAGGGATTACGTTGGAAGAGGCAAAAGCGAGGCTGTATTAGCCGAAACAGCAAAAGAATGGGGTATAGATCCTAAGTCTGAGATGTATAAATTACCTGCTATGTATGTAGGTGAATATGCTGAAGCTGATGCTAAATTAACATTAGATCTTTGGCAAGAGATGAAAAAAGAAATTCTTAATCAAGATATAGAAGATATATTTAAATTAGAGACTGAACTTTTTCCTTGCCTCGTTGATATGAGATTTTTAGGAGTTCGAGTAGATACCCAAGCAGCATATGAATTAAAGAAAAAATTATTAAAAGAAGAAAAAGAATGCCTACAAATAGTAAAAAAAGAGACATCAATAGATACTCAAATATGGGCTGCACGTTCAATTGCGCAAGTTTTTGAAAAACTTCACCTACCATTTGACCGAACCGAAAAAACAAATTCTCCATCATTTACTAAAAATTTTTTACAGAACCATCCTCATCCAATAGTTCAAAAAATTGCACGTGCTAGAGAAATAAATAAAGCACATACAACGTTTATTGATACCATAATTAAACACGAACATAAAGGACGAATATATGCTGAAATAAACCAGCTTCGATCAGATAGTGGTGGAACCGTGACCGGTAGATTTAGTTATGCTAATCCAAACTTACAGCAGATACCAGCACGGAACAAGGAACTTGGACCAATGATTAGATCATTATTTATACCAGAACAAGATTGTAAATGGGGTGTGTTTGATTATTCACAACAAGAACCACGTCTTGTAGTTCATTATGCTGCATTACAAAATATGTATTCAGTTAACGATGTGTTAGACGCATATAATGATGGTGATGCAGACTTTCATAAAATTGTAGCGGAGATGGCTAACATACCAAGAGAACAAGCAAAAACAATTAATCTTGGTTTATTTTATGGTATGGGTAAAAATAAATTGCAAGCAGAACTTGGAGTTAATAAAGAAAAAGCTAATGAATTATTTAGACAATATCACACACGTGTTCCATTTGTAAAACAATTAATGGATAGTGTTATGGCACGAGCACAAGACAGAGGTAAAATTAGAACTTTACTTGGTAGATTGTGTAGGTTTCATTTGTGGGAGCCTAATCAGTTTGGTATACATAAACCATTGCCTCATGATGCAGCGCTGGCGGAACACGGACCAGGGATTAAAAGAGCATATACTTATAAAGCTTTAAATAGATTAATACAGGGATCAGCAGCAGATATGACAAAGAAAGCTATGATAGACTTACATAAAGAGGGTATTACACCACATATACAAGTGCATGATGAACTTGATATATCTGTTGAATCTGCAGAACATGCTGATAAAATAAAAGAAATTATGGAAGGGGCAGTTACCCTTGAAGTGCCTAATAAAATAGATTATGAATCAGGTATAAATTGGGGTAACATAAAATGATGTATGGCTTATTTAAATGCAAATATACCACCAATCTATGCACAGATAAAAAGGGAGTATTTATATGATTGTAAAAAACATCATGGAGAAGTTGAAGATTGTATTATCTTTGGTATTAGCTGTATTACAGGTCGTGCTATATTATGGCACGCTATTATGGAAAATGGTGCAGTCTATTATCGTCTCCCAATTACGGCTTTTATTCAACGTGATTATGACCCCAAGTCTGTTCCCACCAAAAGACTTGATGAATTGGAGCTTTGGAATTCTTTTAGTTATTATCCTGCTGTTAATTGTTGGGATATTTTAAGTGATCAACACGGAAAATATATAGGTAAAGATAAAAAATGGCACGAAGGTAAATATTTATTTACCGTTGACTTTGCACATCCAGAGAGTAATATATTAGACACCGAGCACTCGGAAATACCGCACGAACATAAGTGCGCTCACATAATTGCATTAGATGATGGCAACTATGCAGCACAGCCTAATAATAGATGTATTTGGGACCTACCTTCATTTACGGTTAAGGACAATATTCCTGATTGGAAGGTACAAACAAATGAATGGAATGTAGAAGACACAGGTCAGTGGAAAACAGAAGACACTGATAAGTTTTTCTACGAAATTGAGGAAAAGAAAAAATGAATTTAGCAGATCTATTAAAGAAAAATATAGTTATGGTTCCTGTTGTAGCGTCAGTGCTAGTCGGAACATTTACAGGTGTAAAATATATTGTTAACTTAACAGATACTATTAATGCAAACCAAGCAGAAATAGAAAAAATTAAAACAGTTGATCTTGTAAACATACAGAGAGATATGAAAGTGTTAAATGATAATGTAAATACTGTTATTGCAAAATTAGAAAGAGCTGAAGGTACGTGGGAAATGGCTGAAAATTTATATGAAGTTCTAGCTGATAAAGTTAGACAGATGGAATACGACATTAAAGACTTAAACAGAGAGATAAACTATTAGGATGAACTATGGAGATTGCCAGGATGAATTATTATTTTACCGGAATATTGATTGTCTTGTTATGTCTACTGGCGTGGATGGGCCCTGCATATCCTAGAAACGAATATCTTAATGATGGTAATGCTAGGTGTGGTGAGTTTGAAACAAGAATAGAAGCAGAAGATAGACAAACAGATTATAATTCAAGCAGCTCAGATTATGAATCAGATAATTATAGGTTAACTTTTAGTTTCAGAAAGTATTTAGGCACAGATTGTAAGACGTCAAAAGAAAATGCTCAATTAAAACAACAGCTAGAACTTATGAAAATGTGTAATAAAGTAAATAGAAATTCAAGTCTTGCACAAAATGAAAACTTTGCATTGTTAGTATCTAAATGTAGAGGTGTGGTGCCACAAGTAGATGAAATAGAAAATATGCCTACAGGTAGTTTATGGGACGACTTAAAAGATGATTATATCAAAGCTAACCCAGAATCTAAGACTTTAGATAATAACTCAACATTGAAAATGCCTCCAAAAGACTATATACTGCCTCTACCAAAACCAAAACATGAGTAAAAAACCATTTAATATATCTGAAGAGGCGGCTGTGCAAATGCCTATGAAGACGGTTGCTAGCTTAATTGCGCTCGTCGCAATTGGCACCTGGGCTTATTTTGGACTACATGAAACACTAAACAATCATGCCACAAAGATAGAGTTGATGCAAAAGGATTTAGAACAAAACTCTGAGTTTAGAATTAAATATCCACGTGGAGAACTTGGCCAGTCAAGTGGAGAAGCAGAGCTTTTCATGTTAGTGGAACACTTAGCAGGTGTTTTAGAAGAAGTAGATAAGGAAGTAAAGAGCATGAGAAATAATGCAGTCAACATAGAATTTTTAAAAGATAGAACAAAAAAACTTACAGAAGATGTAGAAAAATTAATTAGAAATGGAAATGGAGCACACTAATGATAGAAATAGTATTCGCTCTTTTACTAGTGCAAGACCATAAAATTATAGAACACCGTTACTACGAGAGTTTACAAAAATGTTTAAAAGGAAAACGTTATGCTATGAAGGACAAAAGCAGTAAAGACAGGGTAGTCTATAAATGCATAAAATCTAAGGCAAACATAGAAATCTACATGGGGGAAAAGAAAATTACCTCACTAATCCTTGACTAAAAAAAATAACAAAATTGCAAAAGAATTAAAAGATAGACGTTATCACCAGCGTGTGGTAAAGTCTAAAAAAATTTATGACAGGAAAAAATTTCAAAGTATCGGCAGAGATAGTGAACGGAAAATGTCCGACGTGTGAAGAACATACAATGTTGGTTGGTCTTACTAAACAATTCTTTAGATGTTTAACATGTGGTGCTGATTTAGAACAATATGTAAATGGTGTTATAAGTTATATACCCACACTTCATAACTACACTCCAAAATCAGTTGTAAATAAATATTTTGAAAACGATGGCGAAGCGTAGCAAATTAACAACTTTTACACCACGACCAAAACCTCGTAAACGTCCAGGCCGTCATACTAAAAACCTTAATAAACACAAAAAACGAATATATAAAAAATACAACCGACAGGGGCGTTGACAAATACTTTTAAATGACTATCCTATAGTTATGAAAGAAAAAATAATAACATTAAAAGTTGATAAAGCGAGTCAAGGTCAATATTCTAATTTGTTATTAGAACTTAATTTAGTAAAAAAAGAATGGAAATCTGCAGGGGTTGACATAAAAATATCAGCACCTGGGTTAAAAAATATATTAAGTTGGGGATCAAAAATAAATGAATATGTTAGAAATAGACAGAGTAACAAATAATGGACCTCATTGTATTAAACGACGGGTTGTATCATCTAATCCCCTTATCAAAAAAAATGATAGAAGGAATAGAATTAATAAATAAACCAGATTGTATAGAACTTTGTGAGATTTTACGTTTAAAACTTACAGGTTATATAGATAAATTAAATTTACATATCATGAATGATAATTCTGGTGTGTTAATTGGTTGTATATGTAGATAACACCTACCCTAAAGAGAGAAAAGAAAGGGTAGGTAATGGTGAGAAGATAATCTCGCCATACCATAATCTTGCCACAATGTCAAATACTCTCCTGTGGAGTGCATGTAAATCTAATAAACATGTTATGTTTATTTACTTCTTCAGGGCCGAGATCTTCCATTTTTCTTTGTGATTCTTTATAACCAAACATTAAACATTCATATTGACTATCAAATAAAGTAGGCCATTGATATGGCGGCATACAAACTTGTTGAGTTTGTGAACAAATTAATAATGCTAATAAATATTTCATTGACAATCCTTAAAATAATCCTATATTATACGTTAAATTATGAAAGGAAACACTAATGACAGATGTAACAAAATACAGAAATGTCTCGCTATCTAATGAAACATACAGAAGTGGGCATCTTTTATCAATAAAAATGTTTAAGGGACTGCAGGTCTCTATGTCACAATTAATAGATTCTTTAGTTGCAGAAAAAATTAAAGATTTAAATTTAGAAAAAGAGTTGGAAGGATATAAACAACCAACTAGACGAACAATAAAAAAAAGAAAGAAAAAGTTAAATGGCAAAAATAAAAAAAGCTAGAGTTGTAAAAATGATATGTAAGACATGCCACGGAAATGGGTATGTCAGAGTTGCAAAAATTGATGGTAATCCTACACTAGATTTTAGAGATAATAGTGAGGTACATCAATGTTGGGATTGTGACTCGGAAGGAGAATTTTATGAAGAAGTTACTGATAATCTTATCGATGACGGCCCTTCTGACACATTGCACTAAGTTTGATGGGTTTGACCCAACAACAGCAACGGTTAGATGGATTATAAAACAAAATTTAGATGTGAAAAGGACCTCCGTCCATACAACGCCTAGCGCTAGTCCCTGTACGGCAACCGAAGAAGCGGAAAGTAACGTGGAGGTGTGGAGCCTTTGCCCTCGTGTCGACGTGCACGGAAAGCACGAGGGTTGATATGGTACCGGAAACTGATAGAGCCTATATCGCTGGACTCTTTGACGGGGAGGGTAGTATTTATTATGCTAAACGTAGAGAGAAAAAAAAGAAACATAAAAATAAACCAGGTTATAGATATGCTAATGCATGGCGTATTAGTATGGAAATCACCATGACCGATAGATCTGTTTTAGAATGGGTCCACGAAGTATTAGGATGCGGAACCTTCAATCCCAAACCAAGAAAAGGTCTACGTAAAGATGGTACACCTTATCTCAAACAATACAAATGGCGTTGCACATTTAGAGATGCGTATTATGTTTGTACATTGATATGGCCTTGGGCTCATACTAAACTACCTAAGATAACAAAGATACTTGAACACTATTCTGATAGTGGTAAAATCATGAATGGAAAGGTTGTTAGTTTAGAAGAGTATAGAGAGGCGATGAATTTAGAATGATGTTAAAATTTTATTTATGGGTGATGGGTTGGTCCGGTAAGATTAACCAATGGGCTTGGCACAAACAAGCTAATATAATAAAAAATAAACAACGGAGAGATGAAGAGAAATATCTCGAAGAATTGAAAAAAAAATTATGAGTGTAGAATATGGTTGGGGTATGTTTTTTTACGGCGTGATCTGTATTGGTATAGCTTGTATAATAATTTATTACGTATTGAACATGAACCATGATGAGTGATAAAGACATAGAAGAATACCATAATATAGGTAAACCGATAAAGTTTAGCGATAAGTATAACTACGTGAAAGGTACACAAATCGAGGAACACGGATCAAGGACCTATGATGTAAATGGTTATAGACTTCCTTCAGTGACTACGATATTAGGGGCTACCAAAGATCAACAATTTTTAAAAGACTGGAAGGCCAAAGTTGGAGAACAAGAAGCAGAACGAATCAAAAATCATAGTAGTAGGAGGGGCACTTCCATGCACAAATTCCTCGAATCTTATGTTACAGGGATTGGCTACGATGATCTTACAGGGATCGGACAAGAGGCGAAGCCCATGGCCAAAAAAGTTATTGAGATCGGTCTTGCGCCAGTGGAAGAGTATTACGGATCAGAAGTTACATTATATTATCCTGGCCTTTATGCTGGGTCTACTGATCTAGTTTGCATGCACAATGGCAAAGAAACTATTGTAGATTTTAAACAAGCTAATAGACCAAAACGAGAAGAATGGATTGAAGATTATTTTATGCAGATAGCAGCGTATGCTATGGCTCATGACTACGTGCACAATTCTCACATAGAACAAGGCGTAATAATGGTATGTACTCCTGACTTATATTACCAAGAGTTTAAGGTAAATGGGGCAGAATTAAGGCAATGGAAACATAAGTTTCTTAAAAGATTAGACATGTATTATGACCTAAAACATGATGAGAAAGAACAAGCAAAGATACAAATGAAAGAGGAGGACTTTTATAATGGAGCGTAGAATACACGGGTACTATTATGATGGTGAGACCCAATGGGTAATGTACGAAGATGAAGATGGCTATATAGAAATGGTAGAAATGGAGGATGATGATGAATGATGATTTATTTAGAACACTTCTAAAGAGGTATGAGGCAGAGATAGAGGATGCTATGTATAAAATTAAATGCATCGAAAATCACAATCTTGTAATACCAGAGCATGTAGATATTACAGGAGAAGTTGATAAGCTGTTAAGCCAAATGGGAAAAGCAGAAGAAAAGTTGTCCGTAATGAGGAAATATTATGGCGAAAAAAAGGCAAAGGACGCTATATAGAGATTTAAAAAGTTGAAAAAAAATATTTTTTTTTCATCTAAAAAAAGTGTACTTTTTGTACTTTTGGTCTAAAAGTGTTGGTATATATACATTTAGGGTGGACAGATCATGGTACAAATCATGTTTTAGAGTACAGATTATTTTGTACTATCAAAGCCCTACGCGCGCGAGTTTGGTTTTGTTTTAAATTTTTTAAACTTTTTAGATTGCTATTAGTATGATAAATAGAAATTATGCCTAGGAAAAGACGAAAAAGAATTGCAGCTGATGGGGCTCCCGATATACCTTATCCGAGAGTCAGAGTGGAGTGGATTGATTGTGTCAGTGACTCTGGCTGGGCTACCGACAAAGAGTTTGATAAGATGAAACTAGCACGACCTGTGAATGAAGG
>VTLG01016314.1_pt1 | contig 38731 bp, 41 predicted proteins | sample 4694571 | NCBI WGS metagenome assembly VTLG01 (sample SAMN12604809, study PRJNA352737) | marine metagenome | biome: ENVO:00000447; feature: ENVO:00000209|ENVO:00000569|ENVO:01000036; material: ENVO:00002151; isolation source: viral sequences binned using virsorter ... | reverse complement strand
CGTGGGAACATAAAAGTACCAGTCATTGTTGCCTCCTAATTTAGCAAGGTTAAAGTTATTCGGACCCGTTTAACGGCATCCATTACTATATATACTAGTTAATTCTTTCAATCACCGCGTGGCCGCATTTTCCTTCGTTATATTTAACTTTTAGCTTCCACTCGGTCATATTCTTTAAAAATTTCTCAATCACCTTCCATAAAGCCCAATCGCCTTGCTTTATATCATGGAACGCAATATATTTTTTTATGTATTGATTATGTAAAATCAATTCTTCATTCAAATGATTTGGGTCATGTAAAGAATCAATATGTAGCATATCAACGTTGCGAGTTGATACAGGATCAGTAGAATCCGTTTGTATCATTTCTAAATCAATATTATTTTCATCAGCATATTTTTTTGCAATCGGAGCAAGTGGTTTAAATCCTGCTCCAACATTCCAATTATTTAAATCAATGTCAACACCGATAATCTTTTTGGGATTTTGCAACATCATAAGAGCTAATGATGTGCCTTGATTAACACCTAACTCCATTATACTTTCTGAATTACTAGCAAAGTTCATAAGATCTAAGTTTCGGGCCCATGTATGACCCTTTCCATTATCGCATTCTTTTTTAGTGATATCGTATACATCTTGTAGACTTACGACGTCATTAAAATTCTGTTGTTTCAATCAATTATTTCCAATATTATATTTAGGACAAAGTTCCCATTCACCCTTTTCGCGGAATGGTATTATCTTAATCTGTCGCAACGGAGCTTTTAACTCAGCTTTATCTGGATTCTCTATTGATATAAGTCCCCAATCACTCATTAATGTTGCTATAGTATTACGCCTTGCAACATCATTTTCTTCTAAGTTTGATTTCTTACCATCTAATAAAAAGAGCTCCTTAAAGTGCACGATAAAATATCGTCCTTGTTTATGGAGTATATGACAACTTTGAAATAACTTATTTTCTTTTCGTGATGCAACACCAATCCTTGTTAGTGTTTCACGTACTTTTAAAAAATCATCTGGCTCGTTTAGTGTAACCTCTAACATTGAGGCAGGTGACCATTCTATTATATTATTTTCTTCCACCTTTAAAAACCTTCCTTCTCAATTCAGTTATCTGATTGTCCGTGAGAAGATTATGAACCATGCGTGCTTTTTCATTACTATACCCATAATACTCTTTTATTACGTCCAAATCAGTCGCGACTTCTGGTTTATTCCATTTACTAAATCGCTTTCGTTTTCTAACTATATTTATAAGAAAGTCAAATTGTAAACGATTATCAAGATGTGCATACTGATTCATCTCATTTGCCATCAAAACTGTATCTTGAAAGTATGATAAGCCTCTGTTGACCATAAAAGGATTATACTGTTTCTCCGCTATATCATCAACCATAATATCTTTTTTAGTATAGTTGATAGCGTTTAAATAATCAAAAGGACTCATTCTTTTCTTACCTTTTTATTGGCTTTTATTACATCTTTTAGTATTTCTAATTCAACGTCATAATGTTTACCAGTGGCGACTAAAGCTTTAGTATCTTTTGGAAAACATGCACCACCAAACCCGAGTTCTCCATCAGGTCCTGGTACTTGCATATGGCTGGATCCTATCCTTCGATCCATCGATGTAAGATTTGCTACATTATTATAGTCAACTTTAACGGTTTCACATAGTTTATGTATATCATTGAAGAAAGCAACTTTAGTTGCAAGAAAGCAATTTCTTACATATTTAGTTATGATAAGTTCTTCGACTGTGGCTGATACTAAAGGAAAAGGAAATATATCTTTCCAAAAAAATGAGTCAGGTCCGCCATATAACATAAACTCTTGATTTGCAAAATCGGTTATGGCATTATTAGCAACTAAAAACTCAGGGCTAAAGCTTAATGATTTACCAAACTTTTGTAGATTTCTCCATCCTTCTAAACTTATAGTACTTTTTATCAGTATTGGTTTATTTTCTGGACAGTAAGTTACAACGTCTTTTACTATTGACATATCGCATGATGTATCACGAGAACTTGGTGTAGGTACACAGATAATATATGCATCTGAATCATCTTCTATCTTATTGTCGTTATAACTTGGATCCACTATTTTTACGTCGTGATGTTTACTCAGCGTATGATGTACAGCCTTTCCTACAAATCCAAATCCAATTAATGTTAATTTCATATCTTATTATACCATATTTTTCTTTATTCGTAAACCCTGTTATGTGTATCGCTACATCTTATAAACGTTGCACACTTAGGAATATCTTTTAGCCTTTTGGCGCCAATATATGTGCAAGTAGAACGCAAACTGCCTAATATATCTTGTATAGTATCGCTTACATCACCTTTATATGGCATCTTTATTTCCTTACCTTCAGCAGCTCTGTAGTCTCGTAAACCACCAAAGTGTTTATCGTTCGCAGTTTCTGAACTCATTCCATAAAACTTAACAAATTTTCTTTCTTCTATAACTCTAGTAACTTGATCACTGTTACCAAATAATCTTGTATTATATTTTTCTCCATCTATTTCACTGGTAACGTGGTTTGTAGTTGTAATCTCACCACCACCTTGATCATGACCAGCTAACATACCACCTAACATCATGAAGTCAGCGCCACCGCCGAATCCTTTAGCGATATCACCAGGACTAGTACAACCTCCGTCACCGATGATGTGTGCACCCAAGCCATGAGCAGCGTCTGCGCACTCGATGATAGCGCTAAGCTGAGGATAACCAACTCCTGTTTGTATACGAGTAGTACATACTGAGCCAGGCCCAATCCCAACTTTAACGATATCTGCTCCATTTAATATCAACTCCTGTGTCATATCTGCGGTTACCACATTACCAGCCATAATTGTTAGATTTGGATAACTGCTTCTCATCCCGTATATAAAATTACTAAAATATTCTGTATATCCATTTGCTACATCGATACAGAGAAACTTTACTCTTTCATCAGTCTTTTCATATACGTTAGCAAATTTATCTTCTTCTCTTTTAGTTGCACCGATAGTCATGGCTGTGTAATTAATAGGCAGTTTACTATCTTCGTTAAAGTGTTTTATTAGATCTTCTTCTGAGATGGGTTTATTAAGACATGTAAACATACCATTTGAGGACAGTACTTTAGCCATTTCTAATGTGCCGACACCATCCATATTTGCAGCCATAATAGGTACACCATAAAACTCTGCATCAGAGTTTCGAAACTTCATTTTTCTCCATAAATTAACATCTTTTCTGCTTTCAGCAGTAGATCTCTTTGGTCTTAGAAGAACATTGCCAAAGTCTAATTTTAAATCGTTTTCTAATAACATGTTTTATCCTGGCATTGTGAATAGCGCATTAGTTCCATCATTACACGGGCTTCTTGCAAATACAACCCATCGATTAATTTGATGATGTAGTTTTTCTGGGTGTTTCTCTTTTATATATTCTCTCATACTAGTACCTGTTGTCCATACATCATCAACTACTAATCCAATATCATCTGCATTTGGATCAATATATTTTTTTAGCGCAGAAGCTAAAGACATTCCGCCTCGAGGTATGCCTTCAACCCATCTAAAAGGCATATCTTGATAATCCATGATCATTTGTGCTAAACAATCCCATTCTTCTGGTCGTATTGCATCACATTCTATTTTCCATTTTAAAGGTAAACCGGCATGACTAATAAAATCACCAGATGTAAAAAGATTTGCGCTAGTTACAAACATTATACTAATTCAACATCTGAAAATGGCACCACTAAAGTCCAATTATTTTCGTCATCTTTTAACTCATAAAGTTCTTTTTTAGAATCACGCTTTTTAAGTGTACCGAATCTTTCAAGTACCTTATAACCAGCAACTGGTAAATCTGCTAAACTGTACATTGCTCCTGGCCGGCCAAACTCGTCGACAGGAAACTTATATTTGTATTTACATTTCATTATATAAACTCCACATTTGCCATAATTTCTGTCAAACACGCTACAACATTTAACTCATGATCTGCAACAAAAGCATGTTTGTATTGATAATCTGCAAGGATTAACACCATTTGAGGAACACCTTGCGGTTTTAAATGATCGATCATCTTGTCATACAACCCACGAAATATCGCAGATGCATCAGTATCTATATTGTTAACGACCCATTGCCTCATCTTCTTAAAGTCTTTTTCTTTAAGGTGTTGAAATAAAACATCATAAGAGTCAGTCTTATCTGTAGATACTACGATCGATCCTGCTACACTCATTCTTTGTAGCTCGTTAAGAACACGTCTCCAATCAGGAGCATGTTTCATAATTAGATTGGCTAAATCGCCTTTTTGATACTTGACTTGTGTTTCATCCAATATCATACATACACGATCTAAGAACTGCATGCAAAGCGGTGCTAAATCTTTCTTAGATGTATTGAACTCATAGACACCACAACGAGAATGTAACGGCTGAATAATTCTATTCTTAAAGTTACACGTTAATATGAACCTACAATTTTTAGAGAACTCTTCGATGAATCCACGTAAAGCAGGTTGTGTTGATTGCGGGTTGAGATAATCTGCTTCGTCAAGTATTATGACTTTATAACCACCTTGTAACGATACAGAACTAGCGAACTGCTTTATCTTTCCACGTAATGTGTCTATATTACCTTCTTCTGAACCATTAATTAAGATATAATCTAGATTTAATTGGTTACATAAAGCTTTTGCAACTGTAGTCTTACCAGTACCAGCTGTGCCAGTAAATAACATGTTTGGTAATTCACCAGATGCAACTATCTGTTCGAATACAGACTTAAGCTTTTCAGGTAATATAGTTTCAGCAATAGTTTTTGGTCGATACTTTTCGACCCATAAAAATTCTGACATTCACTTCCTCCATTATATAATTGTACCACACTTCGATGAGAAAGTAAATGCTTAAGATTGTAATGCTGTCTCTTGCTCTATATTTTCTACGAGTTGAATAATTTGTATGCATTGATCACGAAGACCACCAATAGTAGAAAGCTCTTCGCCTTTGAAAGCTCCTCTTTGTGTCATCGCATCAATCACTGCAACTGTACTTCGAGAAGCTTTATTAGCTAACTCTTGTAGTTGCTTTTGGTTTGGTGAAACAGCTGGTGCAGCTGGTGTTTCAGTTTTCTTTTCATCCGCCATTTAATTATACTCCATAAGTTGAGGATTTTTCCATTGCTATCCAATATCGTAGCTTCTCATCACTATGTGTAAACTGCGATATTAGTTTAGAAGAGATCTGTACGTCATAATCTCCACTAACTATTTTTAAGTTATTTATGTTGAGAATAAAGTTGAATACTGCATCTTCTTTAAACTCACCATCTATATCTATAGAGAAAGCATTTGACGTAACATTATTGCTATCTACAACAGACAAGTTTAAGCTACCATCTTTTCCAACAATTGATACTTCATTATGACCAAGAGTCGAAGCAGCACGCTTTAGTTTATTTAAGACTTCAACATCGAGCTTAAATCTTACATCGACATTAGGCATAGTGATATCTTTTGATGGCGTCGTAAGTGTATCTTCAGAAGAATAGAAGTACTTTACTTTAGATCTTCCAGTTGAATCGCTAATCGTCATAAAGTCATCGTCAAACTTTAGATTAGGTGTATCGACTAAACCTAATACACCAATAAACTCGTTAAGATCGTATATACCTACGTCTTTAGGAAACTCTTCTACTACATTAGCTATAGCAAGAACATTACGAGCTTCACTAATTGTCTTGATAACGTTTCCTTTCTTTATCAAGATATTCTGATTTATTCCAGAAAAGTTTTTTAATACCGATAAAGTATTTTCAGTTAGTTCCATAATAAAAACCTCATTTTAAATTGTATGGTAATTATACCACATATTTCAATAGTTGTAAACCCTTAAGCAGCAATTTTAGAGAAATTTCTTTCTTTCTTGAATTCAATGGTGTCATCAAACTTACCATTTAAGATCTCACCTTTGTGTGATATAACAAAGATATTCGTGCCATCACCTAACGTATTTAATATCTTTAATAGGTTTTCTACACCATCGTGATCGAGAGATGAGTCGAAAGTTTCATCTAATATTAGTAAGTTAGTTGATACAGAATTTTTCATCTTGGCTATCTGACGCCAAGTAAATAGCAGTGATAGGTCGATACGTTGCTTCTCACCTTCAGAAAAAGAATCATATGTAAATACATCTCTATGCCTTGATCGTATCGTTTCATTGAATTCTTCGTCTAAGTCAAAGTGTACATAAAAATCTAACACCTGTAAATATTGGTTGACAAGTGTATTCATAACTGGAAGATATTGCTTTATAATCTTTGTCTTGATACCAGTATCTTTTAACATCTCTGACATAGCCAAGTTATAAGAGTATTGCTCGTTAGCTTTTGTCTTTTGATCATTTGCTTCAGTAACAGTCTCTATAATCTTTTCGAGTTCTGCTTTGGCTTCGTTTAGATCTTTAACTGAATCAGAAGATATTTCGTCTAATGTCTTCTTCACCAATCTTGTTAGTCTTTCTATCTCTTTGTTGTTATTTGTAATATCATTTTGAATAGTTGTAAGTTTACTCGCTATTTTATTTGTAGCAGTTAACTTGTCTTCTACTTCTGCAGCTGCATTTTGTAAGACAGTCATATTATCAGATAACGCCTTTGCTTCTTCTTTAGTTAGTTTTATCTTTTTAGCTCTAAATTCTTCTGTGATAGTTTGTTCACATGTTGGGCAACTATTATTATCTTCGTAAAACTTTGCATTTTTAACAAGAGTTTCGATACTAGATCTTAACCTTGCTTGCTTATGAAGTATGTCTGTCTTCTTATCACTAGTCTCTTTAAGATCTAATTTATTTTGCGGAGCTAGTTCTTCTAACTCTTTTGTCATATCACTATTCTTAAGTACAAGATCATCGATAGATGCTCGAGCTTCATCAATCTCTTTATTCTTTGATTCAATATTTTGATCTGTAAGTTGTTTAACATCTTGAATATATTTCTTTTGTGTAGCTACTCTATTGTTGGCTATCTCTAAATTATATGATAACTCTTTTATTTCGTCTTTGAGTATCGATGTCTTTTCTCTTAGTATTACATTCATCTTCGAGAATACATTAATGTCCAAAAGATCCTCGATAACATTCCTTCGATGTCGTGCAGGTAACTGCATAAAGGGAATAAATGAGGAGGAACCTAATACAATTACCTGATGAAAACTCTTATGATTGAGTTTAAGGATATTTTGTTCGAGGATCTTTTGGTAGTCTTTGGAATGATAAGATTGATTAAGCATCTCTCCATCTTTCCAAATCTCGAATTTAGTAGGCTTTATAGATCGTACGATCTTATATAGTGACCTACCTACCGAGAACTCTGCTTCAACTACACAATTCTTTTGATTTATAGAATTAGGTAGTTGATTCTTTATTATATTGCGATGAGGCTTAGCAAATAGTGCATAAGATAATGCATCTAACATTGTTGATTTGCCAGCTCCATTTTGACCAATAATGAGTGTCGATTTATTTTTAGTGAGATCTATTTCAGTGAATGTATTGCCATACGAAAGGAAGTTTTTCCAACGTATCTTCAAAAATTTTATCATAATTTAATTGCCAAAACTATTAGTATTCCTACTAAAAGTATATTAGTTAATATCATTTGTATGCAAAGGATGAGATGGTACCACACCCATCGATGTTTATATAATGTATGTATATTTACTTTATGATCATCATTATCATCAATCTCTTCTTTTTTTATACCAAGTATCTGTTTCCAAGTAAAAGACATCATACAGTTTCCATTGCTTGTGCTTGATTCATAAGCTCTCGCATTTGTTTTTTGATAGTAAACTTATCGAGGTCTGTATCGACCGCATCGATATAATCGTCCATGAGTTTTGGTGTGTCATCAACTTCAAGTGTTTCATCTGCTATATTAGCACCTACAAACTCGCTAAAGTTTTCTGCTATCTTCAAGTCATACACATTCTGCATTTGCACTCTGTCAATGAACCTATCAAATTCGAATGTATCTGATTTATTTACGACTACAATCTTTACAAACTTTCTATCCAATTTTGTCGTATCATATTCATTATACACTGTTTTCTCATCATTGTACACTATTTTTTCAAATAAAGTGTAAGTATTTCTAATCTTTTCTACTTCTCTGGTTTCTGTATCTAATACATGAAAGTATTTAGGATCATGCGCATCTGACCAAAAGAACTCCATCTGTGCACCTAAGTACCATATATTGTCCCTTTGAGATGAACAATGGAAGTGACCAGTTAAAACCTTCTCAAACCTTGCAAATGATGCAGCATCCATACCATGTTGATGTGTTATACCTCTCATAAGTTCGAAGCCACTCAATTCTAAATGACCACCTAACCAATCAGCTTTACAATTATTTACAAAGTTCATTGACTTCTCATAGTTTTCTTGGTTAATCCATGGAAGTAAAGCCATCTTTAACGAACCATATTCCATAACAGTAGGTTCCATAACAATATGGACTTCATTCATGTAATGGCCTAAACATTCTTTTAGCGAGTTAAGTTCGTTTGTATTTTTAAAGTAAGTATCATGGTTGCCAGGAATAATATCCATACGCATACCTTTTTCTCTTACCTTATTTAAGAAATGATTACGATTATGATTTAAGACTTTAAAATTGATATACTTACGATGATCATAATAATCACCTAAGTGAAGTATCTGTTTGATACCTCGCTTCTCACATTCTGGAAAAAATATATTCTCGTAAAAATCTTTCGCGTTGTCTAAAAATATTTGTGATGCGTTTCTTATGCCACAATGTGTATCATTTAATATCGCTATCTTCATCTATATTACCCTCATTTATTCTAAATTGTTCGACTATATGATTTGCATTCTTAATCTTGATATAGCCTTCGTGCACTTCAAACTTCATCATATCACCCACTTCAACACCAATTTGTTTCATGTATTCATGCGGCAATGTGACGATACCTGATCTTATATATTCTGCAGAAAAGATCTTTACTTTTTGTTTTCTCTTCATGCCATAAATTCAGAGAGATCTGAATCCGCCTGCTTCATCTTTCTCTTTTTCTTAGTCTTCTTTGCAAATGTTTTGATTTCACTATCGTGTACCTTAACTTTGTCGATTCTGTCTTTCAATGAATCTACAAATGCACCAACAACATAGTTAGTTGCTTCAGAGCCATCTTCTTGTGTAACAAACTGTTCTATTCCAGAACTTGTAAGATACTTTAACTTGATGTCTTGTTGTTTCTTTTCTTTTGCTATCCTTCGAAGAAAAGCATACCAAGTTATTTGTGTAAAGTATGCAAATGCATTTGGTTTACCACTACGTGTAGCTGCTTCTAAGTTATAGTTACCTATAGCTTTAAGACAGTTTTCTACTGCATCCATTACCATCTCTTCTCTATATGTGTATCGAATAAAATTGGCCTTATGAGATAGACCTTCAGCGATACGCAAGAAACAGTGCGCTACATAGTCTGGTACCTTTGGAATTTCTTCGTTATCTTTTCTAGCTTTTTCTACTACCGTACAATAGTCTACGACAGCATTTGAAAACTTAGCATTATCTACATAATGTACGCTGCGTTTTTTTGTTTTAGCCATAATAATTACCTCGCGTTAATAATATAATTCTATCAAATAATTGATATTTTGTAAACATAAATTTTTTCATATGATATGATGTTTTAGGCATGTACAAACTACACCAATATGGTATAATTAATTAGGATCTTTTAAGGGAGAGATATATCTCTAGTGAAAGGTTGTGTCTTTAGGTTTAAATTTTATAACATTATCATGTCTGTCTGAATCCGTATCTTTTTCGAGTGCTTGTTTTTTCTTCATTCTGTCCATCTGACCAGTTACATAATCTCGAAGTTCGTCGTCACTCATATGTGTTAATTCATCGACGTCGAAAGTCGGCAAGTCTGGATATTTAGCTATGTCTTCTTTAACTTTCTTTATACACCTCATGTATAGTTTTAAAAGCTCAACCGCGGGAGTAGATTCTGCTATTACGTGTTCACTATTAATGGTTTGTATTATATCTGGATCATCGTTAAATGACATAAATGGTCTAAAAGCTATGAGCCTTATACCTGCTTTCCAGTCATCTGTTTCTATGATCTTCAAAATCCCGCGCGCGAGCACAGAACTAGTCTCTTCGTCGTCCCATTCTAGGACTTCACAAATGATCTGCTCTCCTGTTGATAATCTAAACTGTCTTATATCGTTTTTACTCATAAATCTATCTCGAAGGTGTTAAACATAAATTTTTCTCTCTCGTATATTTTTAATCTTTCTTCTGAATGCAACGTTGCAAAGTTCTTTCTTGACTTGCTACATAGGTTATCTATAACGTCGAAGAGTTTCGTTGGTTTTCCGTTGTCTGACTTTCTGAGGCCTCTTCCAATCGATTGTAATACTCGAATCTGGCTTTTAGACGGCGATGCAAAGACAATGTTGTGGAGATTACGAATATTAATCCCAGTGGAAAAAGTACCCAAGCTAGCCACGATAATTGCATTCTTTTGTTTCTCTACGATTCCTCTTATTGCTTCTCTATCTGATGTCTGTGTATTACCAGATACAAAGAATATTTTTCTCTTTTCGTCTGCTTTATTATTTATCAATTCAAAAAGAGGCTTACCATGTTTTTCAACGTAATTAAATAAAACGAGTGTGTTACCTTCTTGATCTAACGTTAAGTTAGCTATAAAATTATTTCTTTTTTCATATGTTACTATATAATCTATTTCGTCTTGATATGACCTTGGTCCAAATTCATCTCTTATCTTTTTATTATAGTTTAATATTACTCTCTTTATGTTTAACTCTGCTAATACTTCGCTTATCTGCAGATCTTTTGTTGTCGTTACTTTATATGTCTTTCCAAATAATCCTTGTAAAACGAGCTCATGTGTTTGAGTACCATCTAGGGTACCCGTAGTTCCATATCGATACTCTGCTTCTGTAGCTTTGTTCATTATATTCATCAACGACTTTGATTTAAATCCATGACATTCATCGCCGAATACAGCTCCAAACTGGCTATACCATATTTTAGGTAGTTTGTAAATAGATTGCCATGTACTTATATAAATTTCTGCTTCGTCAGTCTTTTCTTTTCCTGAGTATATCTTATGTGCCATTTTTTCTGGCATATTGTATTCTATAAAGTCGCTATACATTTGTTCAACCAATGAAGTAGTTGGAACTATTACTAATACTTTCTTAGCTGCATATCGAAGATACCACCTTACTAAGTAGTATATTATTAAAGATTTACCAGATCCTGTAGGTGATAGTAATATAGCTCTTTTATATTTTAACGCATGAAATATGCCTGCAAACTGATAATCACGAAGTTCCCATGGTAGATTTAACTTCTTAGAGTAATCATATATTTCTTCAGGCTGTATATCATTCATGTCATCAGGTAAACCATATGCTGTCTTTACAAGATCGACCTTATAGTCACGTGACTTACATAACCTTAAAAAATGGTGATATAAACCTGCAGGTAGCTCACCACTATTAGAATCAAAAAGTCTTATCTTTCCATCCCATACTCTACGTTTAAACGCAGGCATATATCGATATCCTGGTACAAAGAACGAAAAAAATTCTTTGAGCTCAGCAGCTATCGCATAGTCGCAATCTATATGTAAGTTAGCGTGTGTTAGTTTCCTGACTGAAATTGTTTCCATTTAATTATATTACTTATTGTTTGATGTCGCCATTTTATTGTGTCAACTATATCTGTTAGTGTTTCAACGAGTGTTTTAAAATATTGTATCTTTTCTTCTGACTTCTGTATCTCTGGGTCTGCATCGTAATAGTAGTCCATCTCTCCTTTGAGTATCTTTAAACCATCGAATGGATCTGGATCCCAACCTAAATTTTCAATTTGTTCTTTATCCATCTTACCATTGTAATATAACCATTTTTCTTTTAATAAAGTCTTTTGAGAAAACTCTGCTTTCTTAAGTAGTAGCTTTGCGTTAGCTAACTTTTCTAAGTATTTAGAATGCAGTATTGGGGTTTTTCTAGAGGATTCGTCTAAATGTGTTTCATGTATCTGGTTATCGTTAGCCCACTCAGCTAGGACTTCTTTCAAATCAATCATAATATATCTCCGTTAATAATTATATCTATATTAAATCAAAATAACTAAATCTGAACGTTACACCAAATGTAATAAATTCTGTACCAGTTGCAGTAGATTCAAACTGAATATCACCTAAAGATGTTGGTACACATTCCTTATAGGATATTTGTTTTGTTTTATTGTTGTGGCTCGACAGAATCGATAACATTATATCGCTGTAAGTTGGTATTGTCTTTTTTGTAAAGTTTCTTCGAAGCGACTTTACTTCTGGAACTGTTAAAGCTCTTCTTAACCATTCATACATTTCACCATAACCTGTTAAGTTCTCATCAAGAATTAATGTTATTGATAGTTCATTGTATGTTAATGATGAACCTGCAAATGGCACACCTGCAACTTGTCGAAATGGCATCTCTACAGGGTTTAATATCATTCCTGGATGTGTAATGCTTTGAGCAAAGTATTCTAAGTTAGGATAGTTTTCTCTATCTATCGTAATCTTATACGAGGTAGGTTGTAAGTAATTTAAATTTGTAGTTAGATTTGCCATTACCTTACCATAGCCTCTCTTTGTTGTCGTTCTTCAGCGAGTTCGGCTTTAACTTGTCTTAATTCTTCTTCGAGTTCTTTTATCTTTTGTATTGCATCAGCAAGTTCCTGAGCACCGCGATAACCGTATTCAGTATATTGTTTTTCGTTCATATCTCTATTTATACTGATTGAAACAAAAAAAGAGGGGCAAAAAGCCCCTCTAGTTTAGAAAAGAATTTTCTTTATTATGTGTCGAGGATAGCATCCACTCTGAAAATTCTGTAGTACTGGTTGGTTCTTGCTGTTGCAAGACCATCAGAAGGCGCAGCTCCAACAAATGGGTTTGAGACCATACCATATCTAGTCTTGAAACCTATTTTTGGTTGAAAGCTATTTTCACCAACTGCTCGTACCATTGTTAGTGGTACGTATGGGCAATAGAACATACCAGCATCGTATGGGTTTGTTCCTTTGTAACCAACATTGACGTAATCTGCAGTTGCATATGGGTCAATGTAAACTCTCATTCTACCGTTAAGTGTACCGGCGAATGTGTTTCCAGTGTCGTCCACTTGTAGGTTAGTCGCCATAGCTGGAGAGTAGTCCAACATACCAGAAGCTGAAAGAATTGAGGCAACATCTGATGAACAGATGATAAAGTTACCTTTACCTCGTCTTGTTTCTTTAGCAATTACGTTGGCTTCTCTTTCGAGCTGCACGATTAAACCTTTGAACTTTTCAACTGACCATCGACCATCAGCGTCGCTATTCATATTGAAAAGACCTTTAGTTGTGACGTTTGCTTGTCGGCAACCAATTTTAGCTTGCTGGTTTATCGTTCTGATAACTTCTCGGTTGATTTCAGCCAAGATTTCTGTTGACAATATATTTGCCAATTCTGTCTCAGCATCTAGACCGTGAATAGCTTTCAGATCTTGAGCAAGTTCTAAGGTGTATTCAGCTTTGAGCGCTCTTGACTTCGCAGTCACAGTAGCTTTCTCAATTGTGAATCCCATCTCAGCGAAGTCTTCACCAGCACCATCGCCTAAAGCTTCAGCTTCAGCTGTGTCGTAAGCATCACCGATTTCTGGAATGTATGTAGCACCAGAGTCGACTATTGTTCCGTCAACGTCTGTATCAGCGACACCTGTTAAACCAGATGGTCCTTTTGCTCCGTTACCGGTACCACTTGAGTCACCAGCGTAACCGACTAAAGCTTCGTTAAATAACGCTTCGGTGTTATTAACAACACCAGCTTTATGCTTAGTATTTTTATACTGTGACTTCATGGCAAAGATAAGACCAGTTGGTCCTGTCATTGGCTGAACACCGCAGACGTCATAAGCCATTAAGTTTGGCATAGCTCTTCTTACGAGAGCGATAAGGACTGGGTTCCAGTTAGCTACGTTAGCAGCGTTATTAACTGGCGCGGCTTCTGTTAGCATTCCTTCTTCGCGTAGAGCTATTTCCTGGTTTTCAAGAACAGCAGCTGTTACTGCTTTCTTGTGGTGATCGTTAATGTTACCAGCAGACTCCTCATTGAGTACTGGGGCCCATTTTTCGATCAATTTATCGTAGGATATTGCAGGTTGCATATCTTGGACTCCCTAATTATTTTTTAGTTTGTGTTTTAAGAGCGTTAATATATTGATCCATGGAACCAGCAGGCGCAGTAGATGTATTACCATCTTCTTCATCTATCATAGTTTCATCGCTCATAACTCTCTTTTTATTAAAATAAGATTCTTTAATCGTTTCAACTTTTTCAACGAAAGATTCTTCGTTGTCAAAGTCTTCGTTAACCATTAAAGAACGAAGCTTCTCAACTTGAGTTTCTGCTAGGTCACGTGAAGCTTCACGTAGTATAGCTTCTCGCTTATAACCTTCGAGTTCCTCTTGCATAGCGATAGTCTTAGCCATTTGATCGTTAAGTGTTGTTTCCAACTCTTCGACTTCATCAGCTAAGTCGTCAACTAGGTCGACTTTAGACTCAGGTACGTCGATGTATGATTCAGTGAATAGATCCTTAAGGTTATTCATGAACTTTTCGGCAATCTCTGTTCTGAGACCTGATTGGACAGCAAGTTTGTTTTCTTCCATCCAGTTTTCAACTACATAGTTAAGGTAAGAATCTACCTTATCTACGAGTCCAGTTTTAGTTTCCTCAACTGCTTCAGCTAGTTCGGTTTCGTATTTTTCCTCAAGACGATCAATCTCTTCAGACAGCTTCACTTGGATAGCTGAGTTAAAGATTGTTTCTGCTTTGGATCTAAACTCTTCGGAAAGAGTTGCTTCGTTGTTTACGAGAGCGTCTAGATCTTCCTTCCAGTTACCTTCGTAGTCGAAATCTTTTTCGTTAGATTCAACTTCTTCAGATGACTCTTCAGACATCAATGCGGATCTAACTCTAGCAATTTCTTCTGATGTCATATCGTTCATCATTTGATAAACATCATTGATCATGCCAGCTTTAGTTAAACGAACGCCTTCAGTCGGTTGCGCACCAGCATCTCTCATCTTTGCAGATGGATCGGTAGTTGCAAGTTTCTGCATAGGATCTTGTGTGCCAGAATCGACAGCAGTCCCACCCTTCATCTTACGTTTTTTACCAGTAGCTGTAGCTTCACCGGCCTTATCGACAGCCGCAACTGCCTGAGCCTCAGCGTTTTTAGGATCATGACCCATTGCTTCCTCCACGCTATTTTCGTCACCGTGGAGATCACCAATGATGTCCTGATTTTCGTTATTATCAGCCATTATTTGACTCCCTATAGTTTTTTAGTTTTAAGTAACGAGAGGAAATTCTTAAACTCACGAACCTGTGTTTCATACAGTCCTTGCCGTGGAGCATTTTTAATTTCAGTCTCCATTTTTTCAACAGCTCTTTGCTCAATAATGCCGTTATTCCAAACCCATTCTACACCTTCCATAATCCCATTAACAAATGCTCCAGGCGCAGATGGATCTTGCACGATATCAATCGCGTTAAGAATAAAGTCGTTTTTAACGTACATTGCGTCATTACGTTGCTCTAAGCTCCCCATACCACGAGTCGAAACGCCCAGTTGAACTCCACCTTCGAGTAAACCTTTTACGATATTTCCCATTGGGGTGTCCAATACTGTGGCTTTTCCCATAACATCGTCTCCCTCGAAAACGAGTTCATCGATCTTATGTGAAACCTTATCTAAATTTACGGTCGGCCCTTCTGGGTGATTCAATTCACCAACTGCTCGACCTTTAGAAACTTGTTCTCCGGTATACTTACCAATGGCTTTTTCCATGATAGCCTTTTCGTAAATTCTACCGTTTCTATTTTTATTTTCTGCTTGCGCAAATATTCCTTGAATAGTAAATGATTTCTTACCATTCTTTTCTTCTGTTAAGACTTCAAGATTTTGATCATGAAATTCTGATATAAGTTTCATGTTAACCTCTCGGATATATTATTGAAGTAAAATGTGTTGTAGTGGCACCTGAATGAACCTCATCATCAGGATCTTTCATCATTATAATGGGACTATTAGGTGCTATTTGAAAAGATGTACTTTGTGTATGATTAGTTATAGTATCAGCAGCTGTTCCCATTATGTACAACACATTAGCTCTACTAACCGTCGAACGATTACTAGCTGTATTCAGATTATTTACTTTGGCGGTTAAAGGTTTGATTTGCATAGCCTATCCCTTATATTGTTTTAAAAATGTCATAATAGCTTTTTCAGCTTCTTTTTGTGACTTATACGCGTCAAGCCTATCACCATCAATGTATCCGACATACTTTCCCATGTCTTTTAGTATCTTAACCGGCATGCGGTTGATTCGTTTATTGAAGACCACTTGTCCCTTTGGTTTTCTACCTGCTAACTCTCTAATCTGTCCAAAGTTCTTCATTTACATGCCTTTAGATATATTTATAATATTTAAGTTTTTTACTGTGATATTTATGTATCAGCCGTCATAAGCGTCTAAGTCTTCTTCTTCAGCCTCTTCATATTCTTCATCTTCCTCAGTTTCACCAACATCCTCAAAGTCTTCATCTTCAACTTCGAGATCCTCTTCTCCATCTTCTGTATCTTCGTCATAATCTTCCTCTTCATCAGCTAAGTCAAGTTCGAGTTGTTCATCATCTTCGGTTTCATCACCTTCTTCAGGCTCAACGCCATTATAGACTTGATTCGATATCTTAATCTTTTCTTGATCTAAGACATCGTTTATTCGAGTCCCCATTATGTCACCAAAGACTTTATTTGCATTATTATAGTCTTGGTCTAATGCGTGTTGTACCAATGTTGCCATCGGGTTTGTTTCTGTTTCATTTTCTTCTGCCATAATTTACTCCTGTTAAATTTTTGTTATCATGCGCTAATTGCCACCGTTGTAGGTGTGAAGTTTTTGTCGTATAATTTTTCCTTGACAATCCTTACATTTGACAGATATCCATCCATATCGGATCCGCCAAGTTCTAGTAAATTGCTAGTGCTATCACCAGTGTATGTGGTATCACCCCAAAAAACACCATTTACAAAAAGAGCCACCTTATTTTCTGAATCGTCATGAACCCAAGCTAAATGATACCACGTCCTTGATTTAGGAGAAAAAGTCTCCCAGGCATTACTTCCACCGAAAGCACCTATATGATACATTGCCATTTTATTATTATTACTAGAATCTCTATAATAAAATGTTGGAGCATCTGTACCAAGTTCTACGTGATATTCATTTCCATTTCCAACAGTATCATGCCACACCCAATATTCTACAGTCCAATCTGTAGTACTAAGAGTGGTTCCTAATGTTGCAGTTAGTTTATCACCACTGCCGTCAAATAGTACAGATCTCATATTCGTATCAGCATCATACCCGTTGTTTAGATACGGAGTAAAGGTCGAAACGGCAGCATTTCCAACAGTTGTAATCGTAGCTGCGTTTGAGCTACCGTCAACAATTGTGGCAGCATGACAACCTAAAAATATTGTATTACTTGCGCTTGAGACTGTAGGAGTTGTACCATTCGGCGTTGTCATACCAGAATTCGTTGTTGTAAGTGTTACTGGTTTTGATATGTAAGGATAACGAGCTAAACCTTTACTGACTCTAAAGTCATGTATGTGTCCACCAAAAGCATAAGTTGCATTATTATTGTATCTGGATCCCAATCTTAAAACGTGCACGTCTGCTGATGTACTAAAATTTACAGCTTGAGTTGATTGCCCTTGAAGTACACCATTTCTATACAGAGAATGTGTCCCGTCATAACGCTGCAATACGATATGACTCCATTCATTATCTGGTACAACTGGATTAAATGCAATTAAAGTTGACGATCCTCCTTGTGGTCCTTGCGCTTTATCTTTTGCCACAAAAATTCCAGCATCGGAGGATAGTTGTGCAGAGGAAAAAAACCCTTTATACGTTGCATCACCACCAGTAGGATATACCCAAGCTTCGTGCGTGTGATCATCATAACCTACAATTGGATTTACCACATCGATAACATCATCGGTACCATCAAAAACCATTGTATTCTCTGAAAAATGCTGTTGCGCAGAAGAAGCGAGGGCCCCAGTAACTTTGACATTAGCTGTATCATATGACCAGTTGCTTTGATTTTTATCAATAATTTTCGCATTTGTTCCAGACAATAAAAATTTTGTGTTTGTAACTGCAGTAAGAGGAGAAGTTGGTACTGTAATAGTTGCACCAGATGAATATCCTGCTGTTGATCCTTTTACTATTCTTACATCAGTTATATAACCTGCGAAATAGCCATTTGCACTTATATCATATCCAATTCTAACCCCAGCACCACCTGAGTTATCAGTAAATGATGCACTGTTTGTTGAGCTAGAAACTCTGGTACCATTTATAAAAAGTTGTAATAAATTAGCGCTATCACGCATTAAGAGAATGTGGTACCATTGGTGGCCTTTTATGTCACCAGAACTTCCTGAAATTACAAAACTACTTTGATAAACATTCAAAGCCAAAGTGCTTTGGTTAACATAAAAAGTAAGTCCGTTAGTTCCACTACCGTTAGCACCTAATACTGCTTGATAAGTTCCAGAAGTTGCTGATGTCCTTCGCATCCAAAACTCGTATGCAAACTCTCCTGGTAGATCAAAATCAGCGTTGTCTTGAAGTTGTAAATAATCTCCTGATCCATCAAAAAATACAGAACCACCATGTTGACTAGCATTATATAGATCATTGTTAATCGGTGTAAATGGTTGTGTGTCTACCCCTCCACCTAAAGTAAACCTTGAATCTATACTTTCTGTTTGCATACCGTGAAAGACATTAAGAGATGGGTGTGCTATGCTCGGGCTTGTAGGTACAGGTACATGTTTATTAGTAGAAGTATATAGAGCCGATCTAGTTATCTTGACATCATATAAGTAACCTTCAAAATAATTTCCTAGAGAACCAAAGCTACCAGCGTCTGCTTCAGTACCAAAAGCAAAACTATTATTAGCCAGACTTATTGTACTATCAAGACCAGTAGCTCTAAATACTCGGGTACCGTCTATCCAAAGAGTTACAATGTCATTATTACCACTTCCATACTCATGCATTACGACGTAATGTTGCCATTCATATTGTTTTCCAAAAGCACTGCCATAATCGATTCCAACTTGTGATGAGGCCCAATATGTTTTATTAGTCCCAACAAGAAATTCATTACCACCTTGTGAAAGTTGGTTACAACCTATGATATAAACAGAATCACTCGGGGTATCATCATTATATACCCACATCTCTATTGTAAAGTCCTCAGTCTGACCGCTATTTGGACTCAGACCATCTCCTATGGTATCATCTCTTAGATAATCACCGCTGCCGTCAAAATAATGACTATATCCTGCATGACGATAAGGACTAAAAGTAGTCTGTAGAGGAGTTCCTGCGTACGTAATTGTATGATTACTAGTAGATACATCGTCGAAGGTCGAATTATCGCCAGTTCCTTCGGCTTTTAATATGACTGCGGTGGTTTTAGAATTATCGACTAAAAATTCTAAAGAAAATGTACTTGTTTTTGATAATTGATTTACACCATCAGTAGCTGTAAACGTAACATTAAAGTTACCAGCATGTGCAGCATTAGTTGAGGGTGTAACAGTAAATGTAGCATTGCTTTGAGAAATAGTTGCTATATTTCCAAGGCCAGAAGCTGAGTATGCATAAGTAATTGGAAATCCATCTGGATCTGTGGCTTCGACAGTTATTGATGTTGCCACACCATTAGACAGTAAAATATAAGAACCTTCTGGTTCAGTTACCCACGTTGGAGTTTGATTGACTGTTGCAACACTAAACCAACCGTTGCCATTCCAAACGTATATCTTATTATTATCTTGATTAAATGCTTGATCTCCAACTGATGGTCCTGTTGTTGGAAAAGCTGCAAGGTTTGCATAGACCGTTAATACCGCGCCAGCGTCAGCATCTGATTTTACTCTTGCTTTTGTAATTGCCATGTTATATTTATCCTTGTAACGACGTCGTTTCAGGTGTAAAACTATTAGTGTACAATGCTTGACCTTTAACAACTCTCATATTACTAATTGTACCGTTCATGTATTTGCCTGCTCCATCTCGTCCTATACGATATCGTTGAGAAGTTATATTAAAATTTTCAGTAAATTCCTTTACAAAATTACCGTTGATAAATACACGAAGCTTTCCGTCTGTATCGTTATGAACCCAAGCAAAATGATACCACTTATTGGCCTCAGGTGTGACCGTATCAATATAGTGATGAGCACTATTACTATAAATGGACCATTTTGTTGCTGAATCATCATATAGAATAGCAGGTTTGAAGTCATCAATAGCTATGTGCGTCTGATCAGCTGATAAAGTATCATGCTTAACCCAATATTCAATTGTCCAATCGCCGGTGCTGAGAGCTGGTATCTCAGAATTGTTGTTTTCAAGATACATGCTGGATGAGGCAGTAAATTGCATCCCTGTCATACCAGCTGGAGCTCCCAACGGCATAGCAGTAGTAGTTTCAGCCACAGAGTTATTATTAGTAAAAGTATATCCACCAGAAGAACCTTCAGTTGTAGGAGTACTTGTGTGACAAGCTAAAAGTATGGTATTAGATGCTGTTGCTGTAGGAAATGTTCCATCTGGTTTTTCCATACCAGAATTTGTTTGTGTTAGTGTTACAGGAGTTGCTATATATGGATATCGAGATAGGCCTTTCGCAATTCTCAAATCGTGTATATACCCATTGTATGAGTGTGAAATACCAGTATAGCCGAATAGTCTTCCTACTGTAGTTGCACCGTTAACTGCGTTATAAATTGAAGTAAATGCGCCACTACCAATGAATGTACCATCTTTAAAGATGTATATTGTATTGTCATATTTAGTAAAAGCTACATGTGTCCATTGATTTACATTATTAGTGACAGATACCGATACAGCTGAGTCGCCACTAGAAGCACCGTTCGTACTCCAATAAGCTTTTAAACCACCTGCAGTAATACTAAATGCCCACTCTCTATTTGTTGCTGACGCTGCAGGGTTACCTTTTGATAGAAAGTAGTTATTGTTTGTGCTACTAAATGAAGTTGGATACAACCATGCTTCAACTGTATAATCAGTTTCATAGATAAGGTGAGTATTATTTCCTGGTATCTCGATATAATCGGTATCACCATTAGGAATATAAATAGTATTTTCTGAAAAGTGTGTTTGACCAGATGATGCCACAGCACTTCCTCCAACAAAACCATCATATAAAGTTTGAGACATATCATATATTTTTCGATCTACCATAGGTAATAATAGCTTAGTATGTCCAGCTGTTATTGAAGTATTAACGTTTGTTGTAGATGGATATGAACCACCAGTAGTTGTAAGTCGACCGTTTGGAGGTGTAAAATTACCAGTATATACTGCAGTTCCATTGACAAGGCGGAAATCAGCCATATATCCTTTAAATGCATATGTACTAGAGCTCCAACCGCCTATAATAAATGGTGCTGAGTAATTAACAGAGACACTGTTAGTGTTAGTATATTTCAAAACACCATCTATATAAACTTTTACATCTCCTGAGTGTTCAACCCATGCATGATGTTGCCAAACATTATTCTGAACATCTGCATCAAAAGTATTAGATGCACTTCCATATTGAAAATTAAGCTGGCCAGCATCATTACTTGGAAAGTCAGTCACGACCCTAAACTCGTTCGAACTACTATTTCTTTGTCCGAATAAGTTTTGATAAGTCCCGGTATCTTGCTTATATAACCAAAATTCTATTGTCCAATCACCGGGCGATAAATCCCAATCACTATTATCAGCATATGATAATTTATCATCGCTGCCGACAAAATACGCAGACCCTCCGTGGGTACTTGCTTCATATCCTCTATAATCATAAGGAGTCCATGGTTGAGTAGAAACATTACCGTTTTTAGTAATAGTATGCTTACTATCAGAATTGTCAAATTTACCCGGTCCACTTAGCAATAATTTTGTATTTGTAACAGCTCCATAGTTTGTAACTGGCACATCAAACGCTGATGTATATACTGCAGTTCCATTCACAATACGGAAATCATACATATACCCTTCAAAATATCTTGATAAACTTCTCCAACTACCTATATAGATTTCATGTGCATAGTCTGCTAATGAAGCTGGTTCCGTTCTGCTATCTCTTTCTACACCATCTGTAAACCATTTCAAAGTTGTGCCAGTTCTTACGAACGCAATATGTTGCCATACGTTTTGACGAATACCAGCATCAAATGTATATGCTGAAGAATCATACTCTATTGAAACTTGTCCTGCTGAGTACCCAGATATATTATGATCTAGAAAAATCATAAGTTCGGTTGTTGAAGTATCTCTCTGAGTATACCACCCAGATTCAGATGCATTTGTTTTGTATATCCAACATTCTATGGTAAAGTCACCATTGCCTGTAGCAAAATTAAAATCTGAGCTATCAGGAATTGTCAGATAATCACCATTTCCATCAAAAAATAAACTATATCCTCCAGAACGATAAGGACTAAAGGATGTCTGATAAACATCACCGGTGACTGTTGGCGTATGCGAATTTGCTGATAAATCAGTAGGTACGACAGCATTATTGCCCGTTCCTGAAGCTTTCAACAAGAGAGAAGTGTAATTAGAATTATCAACTTTAAATTGTAAAGTAAATGAAATGCCAGGTTTTACTACTTGATTTACACCATCTGTGGCAGTAAATGTAACAGTAAAGCTTCCTTCATTGGCTTGATTAGTACTAGGAGTAATTGTAAATGTCCCACCACTTTGTGAAATAGTTGCTATATTTCCAAGCCCAGAAGTTGTATATCCGTATGTAATTGGAAATCCATCTGGATCTGTAGCTTCTACGGTTATCGTTGTTGCTGTTCCGGTAGTTGAAAGTGCATAAGAACCATCTGGCTCTGAAGTCCAAGTTGGAGTTTGATTAACTGTTGCAACACTAAACCAGCCATTTCCATTCCAAACATATATCTTGTTATTATCAGAATTAAATGCTTGATCACCCGTAGTAGGACCTGTAGTAGGAAAAGCTGCAAGGTTTGCATATACAGTCAGTCCAGAGCCAACTGCATTATCTTCTGTCCTTAAAAATGTCGAAAGTCTAGCCATTTATTTCTCCGTTACTACCCAACCTTGTGTTCCATCAACATAAACTAATGATACTGCAGCTCTATTTATGTCAAGTATGAAGTCAGAATCTGCTCCATGTATTTTACTATTGTTTCTTCCTATCGTCACATTATTTGTACCTGCAATTCCATAGGCATCTACAATCTTAACTTCATCACCCGCAGAAGGATTTGCGGGCAGATTTACAGCAAATGCTCCTCCTGTAGTATTAGTAAGAACACCTTCACCAGCTTCTGCAGTGTAGCTCGATGTTTTTAAACTTTGCCACGAGGTTCCACCACCTCCGCTAAACTTATCGATTACTACGATATCGTCTAAATCAACAGCTTGTGTAAATGTAATTCTATTAGTTCCTGCACTCTCGATATAGTCATTCACAGCTCTAAGTTGAATACCGTTGTGATAAACATTAATAGTTCCAGCATCAAAAGCAAGCGAAGTGCCGTCGGCATCAGCTCCCGAAAATTGTGTTTGACCTGCCGTAGCAAAGTATGTATGCTTAGTAAGTCCACTTCCACCACTTCCTCCTCCGCCGCCACCGGAAATGGTAATCGTTTTTTCAGCACCTGTACCTGAAGCAGTAACTCCAGCACCTACAAAGTTTAGTGTCGTTGCATCAGTTGATAATGTAGAACCCTCATCTTTAATTGCTAGTGAACTACCTCCACCACCTGAAATCGTGATAGTCTTTGTCGCTCCTGTACCAGATGCTGTGACACCAGAACCTACAAAGTTCAATGTTGTGGCCGCAGTTGAAAGTGCTGAACCTTCATCTTGAACTGTTAGTGAACTACCGCCACCACCACCTGAATTTGTAGAAGGAGCAAAAGTAAATACACCTGTTACGTTATTATACGCTAAACTACCTCCGCCTGAAGCTGAGGCTGTAGTCACAGAAAGACCTTTTAGAGATCTTATGTTAACATAATCCGAATCAACTATACCTGTAACTTGAGCTGAATCGACAGCTGACGCATCGCTTAATATAACTATAGATCCTCGCATCGCTGAATGAGCAGAACATTGATAATACAATGTTGTTGGAGCATCCATAGGAACATCAAACGTTACTTTAACTGTACCTTGTCCTGCAGTTCCAGATGCGTATTGATTACCTGTACCTGTACCAGGAGTTGTTTTGATGTATAACGGATGTGCACCATATGAAGAGTTGTGTATTACGTATCGTTTACCACGTGTAAAGTAAAGTGTTGGGTTATCTCCCGATTGAGATGGAAAACCATCACCAGTAAATTTGTATACACCACCGTTTGCAGTCGTTACACTAAACTCTGTTTCAGCTACTAATAATGCTCTCGCTGAATCCAATGCATTTGCATTTATAAGATCTAATGCTCTGGTATTTGTAAAATATAAATTAGATGAACCTTCTGACAATGCATCAGTGTTAGCATTTGCTGTAGCACCAGTTGCAATGCCATCTAATTTAGTGCCATCCGTTGCGACATCTCTACCATCTACTGTTCCTGATACGGCTATATTACCTACAACATCTAAAGCTTGTGATGGTGATGATGTACCGATACCAACTTTACCATCATTTTTGATACGTATTCTTTCAGCTGGCGGCGAACCTTGAGCATCTCTTGTAGAGAATGCTAAGTCACCATGATTATTTGATTGATTTGTATTATATCCTGTGATAGAACTGGTAGACTGTCCACCTGCATCTGCAAATTCAATTTGATTATAGGCAGTCGCGGCAGTATTAGTATTTTTTAGTGTTAATCTTGTTCCTAATGTACTTGTATCACCTGTAATTAGTACATTATTTTCACCAGATTTTTCAACATGTAAACTAAAATCTGTGCCAACACTTGTGGTACCAATACCAAGTTTGCCAACATTTGTTATATTATTTGTTTGTGCATCTAAGTTACCACCAAGTTGAGGAGTTGTATCATCTACAACGTCTCCACCACCAGTGTTTGTAGAAGGTGCAAAGGTAAATACTCCGGTTGAGTTATCATATGATAGTGAACCACCGCCAGAAGCTGAAGTTGTACTTACGGAAAGATCAGATAATGCAATTCCACCAGAACCTGTAATTGTTATAGTTTTAGTTGTACCTGTTCCAGAAGCTGTAACATTTGATCCAACAAAGTTTAAGGTTGTAGCTGCTGTTGATAATGAGCTACCTTCTTCTTGAACTGTAAGAGTACTTCCAGCATTTGCATCTACGTATGCTTTTACAGATTGTTGAGAAGGTGCTCTCGTAGCGCTGTTAGTCGAAAAGTTATCTTCATCGATAATGTTATTAGCAATCCTCGCATCAGCTAGAGTATTAGCAGTAGCTGAGTCAATGAAATCTGTACCAAATTTTGGTACTGTAATTAAAGATATAGCTCGAGCTGAATCTAATGCATTTGCATCTATAAGTTTGAGTGCTTCTGCAGAATCAACAAAATTGTTTCCTAACGAAGGTTGCGCTACTCCTGCAACTTGAGTATTTACAAAAGCTTTTACAGATTGTTGAGAAGGTGCTCTAGTTGCAGAATTAGATGCCATATTATCTTCATCGATAATATTATTCGCAATTCTTGCATCAGCTAATATAATCGTTGCAGCTGAATCAACAAAGTTATTTCCTAATGAAGGGATAGTAGGTGTACCAGTTAAATTACTATATGCTCTATAATAAGCACTATTCTGGCCTCCTAAAGTATCTGCGTCTATGGTAAGGTTATTAATAAATGTAGCGTTTACTCTGGCATCAATTAATGCGTTACCTCTACCAGAATCGAGCGCATTTGCATCAATAAGCTTGAGTGTTTCTGCTGAATCAACAAAGTCAGTACCCAATTTAGGGTCTACTGCTTGAGCTTCAGCTAAAGTTGCTTTAGTTGCTATTGAGTTTGTAACAGTCGTGCTAAAGTTAGCATCATCATTTAGAGCAGCTGCTAATTCATTTAAAGTGTTTAATGCACCAGGTGCTGCGTCTACTACTCCTGCAACTTCGGCGTCTACATACGCTTTTACAGATTGCTGCGATGGAGGACGACTTGCACTGTTAGATCCCATATTATCTTCATCGATAAGCTCACCTACATAAGCATCAATAAAAGCTTTAACCGATTGTTGTGATGGTGCTCTTGAATTACTATTACTTGCAAAGTTATCTTCGTCAATAAGATTTGCAGCAATCCTCGCATCAGCCAAAGTATTTGCAGTTGATGAATCAATAAAATCGGTACCAAATCCTGGAATAGTTGGTGTATTAGTAAAGTTATTATAATTTAAATGATATGCAGAATTTTGTCCGCCTAACGTGTCAGCGTCTATTGTGAGATTATTAATAAATGTTGCATTTACCCTAGCATCAATTAAAGCAGCACCTCTACCTGAATCTAAAGCATTTGCGTCAACTATTTTAAGTGCTTCAGCTGAGTCTACGAAACTATTTCCGAGTGAAGGTATTGTAGGTGTACCAGTTAAGTTACCATATGCTCTGTAAAAAGCAGAATTTTGACCACCTAGTGTATCAGCATCAATTGTAAGATTATTAATAAATGATGCATTTACTCGAGTATCGATTAACGCGTTACCTCGATTTGAATCTAAGAGTTTTAACTCATTTTCAACTAAAGTAATAAGGGCTGAAGAATCTATGTTAGCATCTGTTCGTGCATTAATATAAGCAGAATCAATCAGAGATGTGGCTCGAGCAGAGTCTAGAAGCTTTAACTCGTTATTAGTAATAGCTTTTATTATATCTGAATCAAGAGCATTCGCAGCTTGAAGAGCTTGAACTTCTGCAAAAGTAGCTAGTCGAGTACCACCTGCTGTTGAAGCATCATGAACACGTAAAGTCTTATTTGTGGTGTCAAAGGTGATTTCACCAGCAGCACCAGTAAAGGAATTATTTTGTGTATTATTTCCTCTTCTAAATTGTAATGTTGTTGGCATATCAGTCCTTTATACGTCGTTCTTTCTATTTATAATACTTTTTAGGCTCCAACGTGAGATTCACCTGCGCCATAGTCTAAACTTTGAAATACTCCATGTGGTTCCATACAGTCATACATTGTTCTCTGATCTCCATTAAACGCATCTTTATCCACAGAACCCAAAGGTTTTGTATTATCATTTTCTGTAGCTACATTGCCAGTATCTCCAACTGTCACTCTTAAGTCTCCACTAGGAATAGTATTTGTACTATTATTAACGTTTTTAAGCTCTCCTGTTGGGTCCTTAAATTCAAATCCTTTTCCAGGTAAAGACTTTATTGTTGCTTCACCTAGTAGTATAGTAGTTCCACTTAAAAATAGATCTTTCCATTTTTTATCAGAATCACCTAAACTAAATTCAGAATCCCTTAACGGAACTAAATCTTGTTGTAACGCAGATAAGTAAGATGAGTCTATCGCATTATTACTTATAAGTGCTAAAGTGGCTGCAGTTGCTCTAGCTTGTACATAAGCAGAATCTATAAGTTGTACAGTAAGCGATGAGTCTAAAGTTCCACTTCCTCCTCCACCTCCAGATATCGTAATTGTTTTCTCAGCACCTGATCCTGAAGCAACAACTCCACTACCAACAAAATTAAGGGTAGTAGCTGCGGTCGATAGCGTAGAGCCTTCATCTTTAATCGTAATTTCACCGCCGCTTTGTCTTGCCTGTACATAGTTAGAATCAATTAAACTTGTTGCTCTTGCCGAATCTAATGCATTGGCATCAATAAGTGCTAAAGTGGCTGCTGTTACTCGAGCCTGTACATATGCAGAGTCTACAAACGCTTGAACGTTACTGTTGCCATAAGTTGCCTGTCTTGCTTGTATATAGCTAGCATCGATTAGACTTGTTGCTCGAGCTGAGTCCAATGCATTGGCATCTATAAGCTTTAAAGCTTCGGCAGAATCTACGAAGTTATTACCTAGTGATGGTACTGTAATTAAAGATAAAGCTCGAGCCGAATCTAAAGCGTTAGCATCAATAAGTTTTAAAGCTTCAGCGGAATCAACAAAGTTATTACCAAGAGTTGGACTTGTGATAGTTACAGTCTTTATACCACCAGTACCACTAGCTGTTACACGATCTCCGACAAAGTTAATTGTAGAAGCGAGTGATGATAAGGAAGATCCTTCATCTTGAATAGTTAGTGTTGGTCCACTACCTGCAGCTTGTCTTGCTTGAATATAGTCTGAATCAATTAATCCAATGACTTCTCCAGCTGGAGTAGCAAGTTCATTGATGAGTTTTCTTACGTCTCTTTCACCAAGACCACCTCCACCAATAGTGGATAGAGATTTATTTACATTTTTTACAAATCTATCGTAATTGCCTTGATATCTTTTGTCTATATCGGTGAGTAGCGGTTTAACTTCGTCGAGTGTTATGTCTTTACCAGCTGGACCAGTTTTTCCAATTGGGCCTGTTTCGCCTTGTAATCCTTGAGGTCCTGTTGGGCCAATCGGGCCTTGAGGTCCAGCTGGACCCGTATCCCCTTTTGGTCCTGTTAATCCTCTTTCTCCTTGTGGACCTTGTTCACCAATTAATCCTCTTTGTCCTTCAGGTCCTACTGGTCCGATAGGACCTTGTTCACCAACAAATCCTTGTATACCTTGCTCGCCTTGTGGGCCTTGCAAACCTTGAATACCTTCAGGACCCTGTTCTCCTGTAAGACCTCTTTGTCCTTGAGGACCTTGTTCTCCTATAAGGCCTTGTTCTCCTTGTACACCTTGCTCACCTTGAATACCTTGAGGACCAATATCTCCTTGTGCACCAGCGGGTCCTATATCTCCCTTTTCGCCTTGAATACCTTGAGGACCAACTACACTTTCTCCGATTGGACCTCGAGGACCAACATCACCTTTAACACCTTTGTCACCTTTCTCACCACGCAAGCCAACAGGTCCCTGTTTTCCAGGTTCACCTTTTTGACCTTGTTTTCCGTGAGATTTTTTAAGACGACTGAGCTCTTCTTGTAACTCTTTTATGTGTAAGGCTAAGAGAGCTTCATTGATTATCTTTGACATAATGCACTACTTTTTCAATGATTTATTGATAGAATCTAATACCTCTAACTCCTTGAGTTTCACTTCACTTTCTAATTCCTTGATTATTGTATCTTCTGATATTACTAAATCTGGTTCGACTTCGACTTCTTCTTGTGGCTCTTCATCTTCCATTGATTGATCAATTCTTTCTTGATTCTTTTTAGCATCATCTTGCATCTTTTCAACGTCTTCTTCAGTAAAGCCTAACACGTTTTTCATTACATAATCTTTTGAGAAATAAGTACCAACATATTGAGATATTTGATCTAGCGTTTGTAGTCTTTCTCTTAATAACTCTGCTTCTTTGAGTTCTGCAAAATGGTTATCTTTTGTATAGTCAATGATGATGTCATTCTTCATATCGTCCCAATCGGTTTCAATTATAACGCCTTTTAGTTGTAGTTGAACTCTAAGTAAATCTAAAAAGAACTTTCCAAACCTCGTACGAAGTCTTGCTACAAACTTTTGAAACTTTAGTTCGTCTCTTGTAATTTCTGATGTTCTTCCTAAACTAAACTGTGCTTCTTGTTCCAACCTATTGATAGGAACGTTAAGAGCTTTATACAGTTTCTTTTGAAAGTATACGATATCGTCGATTTGACCAAGGTTATCACCACCTGGTAGAGTTGATATTTCAGTACCTCGACCACCTTCACGTCTTGGTAACCAAAAGTCTTCTAACATACTCATATGTTTACGATCATCTCTTATCTCACCAGTCTTTGCATCATAAACAAGTTTGTTACGATATCGAGCCATAATATCTTTCATATAACCCTCAGCTTTTCCTCGAGGAAGGTTACCAACATCAATATAAAATATCCTTCTTTCTGGAGCTCTTGCTAACCTGTAGATAACAAGAGAGTCTTCCATCATTCTTAATTGATTAAGAGGTTTCAAGGCTTTATGCAAGAAACCTAATACTTTCTTTCTCGTCTCATCTAATAAACCAGACGTAATGTAACTTACAGAATCAAGACTTAACTTTACTCCTGATGTATATTGTCCAGGTTTTTCTTGATAGATATAATACTCATCAACCTTCTCGATTAGATTAGCACCGGTAGCTGGATCTTTTTTCCTTTTGACCTGCTTAACTTTACGCATCTTAGATGAATCAATCGGTCGTATCTCTTGGATACCAGCTTTTAAGTTTGATTCATTTACAACGAGGTGGTGATATAATCTTCCATCAATGTACCATCTTTTAAATATATCATGACCTAACTCGTTGAAGTTAAGCATTGCAATAATATTATCGAATTCTTCTTGTATCTGTTTTTTGATACCATCACTAACCTTTAGTTTTTCAAGGTTTATTTGTACCGATTGTTCTCCAGCTTCAGTAGCCGCAACTATCGATTCGTTAACGATATCTTCTATGGCTGCGTCACATTCTGGATGCATCGCAGTCCCTCTATATTTCATGATAAGTTGAGCATTATCCTTAGTATCATCACCGTCCATACTTACGTACTGACCATAATGTGAACCCGAAGCTGTTACGTATCCAGCTCCGTCATCGTCCGTCTTAGGGACTATCGATGGTTTTTTCTTTGGATCTTCTTTTTCAACTCGTTTTAGTTCAAACCCAAATAGTGTAAAGCCTCTATTTTCTTCAGCCATTATAACTTTCCTTTAAATGAAGGGGACTAAATTGTCCCCTCCATAATAGTATTTATTTAAGCTACAACCGCAGTAGTTGAACTAACGCCATCTGTTGTATCAGATGTCCAGTATTGGTACTGCCATGTTACAGTAAACCTCTCGATAGTATCAACGTCACCGTAGTTGAGGTCAATAGCACTTACGTCTACTGGCCATGCATCTTTGAAGTTATAAATCTTCTTTATGGTTTCGTCTCTATCGAACTGCTTAACTTGTAAATCAGTAAAGTACAATTCTGGGTTTTGAGTTCCTCCGATATCTGCATGATTTGCTATGGCGTTCATCCATGTTTCAAATGCATTTCGAAGTTTAAACTCTACGTCGTTAATAATTGTAACTGTCCATTGATCGAAAGTCCTGTCACCAGCAATCTTTAATTGTCGACCTCTGTAAGGAACTATGATAGTTCCAAGAGTCGATGCTGGTAACTGAGCTGCTTCACAAAGGAATGATGAGAGGTCTGCATCTACGTCAACACCTAAACCACCACGTGGATTATTTAAGTTAACTTGAAATAGATTGGCTCGAGCTCCACCGCCAGTTAATCTAGCTTTAAATTGATCTATGCTACCTAATGCCATTTTTTACCTCCTATACACCAGCAGTGCCAACAACTTCAGTGAAGTCGACACCTGTTCTGACAGCTACGAAGTTGAGTGTTACGTAGTTGACTGAACGTGCAGGCTTTATGAAGATGTTTGCAATAAATTCATTTCGATCAACGACTGCAGGAGTATTGACTGTTTCGTCTGCAATAATTCTGAAGTCTGTTATACCTCTTCGCGCTTTAACGTCTCTAAGTACTGGTTCAATAACGTTTACAAATTCAGCTCGAGTAAACTCATCGTTGAATTCAAACATTACGTTCTTAGCAGCTTGAGAGATAGCTCTTTCGAGAGTTAAGAACAACCTTCTTACGTTGATTCGATCGAATGCAGAAGGTCTATTGAATAGTGTCTTATCACCGAATAAGCACACACCAGAGCCAGCTACGTTAACAACTGGGTTTACACCAGCTTTATACAGTGTGTCTCTTCGTGTCTTATTTGGGTTATAGTTAATTGCTGTAACGCCAAGAAGTTGACCACGTCTCGTTCCTGCAGGTGAGAACCAAGAAGCAGCAACTCTATCGGTTTCAGCCATAAGTCCAGCCACAGATGAGGCTGCAGGTATTTCAATAAATTGGTCATTAAATTTGTCGTATACTTTTATATAGTTACCGTCCATCACTAAGTAAGATGACTTAGTAAATGTAGCAGCAGTAGCTACAACGTTTGTTGTTGCAGTAGCTTCATTAGTTACTCCGACGACGTCTGATCTTGCAGGTGAAGATACAGCGATACAATCTTTTCTAGCAATCGCATTTGCCACTAGATCGTTTGTTACCGTTGTTTGATCTGCTCTGCTTGACATACCAGGCGCTATTAAGAAATCGACTTCAACTGCTTCCTCGTCTTCGAAGAGATCGTGACCAGTTGCGATTTCAGCTGTACCTAGTGCAGCTGAATTTGCTCCACTATCAAAGTCATAGTGAACGTGTGTTGTAAGACCAGATATATATGTTTTTTGTGTACCTGGAGTCATCGCGGTACCAGCATTAGCGGCTGTGTAATCAGAATCAAAGTTGACCATATAGATGTACTTTGATCTTTCATTCACAACGTTCTTTACGTAGTTAGTACTTCCGTCAGCTAGAACTGAGTTAGTAGCAGCAGAAACATATGGATATGATTCTAGTACTGTTCCCTTTGTCCCAGTAAATTCACCGTTTTGATCGATAACAGCTAAGTGTAATTCTGTTCCTGTACCACCGGCGTTTGAATCTAAAGCTGAAGATCCTGGTGCACCATCATATGATGCTTTATAATCCCAAGCATTAAAAGCTGTACTATTTGCAGGACATATAGAAACTCTTAGGCCATTACCTAAAGCTCCTGGAAATCTTCCTATAAATGTATGCCCATCTGAATCTAACGATGTGTTAGCATCAAATACGTTTTTATTATTGATTGCTTGAACTGCATATCCAACTGCTCCTGGTCCTCGACCAGCGGTTTTATATTTTGTTGAGTGCGCATTTTTAGCTGCAGACGTTGCTTGTCTTACAACTTGTAATGAGTTTGAGTAACGCAAGAAATAAGATGCGTTATGAAAGTCTATTGTAGATGTTGTGTCTGGTGTTGAGAACTGGTCTATCAAATCAGCTTCATTTGATATTAGAACTCGTTGGCCAACCGGACCCCATCTAAAATTCCCTACAATTGCTCCTGTAGAAGTTTGAACGTTGGGGACTCCTCCCGTAGCGTCAATTTCTTTTACAACAACCGCAGGTGATTGTGATGGTGTAAATAATGCCATGGCTTCCTCTCGGTTTAGATAATAAGTTTCATAATACGGTTGTTATCAAATATAGTTATATTTATATAAATCTAGATTTCAATATCGATGTCATGAGTTTCATAATATGGCGTGGCCCACTGAGGTTTTTGTATCTCTTCTTCGATAAATTGGGTTCCATCATCAATGTGGCCAAATGGAACGACATCGTCTTCTATTTGTTTCATCTTCTGTTTGAAGATCATTTCTTTTAAATTAATATCTGTCATATCATTGAATAATGGACTAGTTACAAAATATCCAAACATAACGAGGTTCATCATCAAGTCATCATGATTTCCGTCAGAAGCTTCGAAAGATACACCTTTTGAAACAAAGGTTGATATCTCCATTATTGTAGTTTCGTCGACGATCTCGAGTTTTTTATTTTCTAATAAATCTTTTATAGCTGAGCAACCCAGTCTCTTTGTTTTTCTGTTAATCTCTACACCAATCTTATCAGCTTTGATGGCAGATTCTAAGTGTATATTTTCATATTCCAAATCGTAGTATAAACCATTGCAGACGATAGCGCCCTGATCGTTTGCTTCTACTATCACATAAGCGTTATTGTAGGAAACCGCATACTTATAGATAATATTAGGGAAGAGGATAGGCGAGATAGTGTTGTTGCGATATACAGCAACCTGTTTGAACGGGCGAACGCTAATATCGACCAAAGTAAAAGTAGAGTAGTCCTGTCCTCTTCCTTTAGCTACATCCACACACATAATATAGTCATGTTTTGTTATTGGCTTTTCATATATTAAAAGATCACCACCTTCGAAGGTGTCTGTAGGATTGCTAGCTCTAAATTCCATCAATGTTTCTGCGCTTATCAGTGTATCACCAGTTCCAAAGAACGTATTACCAAATTCTTGATTAAATTGTAGCTGAGATGTATTCGCAATAGTTGATTCTTTCCACTTTTCATCTCGGCCAGGTACGTCCCACCAATCCACTCTAAATGGTTTGAATTCATTTACACCTTGTACTGCACCTTGCCATATATTATAAAAAGTATTTCCTACGCCATTCGCAGTAGACGTGACTATAATTTTTGTATCTTTACCAGAAGAAACAACTGGATATGTAGATGTGTAAAACTCTGCAGCGCGTTCTACAAACGCGAACTCATCGAGATAAAGAAGATTAACGGAAAGACCACGAATAGAACTACCAGAAGTAGCAGAGGCAATAATACGAGAATTATTGCTAAATTCAAGAGAACCCTTATTAAGGGCTTTACTACCAGGTTGTAGAAAGAAAGGAGTATTCTCCAACATAAGTGTGATTCTTGATAACATCTCTCTTGCTGTAGCACCTTTGTTTGCCAATACTGCAATCGTTTTGTCCGAGTTAAAGAGGGCAAACCATAGTAGATAGGCACACGCTGAGATCGACTTACCTGATTGACGACACGCCAGTACAACATTAAATCTATTCTCCTTAAATTGACTAAACATTTCCTTTTGATAAGGATATAATTTAAAAGGTACTAAGCCTCGATCCAAAGATATAATCTTACAATACTTCTCTGCAAAGTAAGCAGGATCACCCATGCATCGAGAGTATTCTTGTACAAGGTCAGCCGTCCATTCTTGTACTACTCCGTCACGTTTAACATTAGGATTTCCCAGATATGTTTGTATCTGGTGTGACATCAACGACCTCTGAATCTGTGTTTTGTTTATGTAAAAGCTTTTGAAGGTCTGCAGTAGATCCTAAAAAAATATTATTTTGTTGGTGTTCTACTTGTCTTAGAGGTTCTTCTAGATCTTTGTTTTTCTTGTTTAAGTCCATCAACCTATCGTTAACATCTGATAAGTTTTTAATCATATTAGAAAGAACTTCAAAAGCACGTGGATGCTCAGACTCACGAGCTACTTCCATCATGGTCTCAAGACTCATCTTTCCTTTTTCTAAGAGTTCGTAGTAAGTATCACGAGAATATTCATAGTCACTCTTTACATTATTTTTATCTTTCATTTTACTTTTTACTTGATCTTACTCTATCAGCTAAATCTTTATCAGCTTTACCCCATGTACCGCTGCCTTTAGTGATAAATGAATTAACTCTCGCCATAGCCCACTGTTGTGGTGTAGTACCTTTTCTATGACCTGTTTTCCATGCAGCCATCCCTCTATTGTAAACAGATCTGAGAACACCAATAGGCATCCCAGATTTTTCAGCTTTGGCTGCAAGACCTTTCTTCTCTTCTTCGGTGAGATCAGTCCCTCTTATTTCTTCAAACGTCTTCATTTGGTGTCTCCTTTTTTTCCAAACATCTGATGATATTTTATGGTATGCTTTGATTTTGGCATTGGCTTTTTACGAGCCTCTTTATCTCCAGGCGCATCTTTGTATGCTGCTGGATTACTATCTGACATCTTAGCCTGCTTTTTAAACTGTCTATCTCTTTTTTCTTTAGTACCCTTTGAAAGGCCAGCATGATAAACAGCAGGCTGAGTTCCTTTTCTACCCTTAATATCGGGATCTTGAGCCACTTCTGGGCCTTCTCTTATTTCTTCGAATGTTTTCATCAGCTATCTACCTTTGCTCCGCCTCTCCATTGGAAACAAGACCAATATCGAGCTTTGTGTTTTGGACCAGGATTATCGCAGTTATGTCTTGCTCTAAAGTTTTTTCTACGATTTGGATCATCTCTCTTGATCTCCATATTTGGGTCACCAAATCTTACAACTACAATATTACCGTTTGGTCCTCTTACGTAAACCTTAAATTTTTTATTAGGATTCTCGCTAGTCCTAATAGGATCATTAAGCTTTACCTTTTTGCCTTGATATTCTGCTTCTGTAATCACGAGATCATCGTAAAGATCGCATGATTCACAAAAGTCATCTATCTCTTGTGCTCTATGTTCTTTAAAATTCATTTTACTATCCTTACTTATGAGCCGAAGCCGCCGTCGCTATCTTGTCCCCAAATTGTTGTTGTAAATCCAAAGTCACTATCAGCATCTCCAATGGTATTTATAGGATTTGGATCGATCTGTATTGTTTGTAGTCTCACATCAGAATCGACTGTCAAGCCTATCGCAGAATCAACAAACCCAACTTTGTTAGCAAATATCTTAGTAACAGATTGTCTGATAATCTTCGATGTTGGTATTGGTCCATAATATTGAGTTCTCATCTCAAAGTCGATTGTATAAATTATTGTTCTTCTAGAACCAAGTTCTCCTTCGAAATCATCTGCAAAGCCTACACCTGTAAGTGTTATCGGGATGTCCTCTTTAAACGAAGGATGTTCAGAAGGGAATGGTGTTATGGTTAACGTATATTGCGGATTAAAGAATGGAAGTATTTGTTCAACCATCTGTAACGCATCATCTTGCGATTTAGCATATATGTTAAGTTGAAATCCTATGACATAAGGAACAGCAGTGTTAAACTTTTGACGACCAGTGTTAACTGCACCTGTATTTGTAAAATGAGCTGTCTTAGCTAATTGCCTAGATGTATCATAGTTTATAGAAGTAATTTCAAAAGACATACGTGGCAACTTTATGGCAACTCTCGTGTCTTCAACGAGATCAGGGTTTTCTCTGATCCTGTCAAGGTACTTTACTTTAGGCGCATAAGTTAAAGGTACTTTGACCTGACTTATCACACCACCACTACTATTTTTCCTCAAAACATATATGTTGTTGAAGAGTCTACCAAATATGGCAACACATTTTCTTGTTTTTTCGTGATAAAAATGAGTGCCAAACATAACTAACCTTTATAAATCTTTTGTAAGTGATCTTCAAAAGCTTCAACTTTAGTTAGTCTATTCGGCCAAAGTATGTACTCTTTTTCTGGATTCTTTTTTAAATTATTCAAAAGAGGCATTACAGCGTTGTACAGTTTATCAAGCTTCTCTTGTGTAGTTGTAGCAGTAGATTCTACAGCTGCAGCTTTTTGTGTTACCTTTTGAACGGCTTCGAGTTCGTCTTCGTCGACTGCTGTAAAACCAAAATCAAATAAATCGTCTGCCATTAATTATTCTCCGGATCTCCAAATGGGTTGTTTTCGCTAAAGTCTAAGAAGTCATTAGAGAAAGTACTAAAGTCTGCATTCTGTTCGTTTTCTGATATTTGATTAACTTCAGCCACAGCAGTAACTGCAAAAGATGAGTCGTTTCTACCGATTCCAGATATAGTTACATGATGTTTATTAGATGTTGAGAAGTTATGGAACTTTCCGTCAGTGGCTCCAGCATGTACAACTTCAAGCACATTTGTGTCTTTATTATAGCTTATGACTTCACCAGTCATATTAATACTCTGCGCGCTGTCTATTAACTGGCTTATGGTGTTCCCAGCTTCTGAATAAAAACTCGTTGCAGCTAGTGTTAATGAATACTTGTACGCATAATCTTTTTCAATCTTGTCAATGTCTGTGACGCCAGTATCGAGATCTTCATCATTGTATTCGAACAATGAAGCTCTGAGTTTAAATGTTGGTACATTTTCGAGTTGATAGAATGGCTGCTCATGTTCTACGTGTCTTATCTCAAACAAAGACTTCGACATTGGTAGGAATATAAGATCGCCCTCTCTTGGTCTATCACCGCTTATCTCATTATCATATCTTCCTACAGTTTCACCCCACCTTCGTCGTGAAACTACAAACGTGGCTTCATCTCGTATCTCAACACCAAACTTTGTGAATAGATCGCCTTCTCCTTCAAATCCCTCAACATTTTCGATAAACATCTCTATCTTATATGACGAATTAAAACGAGAAGGTACGTCATCTCCGAATATTTTATTCTCGTTGACTATATCTCTTGGAAGATAGTATACTTCTTGGCCGTATATCTTAAGAGATTCAATTACTAGGTTCTCATATAGTAACTGCTCTGACCTAACACCAGATTTGATATGAAAGTTTTTAGCCATATAATTATCCTATAAAGAAATCAATCGGTGCTTCGTGTTCTAGTCTTATTCTTTCTCTTAAGTCTTGTAATTCTCCTGTTGCATCATCATATAGTTGTCGACCGTTAATGATAACTCCTCCAGGAAGTTGCATACCTTCGAACTTCATCAAGTTTAAACCCCACTGCTCTTTTATCAAAGCAGTAGCGTATGATTTTACCCACATATCGTTGTACACATTTCCATGTGTTTCTGGATCTATTGTGCTGTAAGTCTCAACGATTATGAAGTCGCCTTCTTTAATATCACTATCAGAAAAATCTCCAAATATATAGAGTCTATTTTGTCTTCTTGAAAACTCCACTAATGGGTGTCCATTAAGTTTCATATCTAATAAGGAAAGGTGCT
>VTLG01014583.1_pt1 | contig 38732 bp, 38 predicted proteins | sample 4694571 | NCBI WGS metagenome assembly VTLG01 (sample SAMN12604809, study PRJNA352737) | marine metagenome | biome: ENVO:00000447; feature: ENVO:00000209|ENVO:00000569|ENVO:01000036; material: ENVO:00002151; isolation source: viral sequences binned using virsorter ... | reverse complement strand
TGCAGATCCAACTGGAAGTTCTAAAGCGTTTGCCGGTGAAAAAACAATGTATGTTATTCCTAGAGTTGATAGAGATTCGGATGATGGTGGTGATTTTTCATCGTGGAGGTTTACAGATAATACAATAAATGGTTCTCAAATCATTAGTAGGCAAACATATCTAAATAAATTGGATACTCAATTACCAATATTAGAAAGTGAATCCGGCACAAACGTAGTAGAATTAAAAATAAAAGAAGCGTATGTATGTCCTACCTTTGAGCAAGATGGAATCATACCGGTATTAAACAATAAGAAATTTGATGATCCAGGTTCTGATAATACTCACGTTGCAATCGGTGAATTTGAAGTGTATAACTCAATATCATTTGAGCATAATAGTACCGGTGTAAGCACAATAAGGATATTGGATGATGGATTAATTTCCCTTGAAGAGCATCAATTTGAAAGTGAAGATAATATTACAATAAATGCACAATATGGTAAAATATTAAAGGGAAGGTTGTTTTTAGGGAATATAGTATTAGATCCAGGTGATGAAAATGAGGATCATAGCGATTGGTTGGCATATAGTGAGTTAAATCAATTTGATGTTAGACCGGTATCTAATATTATTCCATTTGAAGATAGAGAAGGAGGGCCAATAACGGGATTAAGTGAAATGTTTGGTAGGCTCGTAGTATTTAAACCTCAAGCTATATTTGTATTAGATATTACAGATCCTTCATCTCCTACCAGTTGGATAAGAAAAGAATCAAAGATAAACATAGGAAACATTGCATCAGAAGGACTTGTCGAAGTTCACGACACTATTTTCATTATCCATAATGATGGAATTTATAGTGTAACTGCTAATATGATAGCAAGTGCAACGGCAACACCTTCGCAGCTTGAAAAAATTACGGAAGATATAGATGATATATTTCTCAAAATAGATGCTAAAGGCTCTATTCGGGGTATCTATGACCAAGAAAAGAATGAGGTACTATATGAATGGACTCGTTCAAGTTCGAGGGAAATATGGGCATATAATATTTATAATAAAAAGTGGAGAGAGGTAAATATGTCTGAAAATGCTGACTTATGGACATATAATGAAAATTCTAATCCTATGGCTTACGATAAGACCAGTAATAAGATTTTAAAATTTGACGTTAAAAAGGCAGTAGGAACACTATGGAAATCAAAAAGATTTAGATTAGACTATGACCGAAAAAGGCTCATTAGATATGCAACAATAAGGCATACCAGTTCTGAGAATTTAACATTTAATATTTACCTAGATGGTTCAAATAGTGCCTCTTTTACGCATACAATAACTAATACTGGAACTTCAGCAGTATCCAAGTTTCCAGTTAAAAGATATTTAAAGAATTTTGAAGTTGAACTTGTATCGCCAAGTTCATTGAATAATGTGGAAATTGAACAATTAACTTTTGAGATGGAGTAAAAAATGGCATTAGATCCGGCAACTGCAATGATGTTAGCAAAAATAATGAAAGAAAGTGTAGATAAAAAAGTGGGTGGAGCTAGAAGGTTATTTCAGCCAAAATTTCAAAATACTAAATATGGTAAGTATGTCAAGGGTATTAAGAATAGGGGAAATTTTACCGGAGGTCAAGAAGCTACCATATTAAATAGAATTGGTGCTAATACTTCAAATATGGCTCAAGTTTCAACAAATAAAGCGATTGGTAGTGCTATTAATCAAGGAATGGGAAGTAGTATTGCTAATAATAGGCTTATAAGGGATGCAGAGTTAAATACTAGAAGAAACATTACTGATGCCGGTAAGGAAATAGATATTAGCGAAGCAAAGGCAATGAGAGATGCTAAAAAAGAATATGCAAAAGCGATGGATGTAGATAAACAACAAAGAACTGATGCTTGGTGGGATTTACTTGCACCTCCAATTTTACAAGGAGGTGATAGTTCGGATGTTGGAAATATTGCCGGAAACGTAGTACAAGGACAAAATGATGCCCAAGTAAATCAATTAATAAGCAATTATTCTTCCGGAGGTCAAACTACGGCAGAGACAAATGATCTTTTTAGTCAATTAACTGAGTTAGTTGGAAGAGATAAGGCAATGGAATTAATGAAAATAATAGCTTCTGGAGGTGTTTAATGGCAAATGGTAAAGTTGATTGGTCGAGTTGGTTTAAATCTCAAGGAACTAAAGCACCTGAAAAAAAATTAACTAAAGAAATTGTAGTTGATGGAGATACTACATCAGTTGAATTAACTCCGTATCAATATATTTCTAATTTGAATAGAAAAGAAAAAGAGGCAAAAAAAGAGAAAGAGTTAAATTATTCCAGAAAGATGCCAGATGGCACGATAATCAAAGCTGAGTCTATTAGTGACCTTAAAAAAGAAATTGATGCTTACAATGAATTGACTACTCCAGAAAAGCCAGAAAAGGTTGATGAATCAGCAAAAAGAGATAAGTGGCTTAAAGAAATGGTTAAAAATCAAGAAGCAATGGATAGCCAGATAGAAACTACCGATGATGAGGGCAAAGAGACATATGTGGATCTTCTTAATGATGCCCAAGTGGGAATGTTTAAAAATCAACAATCTGCATTAACGGATTCTGTTAATTATTCATATGGTCGAGAAGCGATGAAATCAAATCAGAATTTTAAAAACTTTATGAAACAACGAGGTATCCAAGCCCAAGCTGATGCTCAATTAAATAAGTTTTTTGATGAAGTAAAAATGGGTAAACACGGAGCAATAGCACCGGGAAAAGAAGAAGAGGTGGCAAAAGAATTAACAGATAGATGGTTTTCTAAAATGATGAAAGAAACTTATGGAATAGAATTATAATATGGCTGAAAAAAAGAAACTTACTTTTGAAATAAAAAGTCCGGTTATAGAAAAGAAAAAAATTGACACAAGTATTCAATACAATTTTCGTCATCGAGAAAAAAACTTAATTGATGATCTTCTTGATGATACACTTTATAAGAATTATCGTGATGATGATATTTTAAGAAGCGATAACCCTACCCAAGCCTTAAATGATTATAAACAGATTGAAAGTAAGGTAAAAAATGAAGATCCTAAAATTGCCAATGCTATAAAGAAACAATTTATTCAGGAAAAAGAAAACCAGTACGCTATGGTATCTGGTGAGCCTGAAGTAGAAACTGAAAGAGTATTTGCCGGGCCTTCTGTTGGCTATATTGAAAAACAAGTAGAAAAACCTAAAATACAAGGCTTAACCAATGAAGAAGTCAATGTATTGGTTGAATTAGAGCGATTAAGACCACAATTTGCTAAAATATATGAAGAAAAGCTAAAAACTGCACAACCTGAAATACCTGAGTTGTTTAGTGCTAGGGAAGGCTATGGAGTGCCACAAAGAGAAGAATCAGCCGAAGATGTCGCTTATCAGCAAACTATTGACCAGATGGTATCTGAAGGTAAGATGGGAAATAAAGCCTCTAACTTAATGGCTGAATTTTTTAATAGTGCAATTCCTATTGGAAAACTAACTCCTAAAGAACAAGCTGAATTAATGATTCAAGCAACACCAGGAGAGAGGTTTATTGCCGGTGGATCGGGTATGTTAGCCGGTTATGGGATGGTAGGAAAAATTGGTAGATCAGCAGATACTTATCGAAAGGTTACTAGAGGTTTAGATAGATATTTATCGGGTGTTAGTTATGGAAAAGACTCTTTTAAAGTAGCAAGTAAGTTAGATCCAGTTAAAGGTAGAGCGATTGCAGAAACGCTAGGAAGAGCATCTTCTTCAGCACAAACATTTGGAACGTACACATTAGCCGATATGCTTGATGAGAATATTCCAACAAGTGAAAAGGCATACCAAGTATTAAATAGTGTTATGCTAGGTACTGGTTTAGGTGCAACTGGAACAATAGCGAGTCCGTTTAAAAGAATACCGGCTGAAGGATTAGTAGGTTTTACTTCGGGGTTATTAGAATCTGGTGATCCGAAAGAAGCCACGCTAAACGCTTTAATATTTATGGGTTTTGGTTTACTGAACAGACAAAATCTTAAACAAGATGAAAGAACTGTATTATGGGAACGATTAGGTGATGATTTTATAACATACTTTAGGCAATCTTTAAGAAATCCAAATCTTACTAAAGAGCAAAGAGTTGAAGCAAAAAAGATCATATTAAAAGAATTAAGAAAGATAAAAGCTAATGCTACTCCAGATGAATTAAGAAATGAGATAGAATCGGTTAAAAAACAGATTTTGTATGGTGTACAAAAGATGACGGCTACTAGGCAGACAGAAAAAGCCATTAAGAAACAGATAGCCGGGGAAACCACTAGAGCAAGTCAAGAACTTGCCAAGAAAATAAAGAAATCATCTGGTAAAGTACCTGAAACTGGTACAAGAGAAGTATTAAACAAAGATAACGTGCTGAAGATGTCAATAGATCAGCAAGTAAAGGAGTTAAAAGGGTTAGGCTTTACCGAAGATCAATTAGTAAGGATTGGTGGCGAGGATAGGGCAAATATCATCGCTAATGCTATAAAGCCAGTTAATTACTATGGTAAGGAACAATCAAAACCAAAAATTGAGATTGAACAACCAAAAGAGCCAGTAAAAGTAGAGGACAAACCCGAACCATTAGAAGTTGAGCCAGAGCCAGTAGAAGTTGAGCCAGAGCCAGTTATTGAATTACCTAAAAAGATTGAAAAATCTGTAAAACCCGAAGAAAAACCAGTACAAGTATCAGAAGAAGTTGTTAAAAAGAAAGAAAAACAATTATCGGAAAGAAAGGCTCCAAAAAAGGTCGGTTTATATATTAAAGATATTCTTAAATCTAAGGATGTGTTAAGTAGCGATTGGGAAAAGAATAATAAATTATTTAAAAAGAAATATCCCAAATTAAATCCCGATATGTCAATGACAATGCAGATGTATAGCGATGATATAAAGAAGGCAACGAAAAACTTAGAGGAAGGAAAAGATTATCCCCGGTATTTAGAACATCAAGATGTTAGTTATGGTATATATTATAATAATCTTAAAACTGGTTATAACCCAAATGGTAAAAAAATAACTAAAAAAGATATAGAAGATCTTAAAGAACGAATGAAGGCTCTTGAGTATTGGTTAGATAAAATTGGTTTAAAAGATTGGACAAAAATATGGAAGGCAGAAGTTGATAATGCACCAAAAATATCACTAGAGGAAGCAAATGAATTTACTCACGGGTATTTATTAAATCATTATTCTAAAATAAAAAATAGTCCATTAACAAAATCATATTTAGAAGAAATAGGATCTAAAGATTTATTAAGTCTTAAAGATGCCCAAATAAAAGAAATTGTAGGAGATGCTATTGGTACTGGTTTAACTGGAGATATTGAAAGTAAAGGTGGAAAAAACCCTGTTATTAAATTTCAAATAACAAATAATCCTCCATTTGAATTAAAAGGAAAAGAATTAGTTAAGGTCATTCGGGATCGGGCATTAAAAGATAAAACTCCAAGTACACCACAAACACCAAAAACAAAAAAGCCAGTAGAATCCAATTTAGTTGAACTGGATCCAAAACAAGTTAAAGTTGATGAAACCAAGTTTCAGCCTAGAGAAGAATATAATCAATCCGTAATTGATGATATTGCAAATAACTTTAATGCCTCAAAATGGGATCCTCCAGTATTATGGCAAGATCCAAAAAGCAAAGATTATTTTGTAGTTAGTGGACACCATAGGCAACAAGGTGTTGTTAAAGGGGGAATAGAGGATGCGATGTATAAAGTGTTGCCAGAAGGTACAACTTTAGCACAAGCGAAGAATTTTGCCGGTGCATCAAACCTTCAAGCTACTGGGCAAAGTGAATTTGAAACTGCTGCCGAAATTCGTAGAAGAGTCGAGGAAGGAGATAGCTATGATGATATAGCTAGTGATATGCCCGGTCTATTTAAAAATGTTAAAAATAAAACCAATAAACTTAAAAATATTCAGAAACTTGCTTACCTGGATCCAAAGGGAAAGTTTAAAGAACATTTTGACAATACAGAATTTCCCAAAATAGTAAATAGAGCAAGACAAATAGCACAATTAAGAAAAAGTTACGATTGGCTTACAGATAAACACGAAGATGATGTCTTTACTTATTTATATAAAGAAGGTGGAATTAGTAAGGATCAAGATTTATTTGATCTTGGATTAATAAAAAGTCTTGAAAAATTAGACAATCAAAAAGATAAGCCGGAATCCATTATCAAATTATTAAGAAAAGAACCAGTAAAACCGGCTGAAAACACCCATACCGAAGTATTAAAGGTTGTTGATGATTTAAAGGCACAAGTAAAAACTATTGAAGCAAAATTAAATAGTAAAATAGAAATAGATAAATTAATTGATGCGAGGTTGAATGGTAGTGGAACAATAACTGAAAATTACGATGGTGATGATGATTACGATCCCGGTGAAGAAATAACTTTTAAAGAAGAGTATGATAGAAGATTAAAAATGCTTAAAGATGATAAAGATGAACAATATGGCCCTTATCCGGATGAATTTAATGATCTTAGTTCAAATCGCATAGAATGGTATAAAATTACGAGGGATGCTTGGGAGCCTGAAACTGCTCAGTATAAGTATTATGATAGGATTTATAAGCATTGGAAAAGTTCTCCGGAAATTGAAAAGAAAATTAAAAATGATTTAAAAAAGGAACTTCGTCAGGTCAAAAAAGAACTAATGGATCTGATTGATAAGACCAATGCTCCAGATCCAAAGCAATCTGGGTTGTTTCAAGATGTTAAACCCTTTAATGCAAAATCAACGGCATTTAAAAAGTGGTTTGGCGATTCTAAGGTTGTAGATGAAAATGGTAAGCCGTTAGTTGTTTATCACGGAACAGTAGGAGACTTTGACTCATTTAATACACCTTCATATTTTAGTGATGCAAAAATGGTATCTCAATTTGTTATGGAAGGAATTGACTTTTTTGGTGAACAACCTATTGGCGAGAATATCAAACCAGTTTATTTATCAATTCAAAACCCAAAAATATATACTACTGAACAAGAATATGATGATTATGTAATGTCTCCATCTCCTACATTTGATTCAAATTTAGAGACATTAAAGAATCAAGGTTTTGATGGGATTTTATATAAGCCAGAAGATATTGGTTCTTCGACATATTATGTAGCATTTAAACCCACTCAAATTAAATCCATATTTAATAAAGGTACGTTTGATCCGAAAGATCCAAGTATTTTAATGCAATCCCTAGACCAGTATAATATGTTTGGTGGTATGGACAAAATAAAGCCAGTAAACGCCACAAAACGAGCCGAACTGGATGTTATCTTAGATGAACTTCACCGAATAAAATTAGAGCGTGATTTTCTTGAAAAGCAAAAAGCAGATAAAAAGATTAATGCAATAAAGTATAAACAACAAATATCAAAGCTAAGAAAAGAGCAATCCGAATTAGAGATTCAGAGAATGAAGGTATATGGAGAGTCTCCACAAACTGGCTTGTTTCAATCTGTTAGTGCTTACCACGGATCACCACATACATTCAAAAAGTTTAAGATGTCAGCTATGGGAACTGGTGAGGGTGGTCAAGCCTATGGTTATGGATTATATTTTACAGATAATTTAGGAATAGCAAATTATTATGCAAAAAATTTATCCGGATCCCCAACAAATAATTATACTATTGGGGGACTTGATTTAGCTAAAAACGAAGAATATATAGATTATAGTCCGCACGTTCTTGAAAGGCAATGGTGGAAATATAAACCATATATAAGACCTTCAAAACGGCAACCAAACTATCCAATTTTAAACGATGTCAATGATCTATCCGTAATTATAGAAGATTTACTGATAGATGAAAATAAAGTAATGAATATTAAGAACTCTGATAGGGGTGCTTATTTAGAAAATTATTTTAATGATCAAATAAATAGCACGAAAGAGGATATGAATCAAGAATGGAACAAAGAATATAAAGACGAATTTGTTGGTAAAATAAGAATCCTTGAACTTTTACAAGAAAGTGTTAAAAAAGACAATTTTATTTTTGAGCCAGTAAAAAATAAAAATCTTTATAAGGTCAAATTAAAAAGCAAAGATCCAAAAAAAATGAAATGGTTGGAATGGGATAAGGAATATGTGAATTGGGGTAAAAATAAAGAAAAAGGAAGTCTAAGTGGGAGTTTTAAAAAGGAATGGATAGAATTAAAAGAGAGTTTATATAAAGTAGATCCTAAATTGCCATCTTTTATACAAAATCCGGTTATATCAAAAACAGAAATAGTCACAAGATTTAATAAGCCTCCGACAAAAAAGATTGTTCGCAGACCACACCCACAAAGTTCAGCACCACTTACCGGAAAAAGAATCTATCAATTAATGCAAGATTTTATTGGTCGAAATAGAAGTAAGTTAGCTAGGAAATATGGTGATTATGTTTTAGGTGCGAGAACTGATCAAGTTGCATCAGATATATTGAGTAAACTAGGTTATGATGGAAATAAATATTTATCTATTGGTGGTACTGGTGGTAAAGAAGGAAAAGAATATAATTATGTAGTATTTGATGAGGAAGCCATTGAAATAGAAACGCATAACTTATACCAAAGTATGAAAGATTGGGATAAATTAAAGAATCCATACAGACCAAATACAAATGAAACACAAAAAGAAACGGCAAAAATCCTCAGAAAAGAACTCCAAGCAAACTTGCCCGGAGAAAACTCTTTACCACCTAGACGGAGAAGATATACCATTCAAGGCAACGGGATTACCGAGCCTCTCGCCCGAAAAGGTTTTGTCTCGCTTGTTGGAACAAGAGTCTCAAACACAAAAGAATTAGCCTCTGCTTCCCAAATACTACGAGATCCACGTTATGAAACGGCTCGTTTATTCTTTGTAAAAAATAATAAAATAGTACACCAATCAGCAGTAACATCAAGATTGCCCGGTGCAGTTGCAAATCTATTCCCCGGTGATGTATTTCCAATGATAAACCAGAATATAAAAAACTTTGAAGCAGATAGTTTTTACTTATTGCATAATCATCCCGGTGGCGATTCTAAGCCTTCAGGTGGAGATTTAGGTTTTACTGAAATAGTAGCTAATAATTATCCTAAATCATTTAAAGGTCACGTTGTAATTAATAGTAATAATTATAGTGTAATTAATAAAAATATAAAAGTTGAAAGACACGAAGTAGATTTTGGTAAAGATAAATTATTACAACCTTCTAAGCCTCATCCGTGGTTGGGTACAAAATTATCATCTCCGAAAGATCTTGAGAAACTTGGAAGAAAAATTCAAAATCGTGGCTTTATTACTTTATTAAACATTAGTAGCAATAGCGATATAAGAGGAGTAATTGATGTTCCAGTTACTACTTTTGATTTAAGCACCAAAAAGGTAATGGCTACATTAAGGGATATTGCAAGGAAAACTGGATCTGTACAAAGTGTTGCAGTTGTTGGTGGTTACGAAAGTGGAATTACTGCCAAGCAGATGGAAAGATTGATGGAGATGACAGATAGACAAGCGATTACAAGTGTAGTAATGAATAATAATGGAAATATTCATTCGGTAATTGATAGCAATAGTGATATGATATCCTTTGAAACATTTAAAAAGGGAACGCCTCCTAAAGTTGTAATGCAGCAACCAGTTAAAAAGTTTAAATCCAATAGACAAAAAGCGTTAGCAAGGGCACATATACTGGAGGCAGAAATTGGATTGGCTGAAAAAGAAAAAAAGATTTTAAAGAAATCTATTACTGGCTTTGAAAGTTTAGGACAAGCAAGTGATTCTCAAATATCAGCATATGTTGATTATCTTTTAGAACAAAAGTATGGTAATAAGCCAATATCTAAACCAACTATAAAGAAGAAAACATTAAAAGACATTCGTGAAGAAAAGTTATTACAAGGTGATAGACTAGAAAAAAGCGTACTTGAAAGAGCCAGTATATTCCTAGATAAGCCTAAAGATTTTCTTGGTACATATTGGGTTAATAGCCGTCAATCAATGGAACGTACTTTAGAAAAGATGGGGAAAGGTGGTCAAAAACTTGCAAGAATGTATCGAGAAGCTGAATACTATCATTCTGAAAAAGTAAAGCCATTAGAGGCTGAAATGGAACGTCTTTGGAAGAAAGTACCAACCGAAGAAAAAGAATTAATGCGAAATATCATAGAAAGTGATGGTGCATCCGATCTTTCTAAAAACGGACAAGCATTTGTTGATTTTTGGGGAAGATTAACAGACGATATTTATAACGAGGGTAAGAAGTATATGAACCCAGATCTTAACTATATACAAAATTATTTTCCGTTACAATTAAAGATGGATTTCTATAAAGAAGTAAATCCTCAACATAAACTTTGGGATGAGGTAGTAGATCACGTTCAGCAAATATTAAAAGATAGAATATCACAAGCTGATATTTTTACTGGGTTAAACGTATCAAGAGAAGAAGCAGAGCAATATACATTAGACTTTCTAAATTATTATAAGACCAGGGGGTTAAGAGAACATTTTATTCAACAAGTATTTAAGCCTTCTGGGAAGTTTAAACATTCTTATCCATTAGAGATGCACAGAGATCGTATTTTTCCAGAATGGGCATATGAACAAGATATAATGAATGTTGCTCACGGATACATAGATAAGAGTTTTGAGGCTATTAGCTTTGCGAAAGAATTTGGAAAAATTGATGAAGATTATAAGTATGAAAATATTGATACTCAATTAGACTTAATAGAAAGAGATGGGTTTTCCCGTAACGATGCCCAGAATATTATGTCTTGGGCAATGGGTTTAAAAAACTTTGATGAATATGATCGGAAAATGAATCGTTTTGCCAAAAACACAACTTCATTCTTACTATCATTTACAACTACTTTAAAGAACCTTACAGATCTTGGAAAAGCGTTTTCTCAAAGTGGAACAGTACCAACATTAAAATCTGCTTTTAAATTAATGTTTAATAAAAAAGAACGTGAGTTATCAAAAGATCTTATTGGTTCTCAAGATGTGTTTAGACAGAGTTTAGAAAAAACTGGAGTGGGATCCGGTGTTGCAAGTTTTTACACAAAAAATATTATCCAGTTTACAAGATCGGAACAAGGTGTTAGACAGATTATTGGACACTCAAGAATACTACAAGCTGAACATCTGTTAAGAAATTATGATCCAGGCAAGAAAGGAATAATGCAAAATCATATTAAAAGAATGTTTGAACTTGTAACAGACGGATTAAATATTGATAAAATTAAAAAACGAGGAAATTTAAACAGATCGGAAATACTTAGAATTGGAAATTATGCGATTGGTCAAACACAACCGGCATCAAACTTAGATAGACCGATTAACTGGATTTCTAAAGGTTTCTGGCTAAGAAAATCAATATTCCAAAGTTTCTCACATAAAAGCATACGTTGGTTAAAGAATTTTGTATTAAAAGAAGCAAGGCACGGGAATATGATGCCACTTGTAAACTTAATGGTTTGGAGGATGACATTAGGTTATGGCTATCAAGAGTTAATTAGATGGGTATTTAATACTAAGCCTGAAGAAGAGGAAACACATTTTGATAAGGCTTGGCAATCTTTTACGGAAACTGGCGAAATCGGTATTATTTCAGATTTGCTATTCTTGGTTCAGCATAATGGATGGGCATCACCATTTGTAAGTGCAATGTTTGGGCCAAAATATGGAGTAATGTTTGAATTGCTTTGGAATGTGTTTAAAACTGCCGGAAGATTTAAAGAAGGTAAGGAAGAACCATTTAAACCTCTTAAAAGACAAATTGCTAAAAAGACAATTAAAAGAGTTCCTTTTGTTGGTAAAGAAATGTACGAAGAGCAATTTCCTAAAAAGATTACAAAGCCAAAAAAGAAAAAGGTTATAAGAAGAAAACAACAAAGCAATTAATTACCATATATGGTAGCATACCATTGATATAGTTATACCTTATAATAGAATTTCTCTTATGATTTAAATTAAACATAGGAGTTTTACAATGTCCGCAATACCTATCGTAAAAGGTTTAGGATCTGCTGAAAAAGTAGTTAGCATAACCTCCACATCTGCACAACAGAAATCCAAAGCCGTATATATTGGAGTTGATGGCGATTACTACTTTGAGATAAATGGTTCAGCCGTATTATTTAAAGGAATGTTAGCCGGTTCTTTAATACCAATAAGAGCAACAAAGGTGGCAACAGATTCTGGTTTGTCATCTGCCGTTAGTTCTGGTGCAGTTTTATTTCTATACTAATAGAGATAAATAAATGATTATAGGAGTAAACACGATACTCACCAGGATCGGTGGGGTATTTAAATCTTATATTAAAGATGGGTTAAAGGTCTTTTATAATTTCAAGGATACTACACCATCATTCCTTTTAAGTGGCAGTACGTCTTTTGATGGTACTGATGATTATATATCCATATCAGATGATAATAGTCTTGATTTTGGAACTGGGGATTTTAGTGTATCACTTTGGGCAACAACTACAAAAACTTCTTTTGGTTGGGCAATAGACAAATCAGAAACAAAATTTGGCATAGGGCAAAATGCTGATGGGACTCTTCGATTGTGGATTGGTGCATCTAATCATAATGGAACAACATCTTTTAATGATGGGTTGTTTCACCATATAGCAATTTCAAGAGGCAATGGAACTTTAAAAGCATATATAGATGGTGTTGAAGATTTAAGTGTTTCTAATACTGGTGACGTAGATAGTTCAGCTTCATTATATATCGGACAATGGAGTTCTGGGGCCGATTATTGGAATGGGAAAATTGCAAATGTTGGTTTATGGAATAGAGCCTTATCAGCATCAGAAATCGAATCTATTTACTGGCGAGGTAGTTACTCCGAATTAAAAGATACAGAACTAACCAACCTTGTATCTTGGTATGATTTGCAAGGAGACGTATTAGATAAGCAAGGTTCAAATAATGGAACCAATAATGGTGCTACATTAAACTCAAATTCATACTCTGGAGAATCACCATTCAAACCAAGAATTAAAGATATAGCAAAACCAAAATTAGCAGTTCAACTGGCAGATGGTTCTACTTCATTTGATGGTGCAGATAGTTATGTTAATTGCGGTTCGGATTCTTCTTTGGATAATATTTTCAATGGTGGTGGAACAGTATCTGCGTGGATATTTCCAGAATCAGATGGTGAGGGAAATGAGGGAAGAATAATGGAAAAAAGAGATACTGGTGATGGTTGGACTTTTGTAACAAGAGAAGAAAGTAGTGGAAGTTGCAAGTTAAGATTATTTATTAATTATAGTTCAACTAATGGTATATATACTTCTGGTGCAGATGTCACAATCAATGCTTGGAATCATATAGCATTAGTGTATGATTCAAGTGGTGCAGGTTCATCATATAGACCAGTTATATATATAAATGGAAGTGTATCAGCATTAAGTGCAACAACAGACTCTGTAGGTACAGCAGATTCTGATGCAAGTGAAGATTTTACAATAGGAGGTAATAAAACACCATTAGATAGAGTTTTTGATGGAAAGATAGCAAATGTATCTGTTCACTCATCTTCCTTAACCCAGACTCAAATACAAGAGTTGATGTTTACAGAAAAATACTCTGGCTTATCATCAGACCTAAAGACCAATCTGGTATCTTGGTATGACTTGGGTAGTACAGAATATGAAACAGGAGTTGCACCAAGTTCAATAAGTGGTGATGGTACTCAAGATTTTTCAGATGGTCTTTTAACTGTGGCAAGTAATGCTACTTATAGTGCTATTACTTTAACTCAAGATTTATATTATAAAATTACTTATACTATTGAATCTTATACATCGGGAAGTGTTAATGTTTCTTTTTCAACTGGTTCTACAAGTGGCACATCAAGAAGTTCAACTGGTACATTTAGTGAAACTGGAACCATAACTGGAAATGCATCTTTTTATTTTATATATAGTAGTTTTGTCGGCACTATAAAAGATATTACAATTCAAGAATTAATATTACCCGATTCAGTTAGCACAAATAACGGTTCTATTTATGGAGCCACAACCACTACTGGATACACATCATCACCTCACGGAGTAGTAGATCCATTAAACTATGGCGAGGTGTACTCTGGAAGGGCATTGGATTTTGATGGTAGTAATGATTATGTATCTATACCAGATGATAATAGCCTATCTTTTGGTGATGGGAGTAGTGACTCCCCTTTTAGTGTATCATCGTGGGTGCTTATGGATGCCGTTGCACGATTTACTATTTGTACAAAGGGTGTATCAAATGGTGGAAATTGGGAATATATGGTAGCTGGAAGTGGTACTAATCTTGATTTTTATTTATGGGACGAATCATCTGATGGCGCTCATTATGTAAATATTGCAGGAGCAACCTTAACTCCCTATGTAGGGCAATGGATTTATATTGTAGCAACCTATGATGGGAGTGGTAATCGTTCTGGTATGAAGATGTATATAAATGGAGTTTCTCAGACACTCGGTGGTGCTTCAGATGGAAGTTATACTGCAATGGAAAATTTAGGTGGCTCATATGACATAGGTAAGGAAAGAACTTTTTATACAAATGGTAAGATTCAGAATCAGAAAGTATTTAATGTTGAATTAACAGAAGCACAAGTACAGGAACTATACACCAAACCAGAAACAGTATTACCAACTGGAGTATCTGCATCTAATCTAAAGTTAGATCTACCAATGCAAGAAGGTGCTGGTAGTTATATATACGATGGTTCAGGTAACCAGAATCACGGAACTATATCTGGAGCAACTTGGGCAACTGGTGAATCAGATGGCTATCAATCCAGTTTAGTACGCTCTAATACTCCGATGGTGTTTGATGGGAGTGATGACTATGTTCAAATAATGAGCAATGGAAAAGGAACATTTAGCAATCAATCTTTTACTATTTCTGCTTGGATAAAACCTAATGCGGTAAGTTCAGATAAGGTTATTTTTTCTTACGACCACACATCCCATACAGATCCCCATTACGCTATGCATTTACGAACTATGTCAAGTGGTAGAGTAACGCTCGACTACAATAATGGTTCTGGATCTGGTGCAAGTACAACCTCTGGTAATAGTGCGATTACTGCTGGTGTTTGGCAACATATTTGTGCAACATATACAAGTGGTACGCAAAAAGTTTATGTAAATGGTTCAGTTGTAGCATCTGGAACTGATGCTTACACTATAACATTTTATGACCAAGAAGTTTGGATAGGTAAAGCAAACTTTGGCGGTAGTGAATTTGATGGCTTAATTAACGAAGTTGCAGTTTGGGATGTAGCCCTTGATGCCGATGCAGTAACTGCTCTATATGGTTCTGGTACACCTTTACTACCAACATCTGATTCTGGTAACTATGATAATTCTGATGATTTACAAGGATACTGGCGGAATGATGGGATTGCTACTTGGACAGATAGAACGCCTTTAGGTGTTTATGGAAGTGAATTTCTTACAAATGGAGATTTCAGCAGTTTTAGTAGTGGACAGGCAACAAGTTGGACAACAACTGGTAGTCCTACATTGAGCGAAGAAACCACAATAGTACAATCTGGCTCATCTCAAAAGATATTTATGGGTAGTTCTGGCAATAATGGCATTGACCAAACTGTAACAACTGTTGCTGGTAAAAAATATCAATTTAGTGCAAAAGTATATGTAACTGGGGGTAGAGCAAGAATTATATTTGATAATGGTTCTGATGATGGTCAAACCTATGTAGGAACTGGTGGTTCTACTGGTTATGAAGCCTTAAATACTTGGCATACTATTACGCATATAAAAACCGCAGAAAGCACATCTGTTACTGCTCGAATATGGACATCAAGTGCTAATACAACTGTATATGTTGATGATGTTTCAATAAAAAGATACAGAGGTGGCAACGATGGTACTGCATCTGGCTCACCAGTAAGCATAGTCATCCCAGAAGGAAGTACAAGTGGAAGAGATAATCAAGGATTCTTACTATCAGATACAACTTCAATAAGCAATGGAATGAGATTTTACAAAAATGAATACATTAATGTTGGGGATTCAGAGGTGTTGAGTTTTGGTGACAATATTGACGATAAGCCATTTAGTATTGAGGCTTGGATATATATGAATGATTCATCGGTTGGCAATTTTTGCATTGTTAGCAAAATGACAACACAAGACGATAATGGTGAATATTTCTTTTTAGTCAATTCTGATGAAAAATTATATTTATTACTTAATGAAGATGATGAAGCATCTGGTGAATATGGGGCAACACCCTCTTTAGCATCTTATAATAAACAATGGATTCATTGTGTCGGTACTTATGATGGGCGAGGTGGTGCATCTGCCTGTGATGGTATAAACATATATATTAATGGCTCTGCTCAATCATTGACTCGTTCTGGATTCGGTAGTTATACAGCAATGAATAATACATCTGCTGATTTTATAATTGGTAAAAGAACTGGTCTTGCTGGACAGGAAGCAGATGGAATGATAGACGAAGTTAGAATATATCAAAAAGAATTATCAGCATCAGAGGTAACCAAGAATTATAACAATGGCAAATCAGCCCATCAATAGGAACTAATTATGGAAGGACAATACACACACTATATCATTATGCCTAATACAGTTACTGCATTAGAAAAACAGATCACGACCAGGTATGATTGGCAGACCTTTACTTATAAAGAGGTGGATAAAGTAGGGATAAAAACTCAAGATGTTACCTTACCTACAGATGATAACACCAAAGCAGAAATTAAAACTTTTATGGATGATCACTCTATTGAATATGGCTCTTCAGATACTAAATCAGAACTATTAACAAAGATAGAAGAATATTGTATAAATAATAATACACCAACGGAAAAAGTAGAATATACCTATAAATCTGAAGAAATTGATAAGACTACAGACCATTCTGCAAAAGTATCTGACTTGATTAAAAGGCATCCAAATTTTTTTGCCCCAAGAATTTCATCAGATAAAACAGAGATGGTAATTAAATCAGATTTTACTTTAGCAGAATTAAAAGCAATAGAAGGATTAAGTGGATTTTCAGTTTATACAAATGAAGAAATCAAAAATTATATAGCAACATCAGATAAGTGGAAAGATGGAGAATAATGTTATATCTTATAAAAATGGGGATTTTCGAGTAATCCATTCCTCTTATTTATCTGAGTGTAAAGAATCATTATTGCGACAACAGACAATTTTAATGATAAATAAAAATCTCGGTCATAAAAATAAGATAAAAGAAGTCGTAACGAAATTTATTAAAGATATTAAGGAATAGGGATGACCGAACTAGCAGATTTATACCTACAATTAGGATCAGCCGGTTTTATCTGTATTTTATTTGGTTTTACAATTTATAATCTTATTTCAATTAATAGAGATCAAAGCGAGGATTTAGAAGAGTTAAAGCAATCTGTTCATAAAATGGAATCTGTTTTGGATAGCTTAATGCAGATAAACGTCAAACTCATAGATAGACATAATCGAGGTGATGAGAAAAGGGAGGAGTTTTGGCGAGAAATATCAGATGATCTTTCATTTATAAAGGCAAAATTAAGTAATGGGGGAGGAATTAGATAATGGATAGTTTAAAAGTAACTGGAATTAGCTTTGCTAACTATGGAATCTATTTAGCTGAAATTAATTTAGTATTACAATGCGTGGTCGCATTGATGAGTATAGTATATCTTTTTCAGAAAATAAAAAGGAAGAACAATAAACAATGAAGAAACTAATCAAAATGCTAAAAGACCTTTTAAATGGTTTAGTTAAGTCTCAAGTAAAAGTATTGCAAAGTGAGGCTTTTGAGAATCAATTAGCTAGTAAAATTGCTGCAAAGATACCAGACGTTCCCGGATTCGGGGATCCTGAACAAAAATTGGTTGCAAAAATGGCAATTGATGCTTGTACAGACAAACTAGCTGAAGCAGTTAACCTAGAAGCTGACTAAAACTGATAAAAACGTCCTATCACCGGCACGGAAAGGTAGGTTAGCAGAGTTAATGGTATGTGCTGATTTGTTGAAGAGTTATAACGTATATACCCCAGTTATTGATGATAGAGAAACAGACCTTATTGTAGAAGTGAAAGGGAGGTATGATAAGGTCAATGTTAAATCAATAGGTAGTATGACAACCAAAAGTTCTATTGAGGTTAAGCTAGGAAAGCATTTTCAAAAAAAAATAATAGACGTTTTAGCAATCTTTTACGATCCAATCGGCATTGCTTATCTACCCATTAGAAAAATGGGATTTCCAAAATATTTAAACCTAGCTATACATACTGCTTATAATGGTCAAGAAAAAGGAAGAATATATTTTTATCAATTTATGAGATACCCGGAGTATGAATGATGATCAGTAAAGATGATATAGTTTTTATAACACGAACTACGCTACACGACCTTAAAATGTGGAGTTATGATGCAGAGGCATTAATTTTAAGAACCGGCGCAGCTGAGAGTCGGTATAAGTATTTAAGGCAAATAGGTACTGGCCCGGCTAGAAGTTTCTGGCAAGTAGAGAGCGAAACTGCGATTGATAATATTAAAAATTATTTGGCTTATAGAAAAAGTAAATTAGAATTGGTAGCAGAAATTAGTCAAACATCCCCGGATATAATTACAAATTTAAATGACAACACTTGTACTAAGATGCTAACATATAACATTGCATTTGCAATCTGTATGGCGAGATTGAAATACTGGAGGATACCAAAGAAGATCCCGTCTAAGGACGATATTGAAGGGCAAGGTAATTATTATATTAAATACTACAATGCCGGAGGTAAAGCCACTATGAAAAAATGGAAAGAAGCAGTTGAGTTAATGGAAGGATAATCTATTTATCAAAGTTTTTAAGTGGTCAAAATTCTTATGAATGTAATTTGCAGTAACATCATTACTTTTATGCCCCAGTAAAGCCTTTATATCAAATCTTGAGGCATCACAATAATTCTCCAGATAAGTAGCAAAGGTATGTCGGAAGGTATGGATATTACAATCTTTTGCGACCAATTTAATTCGCTCTCTGGATCTGCCAATCGCACCATACTTCATCAGATCAGTTTCAAATCCATTGATTAATAAAGGTTTTAAATTTTTATGAATTGGTACGATAACTTCATTGCTTGTTTTAGTTTGAATAAATTTAATTCTATCATCGTATATATTTGAATCGTCCAATGACAAAGCATCACTAACTCTCATACCAGTATAAAACAATATATTCCAAAGTAGATAATCTTTCTTGTGATTTGTTTCAAATAATAATTTTAATTCAGGCTTTGTAAAAGCCCTAGTCGTTCTAACTCGCACAACCTTAGGCATTACTAAATCAGTACAAGGGTTATGCTCAATATAACTCCTTGCTTTAGACCACTTAAAAAAATTGTTTAACATCTTAATCTCTTCAAGAATTGTTTTAGGAGCTACTACGCTTTCCCTTAAACGCATATAATCGTCCAGGATCTCAATGGTAATATCACAAACATACATATCACCATATTTCAGCTTAAAATTACCTAGACCTGAACAGATACGCTTAAACCAACCCGTACTCTTTCTAGTTTCCAACTGGCTTAAATAAGTAAGGATGAGATGTCGGCATTTAACCTTTTTGTAAACCACCTTATCTATATATTCTTCATCCCATAATTTTTGCACTCTTAATGCATCATCCAGATCCATACACTTAGTTGATTTGCGAATCCTATTTTTACCTTCACCTAATGTGTACCAGTAATATTTAGAATCAGGTCTTTTATATAACTCGCTCATACTACTCCCTTATATATGTGACATAATTAACGTCACGATTTGGGGTATCTTGCTTCATATCAGCGAGTAGGTCGGGCTCATAACCCTGAGGTCGGAGGTTCGAATCCTTCCCCCGCTACTGAAAAGCCTTCTCATCTGAGGAGGCTTTTTTCTTATAAACCTTCGCTATCGCTTGGTTTATAATCCACCCCGTCACGTTCCCGTCACGTTTATGTCACGTTTTTTTATTAAGAAATTCTACTTTTGAAACTACCACACCAGATTCCCAGTTCACCTTATTGTATGTATAGGCACTTATAATCGATCCATTTTTACAAATATAATTAACTGGAATTGGTATATAATGGTCTTTACCACCAATCATTGATTTTAATCCATCTAAAACCATAGGGAATTTCGTCCAAATATCATCAAGTGTCTTTCTGGATTCCTTACTGATGATTTTTTCAATACGATGCTCACTATAACCACATTGTGTATCAATATCCCATAAATCAAGCAGTTCTTTCTCTGTGCACCCTAAAACTTCTGATTGTTTTTTAAGGTTTGTTACGCTTTTGATGATTCTTTCAAATTTTAAAAATCCCACTTTGACTAGATGAACCTCTGCCTTGAAGTCAAATCCAAGATTATCCCACATTGTAGATCCTGGCTCTTGATTACGAAGAACCTCAACTTTATTAGTCAGTTCTTTTATTTCTTTTTTCTGATATTTTATTAAATCGTTTTTTTGATCTAATTCCTTTTGCAAGTCTCCTTGAATTTGCATTTTTTTATCCTCCTTTTTTTCCCCAGAGAGCAATTGTTCCAGTTCGCTTAAACTTTTTTTATACTTTACACAATACCATTTCTTCCAACTTTTAGGTATTCCCCTTGATCGTTTGTACATCGCTAGATTACTTGATGTTATATTAAATAAATCAGCAAAGTCTTTATCATAGACAAAACCTTCACGATCTTTAACATCGTCTATAAATCTATTAAATTGTTCTTGTTCTCCCATATAACGCCTCCTAGTTCCCTAAAGCAAGTTACAAATTAGTATTTAAAAAATACATTTGCGTATATGTTCTGTATTTAATACATTACATATACCAAATAGATACTAAAGTGTACTTTTTGGTAAACAAAATATGGCGAGGCGATGATCAAAAAACAAGAAATAAACACACTAATAATGCTTTACTGGACTTTGAAGGGAGTCATTTACACGGCATTGTTTGAAAATCCGATTCCGGTGCTTATTGCGAGTTTATTACTGGTTTTAGTGGTTAAATCAATTTGATGGCACGGGCAACCTATTCCTTCCGTAAATCGCCTCCCACGAATAGCGTGGTTGCTTGTGCCTCAATATTAATGGGAGAGAATAAAATGAATAGCGTTACGGGAGTCAATCCGGTCACGAATGAAACAGAGCATTATACGTTTTATGGTCACAATAGCTTTGTAAGTGCGCAGCTTAAACTTGATGAATTAACAAAGTTAGGTTACACAAAAGTAATACATAAGTGGGAGGTGCAATAGAGATGAACTGGAGACATAGGGTACATAAAGCAATTACTGGTGTACATAACTCGTATGTATATCTCAATGATGATGTGATTGCCGTTATAGATAAGTGCCGTTTAAAATACAGAAGTAAGGATAAAGGTAATTATTCCATAAATCACATTAAGAATACTAAAAGGTATTGTATTAACGGGAATGAGTATAGAGTTGTTACGGAATTAATTACTGATGTTGGTCGGCATAAAAATAAGAGGGTGGCGAGTTTTAGTAAGAACAGAAAACATTTATATGGTTCATATTCGTATAGATCTGTTTGCCTAAGAATGGAATTTGATTCTTTTTGGAATGTTCCAGAAAGATACAAGCATTGGCTATGTCCTTATTCAAAAAATCCGGTTGTATGGAAACCAGTTTCATTTACCAGTTATAGTTTATGGGATAACAAAGAAAAAACAGAAGTATTGTTGTGCAATAAAATTGGTATATGGGGTGAAGTATGAAATCATATATTAATATTAATGGCAAGTCAAATGATGAGATTCAAGCAATCCGAAAAGATTTATGTACCTCTTCTGATTTTGGAGCAATCTTAAATATTTCACCTTATAAAGATGCAGTTCGGGTTTATAGAGACAAGGTAGAAGGTTCAGATTTTAAAGGAAATGATCGAACCAGACTTGGATTAATGATGGAAGGTGTACTTGCTGATTACTTTGCTGATGAAACTGGCTATAAGGTTGTGAACGACAATAAGATCAGATTACACCCAGATCACCAATGGCTATCTACATCATTAGATCGTGTAGTTACTACACCAGAAGGTAGGTTTCCTTTAGAAATTAAAACTGCGAATGAGATGGCACAAAAGAACTGGGATGATGATTACCCTAGTTGGTATAAGGCTCAAATTCAGGGCCAGATGGCGATAACTGGATGGCATAAGTGTTATGTAATGATTTTCAGCTATGGATTCAACATTGACTATCAAATGATGGAGTTTGAATTTGATGAAGAATGGTGGAATGATGCTTTTCCTAAGTTGGAGAAGTTTTGGTTTGAGAATGTTAAATCCAATATACCTCCAGAACCAATGTCAGAAGAGAGCCTGAAATACATTCATCCAGTTGCTAGTGATGATGAGTGCATACCAATGAGTAGCGATGCAAATAAATACCTTTCTTCACTTATTTATGCGAAAAAAGAAATTGCTGATTGGAATAAGATAAAGAAGGAAGCTGAATTATCTTTGAAGAAAGAGATCGGTGATGCAGAGGTAATGCTTGGTGAGAATTATGTGGTGACATATAAAAACAGTAAAGGTAGAAGTACGTTTGATAAAAAGAGTTTTGGTGAAGATCATCCAGAACTGCTTGAGAAATATACATCGAATGGAAATAGCTATCGTACACTTAGAATAAAGGAGGCAAATAATAATGAGTGATATTAATGGTGCGTTAGGTCTTACTCAAAACCCACTTGATGTCGATCCTACACTTTTCAATGAAAAGATGTCTAATCGGGTTAAGAATCGGGAATCATTGATTGAGTGGTGTCAAAAGACACTTAGAAAAGATGTTGATTTTGGCAAACCAATGGGTAAGAAGAATAGTCTTTTTAAACCGGGAGCAGAGAAGATTTTGATTGCTCTCGGCTTAAAGCCAACCTTTCCAGACTTCTCTAAATATGTAGAAGCCGGAAGTGGGGGGGTGGAGATTGAGAACATTGTTCTTAAATGCGTAATTGAAACACCTGAAGGCTATGCTCTTGGTGAAGGTATAGGTGGAAGGCAAGTATCAAAGGAGAGAGGTGATTTAAACAAGGCTCTGAAGATGGCGAAGAAGTCTGCGATGATTGATGCAACTCTTTCGATATGTGGATTCTCCGAGCAGTACACCCAGGATCTTGAAGATATGGAGATTATAGATAATGACGGATCTGCAGTACCAAGATCGCAGCCTAAGTATATTTCATCTTCCGGTAAAAAACTGCCTAATAAATCTGGTATTATCGAAAGAATAGAGGCTTATGCTAAGTCAGATAAGTTGGGTGAAGATAGATACAATAGCTATATGAAAGAAAAAATCGGTACAAAGAAGTTAGCGAGTTTAAACATTGAACAATTGAAAGAAATAGGAATTGGACTCAAAGAAGAATACGAAGGATTATAGCGATAACGAAAAATGGAGAGGTCACTTAAAGAGTTATGCTTTGTCGCAGTTAGATTATCCAGAAGGTGTTGGTTTAAAACGCTCGTTGGCAATAAAGAGGATGATAATACCTTCTGGATTACCTCTTTGGGAGGTCTCTCCAGAATTAATGGGGGAATTAATAAATGATCTCAGAGAAGAATATTTCAGGCTCAAGAGAAGAGAGCGATCTGGAAAAAAAATTAAGCCTGATCGATCGAATAACAGAAGAAAGTGGTCACATACAGATGTTGGCTGATTGGATCAATGGCGAGTTTTGTGACGTTACTCCGGCAGTTATGGAGGCTTGTGAAGAACTTGCTGATACATATTGTGAATGTGGTGGATACGGATATAACTCATTTGAAGATAGCGATGACGTAAGAAGGTTTATAGTTGTAGAAGTTTGCAAGTGCGTGGAGGATCAAATTGAACTCACAAGATAATCAAGATATATTAATAGCTAGAGAATCATTCTCTCCAAAGATTATTATCTGGCTAAAAAACTTGGTGGCAAACCAACTGGCTATGCTTGAGCATTATCCGGCACACCAAGATTATAAAGATCAAGATAAAATAAGGGATGCGGAACAGACCTTAAAAAAATTTGATAAAATGATAGAGAAATACCACACATACCAAAATGAACCAGACCATACCAATATCCCGGAAAAGACATAGTTCAATACCTCAAGATGTTATAAAGAGTAAGCCTAAAGAAGCTGAGATGTTTCAATGGATAGCCTCAAAATACCCTTACCTTAATTTTTATTGGAATCCAACACGCTATAAAATTGATTGGGTTGTCACAGACTCAAATAACAAGCCAGTAGCTTGGATGGAAGCCAAATATAGGCTTAGATATAAGCTAAATGATTTTAATGACCTTGTGGTCAATTTAGACAAATGGATGTATGGTGTAGAGGTTTCAGATAAGACCGGTGTACCATTCACTATTATTCAGGCTGATTCTGATGGAAGGTACTGGACATATACGGCAAATAAAGATGATATAACTAAGGGTAAAATTTTTATAAAGCGAGATGGTCGCTCTAAATATCAACGTGATTGGCAAGACTTAGATGTTTTTGTACACATCCCTAATTACTTATGGACAGATCATAGTGGATAGGTTTAGCGTATCATTATTTATACCGGGTTCTCCTAAATCACAGAAGCGACATAGGACTTCTTTTAAGAATGGCAGAATGTGGAATTATGATCCGAGTAAGAAAGAAAAGGTACAATTTAGCCTTCTTGCGAGAAAACAAGCCTCTAGGTTGCCCCTAGATGCTCCAATCTCGATCAGAGTCATATGTGCCTTTGACCGACCTAAGTCGCATTATGGTACTGGAAGAAATAGTGGAATTTTAAAAGATAATGCACCAAAATATTTTACCAAGAAGCCAGACATTGATAATTGCCTCAAATTTGTGATGGATGCCCTCCAGATAAATAAAATTTGGTATCCGGACGATTGCGTAATTGATGATGTTACAATTACAAAGATTTATGCAGATGAGATCACTCCTGGTACTTACATAGAATTAAAATCAAAAATAGAAAGAAAAGGCATCCAAGATGATCCAGAATGTTAGAAAAAAGAAAAAAAGGTTAAGAATAAAACTTGTCGAAGAAGAGGTTTTTTTAAGTAAGGTTATAGAGGGGTTCAAAGAATTTATGAAATCACCATTTAGGAGGTAATATGGATTTAATAGCTGCATTTGTAATGAACGTAATTGATTATTTTTTCAAATTTTCAATAGCAATGGTTTTAACGGCCATTAGTGGATTTGCTTTTGTGACAATTCTATGTGTTTTAAAAACCTTAATTAAGGGGGAGGAATGTTAGATACTACCATTTTACAAACTAAAACTTGTCAAACATTAATTAGATTAATAGAAAAGTCTCTGGAGTACATACCAGAAGAAAGTAGCTTGAAGTTTAATTGCCGTAAGGTGATTACTGCTCAAAAAAGGGCGCAAGATCAATACAATAAACGAATAGGAAAAAAGGAGATTGAATGTCAGACAAGGTTTATTTAAACGGAATCATTATCAAGGAAAAAGTATTTGATGATGGTGGCTCTATCTTAAAAGTATCAATTATTGCTGATGATTTTAAGGAAGAGATTGATAAACATAAAAATGCAGATGGTTGGTTGAATGTTGAAATAAAGAAAAGAAGAGAAGTTAGCAATACTGGTGTTAGTCACTACACTCAACTGAATACCTACAAGAAAGAGGAATCTTCTAGTCAGGGATCTGAAGCCGGTAAGAAGGCAAATGATACTGATGATATACCTTTCTAATGCTAGTAAGTAAGAAAAAATACGACCAGTTAAAGGCTGATTATGATGAGAAGTCTAATCAGCTTGTGGAATTACAGATCAAGTATGCCGATGAGCGTAGCAATAATGAAACCTTTGCTTATAAAGTTGCACGAATCATCGATGCTTGTAAAAAACACGATAAGATGCAGATGGGTAACTTGAAACTGGTCACATTAGTTAAGAGGTTATTTACTTATGAAAAGTAGTCGCAAGGGATGGGTGAGGTTACACCGGATGATTCAAGATGATGAACTTCACCCAAGTGTTGAAGGTCGTGCCTTTACAAAGTTTGAAGCCAAATTAGATATGATTATGTTGGCTAATTACGAGCCTACAACCATTAAGGGAATTAAAATAGAACGTGGTCAATTCAGCCATTCTTATAGGTTCTTAGCCAAACGATATAAGTGGTCATTGGGCAAGGTTCAAAGGTTTATAGAGCATTTAATAGCTGATAAATTTCTCAGACGGAGCGATACACAAACGGGTACACTTTCCGATACACTTAGCGATACACCTCAAAATGTTCTAAGTATCTGTAAATACGAGAGATACCAGAGTGGTGATCTTGAAAACGATACACTTTCCGATACACTTTCCGATACACAAACGAGTACAAAGAAAAAGAAATATAATAATAAAAGAAATAATATAGGCATTTTTGAACGAAAAAAAATATTTGAAGAAAAATGCTACTCCCTAAATATTTTAAATAACGATGATAAAAAAGATTTTATCAGATATTGGACGGAAGTATCTGACAATGGTAAAAAGATGAAATGGGAGATCCATAAGTCAAGGGGTGGTACTTGGCAAATGGAAGGACGGATGAGGACTTGGAAGTCTAAAGGTTATAATAAGAAAAATGATTTTAAGCCAATTGTTGAAAAAAAAGAACCAAAAGAAATTTATAAAAAATGTAGTGAGTGCCATACCACACAAAAGTTGGATCCTGGCTCTAATGTAGCAATATGTACGCTCTGTAAGGAAGGAATGTTACTTAGCAAAGTTGAATATCTTGCAATGTTTCCTCCTAAGGTTAAACCTAAACCAGTAGAGGTTTTAAGTGAAGAAGAGCAAGGCTATAAGGATGATGTGATGAGTTTTATTGAAAGTTTTAATCAACACAAAATCGAGGTAAAGGATGAAGGTGAAAAAGACAAAAAGGTCAGAGGTACAAAAAATGAGCGAAAAGAAGTATTTGATTCTTTCAGTTTACGAGAGATTGATTTTAAAACAAGGAGATGATGTGAGTAAGGGGTTACTAAATAGATATTTATTTCTAAAGGATCGTTATCTGAAATACAAAAAAAATAAGATATAATGCTCGGCTTATCCCCATCCACAACTACAATCACATCACATAGGTCGGGCATTTATTTTTTAAATGAAAAAAAAGGATGAATAATGACCTGGTACTACTTATATGAAGTTGCAATAACCGGAATCTTTGATGATCTATTTATCGGATTTTGTATAGCAGTATTTTACTATTTGAATAAATATGATCGAAGAAGATTTCACAAAAATCATAGTGCAGATATTTAGAAGCAAGGGAAGGCATATTTGGTAACGCCTAATGTCTGGACTCAAAATCCAAATCCTATCGGTAGGTGCTTTCCTTTCGCTTCTAATTTTATGGTAAATGGGTGTTATAAAACCAAATAAATGAATACATTGGAATTATTTGCAGGATCAAGGAGTTTTACTAAAGTTGCAAAAGAACTTGGCTGCAATACATTCTGTACGGATGTAAATGACTATGAAGGAATAGACCTTGTTGATGATATAATGAATATCAAGCCTAATAGGATTCCTTTTGAACCTGAAATTATTTGGGCATCTCCTCCTTGTACCTCCTTTTCAGTAGCGAGTATTTCTACCTACTGGAAGGGTGGTAAGGGAGCATATATCCCTAAAAAAGCTGAAAGCTATATAGGTATGGCATTAGTTCAAAAAGCAAAAGATTTAATAGATTATTTTAAACCAAAATATTATTACATCGAAAATCCTAGAGGTGTTTTAAGGAAACTCGATGTTGTCCAGAATCTACCTATAAGGCATACAATTTGGTATTGTCAGTATGGTGATAGTAGAGCCAAACCAACAGACATCTGGACAAATGATGATACTTGGATACCAAGACCAGTATGCAAGAATGGTAATCCAGATTGTCATCACGAAGCTGCACCAAGAGGATCCAAGACCGGTACGCAAGGACTCAAGGGTAATTACGAAAGGTCTATGATTCCTTCAGGATTATTTTACGATATTTTTAAAAATAAATTTGCTCCGTAGGGCCTAAATCTAAAGGCTCATCCCCGATCTAGGATCCGCATCTTCTGGATCGGGGAATTATTATCATATATGGTAAACCTCTATTGTAATTAATATTGCGTATTCTTGAAAATCCGGTATGGAATTATCTGTACTGGTTATAATAACCCTCGGCAATCTTGCATCCTTTTTAGCCGGTGCTATTGTTTATAGAAAAGGAATCCGAGGAGACTCCATAGTTGAAATATCTAAGCCAGAGTCTCAGGTTAAGGAAGAATGGGATGAAATCTAGGATGGTGTTTACGAATATTGTTAGAAGTGTTCAAAGTAATAAAGAAGAAGGTTGGATCCTGGAAGAAGATCCAGAGATGCAAAATGTATTTCAATATTGTTGGTACTCAGAAAATTGTCCTTCCATTGGTATCATTCTTGAATTAACAAAGGAGTTTGTAGTCTATGCCTAATGTTGAATACACCGATAAATCCGGTAAGAAAAAGAAAAAGAAATTTAAATACACTCCAAAAGACAAGGGTAAGGCTCTTGCCTATGCTAAAGCGATGGGTGGCTCTGTAAAACAGAAGAAAACAGAGGGCAGTTATTAAGAAAGGACAGACAAATAATCCAAATGGTAGGCCGAAGGTAGCATTAGCTGAAGAATTGCGTAAAAACCCAAAGGTAAAGACGATAATTAACAAAGTAATAGCTACTGCTTCAACATTAAATACCAAATCCGAACATCCACAAGCGATGAGTTGTGCAAAGGTACTTATGGATAAATGTATTCCAAGTTTAAAGGCTCAAGAGATTGATATGAATGGTGGACTTCAAATCCAGATGCCAAAAATTGTAATTAAGAAAAAAGATGCCAAATAACCAGATAGATTTAGAATTAAATAAAACGCAGCATCAATTTGTAATGGATGAATCATCTATCGTTGCGATGTTTGGTGGTTTAGGCAATGGAAAGACATTTGGTGGATGTTTGAAAGCCGTTTTAAGAGTCTTGGATCCTAATCACCCTCCTCAACTTGGTTTACTTGCAAGACAAACTTATCCAGAGTTAAGAGATTCCACACAAAGAACATTTTTTGAGATATTACATCTCATTGGACTTTTGCCGGGAATCCACTACGAGTATAAAAAACAAGAAAATAGGTGCATCTTCAAGAATGGACACGAAGTAATATTTAGATCGCTCGATGATCCGGCAAAACTTTTATCTATAAATCTTGGTTGGTTCTACATTGACCAAGCTGAAGAAGTAACTGAAGAGGTTTATTTAACTCTTTTAGGTCGTTTAAGAGCAGTAGATACACCACAAGGATGGTTAAGTGGTAATCCATTAGGACATAATTGGATCTGGCGAAGGTTTATTAATGATCCTATTCCTGGTCACGTTATTTATAATGCTCCAAGTGAGGAAAATAGCGACAATTTACCAGAAGGATACATCGAGTCACTCCAGAAGAATTATAACGAAATATGGGTAAATAGATACCTTTATGGAAGTTGGGATGCCTTTGAAGGACAGATTTATCCGGATTATGATGCAAATGTCCATATTGTGCCAGATAAACAATTACCGAAAGAATGGTCAAGGGTTATTGCTATTGATCACGGAAAAACTAATCCTACTGCCGTATTGTGGGGAGCAATAGATAATGATGATTGCTTATGGATATATAGAGAGCATTATGAGGGTGGGCAAGATGTGGATTATCACGCAAAGGTAATTAAGGCATATAAGGACGAAGGCTTAGACGAGGTGTATTTGATTGATCCTTCAACTGGAGCCGGTAAGAAAGATGATCCAGAGACTATTGGCAATAGATATATCCAGTTAGGTGTACCAGTTGGTAAGGCTTGGAATGATGTGCAAGGTGGTATTGATAAGGTTACTGAATACCTGAAGAAAAATAAATTAAAGATTATGAAGTCTTGCGTAAATACCCAGAGGGAAATGATTAATTATCAATGGGAGCAACCAAGTGCTTCTAAGATTGACCTAAATCAACCAGAAAGACCATTGAAGAAGGACGATCACGCAATGGATTCGATGCGATATATGGTGGCATATGCCTATGATAGAGTTCCTACCGAGAAAAGAAAATCGGTAGAGGAAAGATTCATCGAGAGCATCATTATTGAACCGGAACAAGAATATAACGATTGGAGCGACATCTAATGGCTTTAGTAAACGATACCACAACAACACTTGAGTATAATGATCCTAGTGCTTTAGATAGGATTTCCGAGTCAGCCGATCATATTTCCAAGATTAGAAATTGGTTTGATATGTGTAAGAAGGCTAGAGAGCAGAAAACGGATAGATGGAGAAAGAATGAGAATCTATACTTTGGTAATCATTGGGGTAACTCAGCACCGGGAACTAGATGGCAAACCAGAATGGTATATAATTTTCCTTTTAGTGCAATAGAAACGATACTCCCTATTATTGGTGATTTTATGCCGGTAATTGATATTATGCCAAAGCAGTATAATGATATGTACTTCGCTGATATGATGCACAAAAGAGTTCAGCAGATTGCCCAAAATTCTAATTTATATGAAAAGATATTATTAGCAGTTAAGGATAGCCTCCTATATGGAAATGGATTCATAGAAGTATTGCCAGAGTTTAAAGATGATCGTTTTGTTGGGTTTGACATATCTGTGGTTGATCCATTCGTAGTAATGCCAGAAAGATATGCTACAGATATTAATCTGGATGATGGTGAATACTTTTTATATGCAGTACCTATGAGGGTTAGCGAAATAAAAAGGCAGTTTAATGTTGATGTAAAACCTGAGGGGAATCTTGATGATTATAGGGCATTTCAGATTGAGGATGGTGATGACTATTACAATGATAAGTCAGGGGTGGATATGGCATTGGTTATTGAGTGTTATTCCAATGATGATCCTGAAAATTATCCAAATGGTAGGCATACTATCATAGCCGGTGAAACCTTACTTGTTGATGAACCATTAGAATTATATCGGATGCCGGTATTTATGGTTAGTAATTATAAATCTCCTCATCAGTTTTGGGGTAAAGGTGAACCTGAGAATGTCAGGACTATCGTTAAGACTATTAATGAGACTATGAGTGCTATTGCAGACAATATTAGACAAACTGGATTCCCGGCAAGGAAGATAACATCCAGAGCAAAGGCAAAGGCAGTAAGACCATACACGGGTAGACCGGGAGAAGAGATAGTTGTTGATGATCCTAACGATGTCAGCTATGAGCAACCTCCTTCAATTCCGGCTTATATTCAAAATTTCATATCTCAAAACTCATTGTTTATGGATTCCATTACTGGAATACAAGATGTAACACAAGGAAGGCAACCTACTGGAGTTAAATCTGGTAGGGCGATTATGGCTCTTCAAGAGGCCTCTCAAACTAGGATAAGGTTTAAGATAAACTCGGAAGTAAAAAGATTTGTCCGTGAGATTGGTGAATATATGGTGAATCTCATTCAGATCTATGATACTGAGATAAGCCAGATCCGTGAAAAGAACATTGAAGGTCAGTATGAGTTTATTGAGTACAATCCTCAGGGTGTATTTGATGCTAATGGAAACCCAGAAGGTTCTCCAGAATTTGATCCATTAAGTGCTAAAACATTGCAAGATAGTGAATTTGATATTGAAGTGGCAAGTGGATCCAGGTATCCCGGTGGTCGTTTAGCAAAAGAAGAAAGGGCATTAGAGTTATTTCAAGCCGGTATCTATGGTATTGAAGATGTGGTCAAGGCATTAGATGAACCAGATAAGCAATCTATTATTGAAAGATATTATGAGCGAATGAGTGCAATGCAAGGTGGCGAAGAACAAGCACAAGCCAATCCGGTTAGTGAAGAATTAGGTGCATTAGTTCAACAAGCCAATCAAAATGGTGTAGGTAGCGAAGAAGAGGCGATGCTATTTCAATTAATTATGGAGCAACCAGAATTATTACAAGATCCAGTATTACAAGAACTAGATCCGGCTATTATGGAAAGAATTACCCAAGTAATGAATAACCAAACTACGTCTTAATGACCAATAGGAGAGATTATGAGTGAAGAATTAAAGACTTACGATGACATTGAAGTAACTGCATCAGATGTATTTGAAACACCTGAAAAGGAAGAAGTACAAGCTGATCAACAGAATACCGATGTCGAAACGTCAGAGGAGAGTACAGACTCTATTGAAACATCTGACACCGATTCTGAGGTAGAATCTGAGGATACGGAAGAGCCAGAGTATGTTTTCACAGATGATGATGGCAATGGTTTCACAATGGATGAAATCAATCAATGGAAAGATGATAGTGAGAACAAGAAAAAATGGCAACAATCCAATACTCAATCTGCTCAAGAATTGGCTAGTAACCAGAAAGCGATACAACCATTCTTAGATTTTGCTGAGAAGGTTAAGGGGGATGATGAAAAACTCGCTCCCGTGTTGGAATATGTTAAAGAAGAATATGGCGATGAAGTAGAGCAACTTTTTAAAGACTCTATTGCGATGGATACAGAGAAGATCAACAATCCTTACAAAGAAGAACTTGATAAGGTTGTCGCTCAAAAAGAGGAATTGGAAGCAAGAATAAAATTCGATGAAATGGTTTCTGAATTTTCGGAAAAATCCGGATTGAAGGGTAAAAAGCTAGATGAAGTCGTTGATTGGACTACTTCCCATTTCGAGGAAAATGGTCGCTTACTCTCATTTGAGGAAGCACATAAGATATTGAAAGCCGATAAAATGGAATCAGATCTTAAAAAGAAAAAACCATCTCCTCCAACTAAGGTCAAAAAGTCACAAGGTGCGAAGGCTATTGAAACAAAACAAGATCCTTCTAAACCTAGTAGCTATGATGACATTGATGTTTCCGGATTTAACCTATTTGGTTAAACCTTAATTAATAGGAAGGTAGATCGTGGGTGGCTAAAAGGATAGAATAAATGCCTACAGATAGTCTAGCTAGTGTAACTAGTCTTGAGGCTCTCATAAGAACAAAATATATGTCTGTACTTGCTGATAATATTTTTGTTAAGAGTCACCCTTTAGCTTCAATGCTGAAGAAAAAAGCAAAGACCTATAATGGTCGTGAAATTGGTGTTCCATTGGAATACGCAGAATCTGGTGCAGCTAACGTAAAATGGGGTGGACAACACGCTGCCGGAGACCTTACTCCTACAGTTACCGATCCGTTTGCGATTGCTAAATACACACCAAAAATGCTAACTGGAACTCTTCGAGTTACTAAAGAAGAGATGCTCATTATGAATAGTGAGGAAGCAGTAAAGAATATTGTTGATGCAAAGGTGAAAAACCTTCAGAAAACACTTGAAAAATCGTTTTCTACAAATCTTCACCAAGCTACATACACTTCCGGTCAATGGTTGAATCTAAAATCAGTTGTTAGTGCAATTTCAACTAACACAACAGAATCTCCGGCTATTGGTGGAATTACTGTAACAAGAGCTAGTGGAGCTTATACTGCCGGTGAATACTGGCAATCTCCAGTTCTTAATGCTGAAACAATACACGGAGATGCTTTAACAGAAGCAGATCTATTAAATGCTAATGATAAAGCATATTTTACGAAGCTACTTGCTAGAGGTGTTGCAAACGCTCGTAAACAAACTGGTGAAGATCCAAAGTTGATCCTGGTTACTCAGTATCACTTTGATTTACTTGAGCAAATAATGGATCCAAGAAAAACTGGTTCAAAGATGAACGAGTATATGGGTGCAATGGGTTTCAAGGCTCTTGATTTCAGGGGTATTCCAGTTGTAGCAGATAATGACATTGTTGTTGCTAGTAACAAAGCATCAATCTATTTCTTGAACACAGATTACTTGTACTTGTTCTTTAATAGTGGTGCAAAGTTTACCGCCGGTAAGTTCATTGAATCTGAAACTTCAAACACTTGGAGTATGAAGGTTCATACTTATGGTGAGATGGTATGCTCAAATCGTAAGGCTCAATGCAGAATTGATAACGTCTATTCTGATGGAACTTACATTTAGGTTTATTTCCTAATCATAAACATCCCTCTGGTCTTTGACCAGGGGGGTGTTTTACTCGGAGTTTATATGACAACTGCTAATATGATAACCTTACTAGGTGTAAGGCTTGAAGATCCAAATAAGGATCTTTTTACTGATACTACCTTATACTTAATGATAAATACTGCTCAAAGAAAATTAATGCAACTTTTAAACCATAACGCATTAAACGATTTTCAGGTTGTTCACGCAGATAGATCCCTTGTTTTAGATAACAATCTCAATGAAAGGTATCTTCAGGTTTCTATGTTGAGCGTGACTCCTTTTGGTGGTGTACACGGGATAAATGGAATTAGAAAGAATGGTTCTGATAGTTGGTACACGAAAATATCATTTCATCAATATATGGATTGGGCAAATGGTAGTATTTCAGTATCTCAGCACAACCCACTATACTGGATAATAGGAAATAAAATATATGTTAGTGAAAATGATAACATAGATGTTTATTATCTAAAAAATCCAACAGATGTTGCAAGTGGTGTAAACTCCGATTTTAACGATGTTTTTCACGATGCGATACTAGAACTAGCTGAAGCAGAATGTTGGCGAACAATAAGGGAATTTGATCGTCAAAACGATGCTGAATCAAGAGCATTAAGTATGATTGCTCTCCATAATGAGAACACTCCGGCTATGGATCACTATTCTGGTGCAGTACCTTACGATACAACTGGAGACCTAGTAATAACTCAAAGGGTGACGAATGGCTAATTACCTTGATATAATTGATTTTGATGGTATCAAGACAAATGCCGATCTGGAAGATTTAGATTCTAAAATTGCTCAAGCTATTGAGAATTTTCGCATTGTAGATGGTAAACTTGTAAAAACTTATGCCGGTGGTACACCTTCAACATTACCGGCTTTTGCATTAGGGATAGTTAATCACGCAACTACTGGGGTGAATGATGATTATGTTGTATATGGCATATATACTTTCATATCCGATAAGGTAAAGAATCCGTTAAATGATGCCGGTGATGGTTTTAAATATGTTATTGTTTTAATAAGCACCAGTAAGAGTAAGGTAAGAATATTTTGGTGGGATGAGGAGAGACCTACATTATCGCAACTTATTCAATGTTTTCCCATAACAGAAACTGCTATGGCAGTTGATTTTAATGTAGTTCATAATTTTGATGATGCCGGAGATTCTAGTGGTGGTCATTATGCTTTGATACAAGATGTTAAAGCACCAAATGGAACAAGTTTATATTTTACGGATGGTTCAACTCCAATAGGATCGTATGATATTCCAGAAGAAACTGGAACAACAAAAAATTTACATATGAATATATCTCAAGTTCCAAGTTTGTATGGTTCTCCGTGGTATGGTCAGCTAAGTACCGATGTATATGCCGGATTCACAAATCATAACTATCTTGGTGGAAAAGATGGTTCGGCAATGCTTGACAATTCAAATACCTTAACTACCGATTCAGATTCAACTGGATATGATTTATTAGCAGATATATCTGGTTATCAATCTGCCGGATTTTCAAAGTATGATAAAATAGTTGATTTTCATTATTATAGAACATTACAAAATAGTAGTGCAGATGGTGGAATTATGGTTAGAGGTATTGGTAGCAATACTTCAGCTTTTACTCAACTAGATGGAACTTATTATAATTCATTGAGAAATTCAGGGAGTGTTGGTCATCCTTTGATGATAGGATGGGGTGATGCCGTATATATAGCGTATGGTTGGAAATTATATAAATATACTTTGCCCTCTTCTGATGGTATTCATTTATCAGAAACAAAGATATACCCTACAGATAATTCTACACTTGATAGCGATTATAATATTCAGGCTTTATGCGTAAGAGATGGTGTTAATTATCTTTACATAGGGCATAATGATGGTCGAATATCTAGGGTAGATACTTCTGGAAATGTAACAGATAATGCTAATCTTGGATGTCAAAATGTAAAATCAATAAAAATACAAAAAAGAGGCACGACAACTTACAGAATGTGGATGTCTGATAATGCACAATTATTAAGATATTGGGATTTTGATGCATCTGTCACAACAACATTTTCACAACAATCTTCTATTTCAGTTAGCACAAGTAATCTTCCGTGGACGGCTGCCGATGATTTGAAGAAAATAGAAACATTTAATGCTGGTCTATCCGGTTCTAATAGTTATGAAAGTTTAATATTTTGTTGGAGAGATAAATCAAATCCTTCAACTTTTGTTACAAAATACTCTGCCACTATTCATCATAGTGGTGCTTCTGCCCCAGTTTGGACTAATCATTGGTCAAATATACAATCTGTATTTAGTAGTCTGCCAACAAACGGAAATGAATCTGTTGGGGATGCTAAGTGTTTAATAATGAAAAGACTCGGTGCTGATCCTCTTGGAAATGATAATCTTTATTTTGTTTATTCAAAATATTCTAACACTATAGGATCTAGTGATTACAATAGTTCAAGACTATATAAGGTAAAGGAAACCGGAAATGGAGGAATTTTATTTACTGATGGCGCTCTTGGTTTAATAAAAGGTCACGAAATATCTTATTTGCACGATATTACTACTAGCGATGATGTTTTTAGGTTTTCTACTGGCTATATAGTGCAGTTTTATCTTGATTTTCTTAGTGCAACAAACTCTTCTAGCCAAAAATCATTCCATATTAAGGATATTGGTTGGAAAAGTTCATTGTCAAGTGCTTGGAGTAGTAATGGTACTTGTGAATATAGATATGTTGATTTAAGTAGTAAGGTTGGATTGCCTAATGTTTATCATAAAAAAGCAAGAAATCCTATCATTCCTTCTGGTGATAGCTTTAGAGTCTTTCCCGGAAATGTAGGTCAAATTACATATAGTGGTATTACAAATGAAGCGAAGGGTGTTTGGGTAGGTTATATAGATAGAAGTTTATTTGGTGGGAAGATAGTTCATTCTCCAGACTTTTATGGCTATGAAAATAGAATTGTAAACCCATTTTCTGTAAAAGATGCAGAAACAAAACAAATATTTGAGGATAGTGATCCAGAGAGCGTTCATCCTTCAGATCGAATAAGATATACTGCTACTGCAATATATGATGGTGTCCAAGAATCTGAATTACCAACTGGTTTAACAGATGTATTACAATTATCATCTGCTGCTAGTCCAAAAACATCAAAATCAGAAATTCAAGTAAATATTACATTTGATACGCAAACATTAAATAAGCGTATTACTGGATTAAAATTATATAGGTCGTATCCTTCAACTACTGGGGTGTACGAACCATACAAGCTAGTAAAATCATACAATTTTGTTGATACCTCTATTGATGCTGATTATGATGCTGATAGCAAATTATTCTTTGTAGGAAGGCAGTATGATCAAAAATATGCCCTTATATATGATGAAGCCGGAACGATAGCTAGTTGGTTTGACTCAATGAATGGAAGTTCTTACGATAATGGGCAATTTACTAAAACTACTACAACCGGATCTGAGGCTGAGACTTTTACTGATGGAGGAGGTGTAAGCGACACGAAATTTGCATTAAAGGTAGGTGGAAACTGGAAGAGAAAAATATCAACCATTAAAAGATTGAGGCATTATAAGATTGCCGGTGGTAGTAGTAATAGCGTTACTCTTACTACGGATATTGCCTCGGATACGACATCAGTTGTTGTAAATAACTCAAATCAATTAGTGGTAAATGATTACTACTTATTGGGTTATCGTGGAGTTCATAGAGATGATAAAGAGTTTAACGATGAATGGAACGATGTTCCCGGTGGTAGTTGGTCTAGTTCAGAATCTTATTATCAAAACTATGAGTATATCAAGGTTACGGCAATAAATACCAGTACCAATACAATAACCATAGCAAGAGGTCAAAATGTTAATAGTTATAATTCTACTGCTCAAAGTTTTAGTGCCGGACACCCATTAAAATTAAATCCGGCTACTCAAGGTCACGAAATGAGTAAATGGTATCAATTCAAAGTAACAAAGGATTTTAATGGTTCTTTTTTTGATAGCAGTTGGAAAATATATAGAGAAAGAGTTGGCCCCGGTTGGCACGATGCAGATCCAACTGGAAGTTCTAAAGCGTTTGCCGGTGAAAAAACAATGTATGTTATTCCTAGAGTTGATAGAGATTCGGATGATGGTGGTGATTTTTCTCCGTGGAGATTTACAGATAATACTATCAATGGTTCTCAGATCATTAGTAGGCAAACATATCTAAATAAATTGGATACTCAATTACCAATATTAGAAAGTGAATCCGGCTCAGACGAAAACGTAGTAGAATTAAAAATAAAAGAAGCGTATGTATGTCCTACCTTTGAGCAAGACGGAATCATACCGGTATTAAATAATAAGAAATTTGATGATCCAGATTCTGATAATACTCACGTTGCAATCGGTGAATTTGAAGTGTATAACTCAATATCATTTGAGCATAATAGCACCGGTGTAAGCACAATAAGGATATTGGATGATGGATTAATTTCCCTTGAAGAGCATCAATTTGAAAGTGAAGATAATATTACAATAAATGCACAATATGGTAAAAT
>VTLG01011078.1_pt1 | contig 38741 bp, 56 predicted proteins | sample 4694571 | NCBI WGS metagenome assembly VTLG01 (sample SAMN12604809, study PRJNA352737) | marine metagenome | biome: ENVO:00000447; feature: ENVO:00000209|ENVO:00000569|ENVO:01000036; material: ENVO:00002151; isolation source: viral sequences binned using virsorter ... | reverse complement strand
AAAAGAGATGTTGATAGGCACGAATTGTTTAGAAGTATGAAGTCATACGAAGTCAAAGAGATAATAGAACGACTCAAAAATTCAAGAGAAATACAGGAGACAGAAGTAAAAGTAGGCGGTAAAGGCAGGCCGACAAAAAGATTTGTTGCCGTAGATCCTACTTTCTTTGAAGAATGATGAAGATAGATAAAAAAGCTCTACACGAAGCAACTGTAGATACGACCCTAGCTTTACCTATCAATTGGTTCTTATCTTTTTTTGTTTTACAAATTTTATTGTGGTTGGATTTCCAATCAGCATTTTTTCTTTCACTTATACAGGTAATAGTCTTAACAATATTTTCAGTAATCAGAAAGTATTTTATTAGAGTTAATTTTAAAAGGAGAGCTTATGAAAACACCAAGCTTAGAAACCAGAGACGATCAAAAGCGTGAAGAACGTGTAGCCGGATTTCTTGAAGGATTATGGGGGGTGAGTTGTCACAAACTGCCTACTAATTATTCAATAGACTTTTGGATAGAGTCTGCAGAGAAAAGCTATTGGTGCGAGGTAAAATGCAGAAGTTTTGCAGCGACTAAATACGATACTTTCATACTGTCAGGCAACAAGCTGCGTAAGGGTGCTTCTTACGCCGTTAGCACGAATATACCTTTTATAATTGTTTATGCTATGACGGATAGCGTTTGGTATCATCAATGGGTCCCAGAGCACGTTTATGACGTCAGAATGAACATAAATGAGACCCCTACTTACGAAGAAGATAACGAACCTTATATTCACATACCAAAAAGCATGATGACGTGCTTATCAGACAAACCGCTGGGTATGGATAGAAATGAAATAGGGTTGCTTTAAATTATACGTCTGCCAGATAAAGCTTCGGCTAAAGCTAGTCGTTCAGGACTTATTTCTGTTTGCTGTATCGGTGTTATTTCAGGTAACTCTATATTAGTTTGTAGCCTAGGTAGTTCTGTTTGTTGCACATCTTCTAGCAGACCTTTACTTTGATCCAATATTTGTTGTGTTTCTTCCTGATCAAAAATTAAATCGGACACGCCTTCTATAAAATCTCCGCCTGCCTCAGATATTGCTTCGCCACCTGAAGCTACTAATCTAATACCTAACTGCCTTGCAGCTTGTTCGAAAGCATCTAATACTCTTAATATAGATCCTTTATCTCTTCTTGCCATAAAACCAACAATGCCTGGTCTAGACAAAACGTTTCGCATAATTGCTAGTCCAGCAATTGTCGGTAACATTTGTATGTTGAAGGCATTAACAGCTATACCAGCCGCAATCAAAGTACCAGCTGCACCACCGGTGCCTACCTCACCCCTTGTCAGAACATCAATTTCTTTTTGAAAGTTTCTAAGGCCTCTTGTAGTTTCTTTACCAAACATAGCCGTCAGAGTTTCGTCACCGTAAGAGTCTAACGAACTTTTTAAGTTACCTGGCTTAAATATGTCTGTAATGTTGCCTTTACCGTTTAGATCAACAGCGTTCTTTAATATTTTTGTCATACTGGCGTTTTTAATAGAATCAAAAACTTCAGGAGTGACATTTTGTTTTAACAAATTGATGTTATATGCACTATTAGGTCTAAAAATTATATCAACCGTTTCATCTAAACTTTTTGTTGGTAAATCCTGAAATAATTTATTTTGTTCAAACCTTAACCTTGCATTTGACGCATCTGCTAATTCTTTTAATTTTTCAACAAACCTAGTACCAGGTATCGATCCTCTAAGTGCATTAGGATCAGTAAAATCATCAGCTAACTCCAATATATCTCTTGGTTTTAAATTAGGTTTTAACTTATTAAGTTGCTCTAAATTTCTTACGACGGTTCTACCTAAGTTCAAAGGTGCCCCTGTAGTTTCAAACAACATATCTAATTTACCAGGATATTTTTTTTCAAAATTTAATATCTCTCTACTGAAAGCATGAAAGTCAAATGCTCCTGTATCTGGATCTGTAGCTACGTCTGCCGCATCTAAAAACAACCGTCTTTGTATATTTGTTTTAACAAAATCCTCTTTGCTTTGTTTGCCTGATTTTTTTATCGTGTTTAGATAACCGTCATAATCTTTAAGACCTTTGAATAAATCTCTTAGATCAACAAAAGAACCTTCGACAACGGCTTTTTGATATATTTCATCAATATCGTAAGAGCCTTGTCTTGTTTCGCTTTTCATTTTGCCAAGCTCTTTGTTACGAAAAACACTCATACGATCTGCATAACTAGCGTTTGCTTCTTGTAACTCTTTTAATTGTTTCTCTAATCTGACTACCACCTCTTTTTTACCTAAGCCTTTATCACTAACTCTTGATATAAAGTTTTTACTGTCTGGCAATTCTCTATACAAAAACTGCTCAAAGTCGTTCAAAGCATTTGCAAGTTGATTAGATTTCACGCCCCTTATAACAGCTTCGTTGTTAGCTTTTTTAAGGTCAGATACTGCATTCCTAACTTGCACCAAGTTCAATCTATTGCTCAAGGCAGCATCTAAAAAGTCTGGATCTGTGCGCAACATTTCATCCAATTTAGTTTGATAATTTTGTTTTTGTGCTGCTTTAACTGCTTTTGTTACACCTGCTTCAGTAACATTTCTGCCTGATTCTTCTATACCCCTAACAACGTCATCTTGTATAGATTTTAAGACCATTCCTTTTAACTGGGGCGGTAGATCGATTCTTTCCTTAAAACGTTTTATAAACTCTTCTAAACTTTGAACTGTTGAAGTAGCTGAGTCCTCTACCTTAAACAAATCATAAGTTAGGTTGTTCTTTTTAAATTTAGCTATTTGTTTTTCTAGAGTTACAAGCCTAGGATACAAAAGCCTCCCAATATCTTCTGAAATGTAAAATTGATCTAGCTTGTTGTTACCTAACTGCTGTAAAGATTTATCTATAGCTACGTATTTTTTTCTGTGTTGATCGTCTATTGCTTTATAAGCCCTTGTCAATGTTTCTCTTATGTTGGCGCCTATAGCTCCTGTTTGATTATCTAAACTGTCTGCGTATTTACCCATCTCGAAAACGTTTTTTTCAACATCTTGCAAAAGCTTTCTCAATGCTTGTGTGGTCTTAGCTTCGTTTGATCTTAGGACTTGCAAGTTAGCTTGTAGTTGTTCGTCTAGACTGCCTTTGGCTGTGGCAGATATGTAAGTCTCTAAATCGCTTAGCTCAAGATTTGCACTTTCTAAAACATTATTAAGTTCATTAGTTAAATATTTAGTTGTGCTTTTAGTTCTTTCGTTACCTAACACTTGTTCTGAAACCGCCTGTAACCTGCCAGGTATTTGTTTATTTAAAGCGCTTTGTGAAGGTACAGCAGCTTCAGCAAAAATTCTTACGGCTCCTGTTTTGATTGCTTGTTTAATTTCTGCTTCAGTAGCCTCTCTGCCTAACTTTTGATCTAACTTCATGATGTCATTCAAAGATCTTCTTTTCGTGCCTTGTTCATATAATCTTAAATTATCAAAGGGTGCTTTTTTACCTAACAATAATTGATAACCTATTCCTAAGCCCTCACCCAACCCTTGTCCTACAGCGCCCAATGCAAACTCACCAGCTATAGTAGTTGCTAATTCTTGTTTATCTTGTAGCTGAAAACCCTGCATAGCGTCTAAAAGCTCCTCTGCACCTTTACCGGCACTACTACCTGCACCCGCACTAACAACCCTAGAAACCCTTGGTCTGCCTTTAAACAGGTTAAGCATGAATTTACCAATCCTACCGTACGGGCTCATAAAAGCTACCGCTCCAGCTATAGGACCAACGACACCAGAAAAATCAGCCAGATCACCTGTTGATAATCCAAAACTGTTTTCATCAACAATAACATTTACGGGTAAAACGTCGCCGTTTGTTAAAGTGACGGTTTTTACTCTATCATGTAATCCAAGTTTTTTTAGACCTTCAGGCGTAAGAGCCGCCTGCCCTTTAGTGTTCCTAGTGAAACCTTTTGACCCTACTTTAGATGTTAATAAATTATCTTGCTCTTCTAAAGTTTCTGCTCTGCCCAATCCAGATCTAAGCCCTTGCACATTAGGGACACCAGTTTCGTAATCAAAAAAAAGTTTGTCGTACAAGGGTGAAGCCGCTTTAGTGTATATTTGTGCTCTTGCTATTTTTCTAGCTTCTTCTACAGAGTTAGCCCTTATAGGTATTATGGTGTCTTCTGCAACTCTTATTTTAAAAGTTCTCATTCTTCTGTTTCTTCAAGATTATAAATTTTTGAATCTATATCGTCTGATAAAGAAAAATCTTGAGAGTAATCAAGAGTTGGATCAAAATTTATTATATTACTGATTACATTTTGGTTGCTGTCAAACACTCCTGACCTGAGGCCTGTATTATCAAAAAACCCTTTATTAGCTATTATTTTATTTTTTTGTTCTGTAATACTTGTAGCATAACTGTCTCGCGATTTTTTAAGTAAATCTAAAGTAACTGCAGGAGGCGTAAAGACATCAATTTTTCCAAATACTTCTTCAACGATTTGTCTGTCTAGGTTTGATATTGTCTTACCCGCCTCGCCTAAGATTTCTCTTATTCCTTTTTGTCTTAAAACATTTAAAAGTGCATTTGCTTTCATCCTAGGGCTTAGTTCATCAAATTTTTTACCGGTGGTTTGTCCAATAGCGGTAAGAACATTTTCTGTATATTCGCCGAATAGACCTTTCAACCCAGTTGTGGCTCCAGAATCAACCAAACTGATTACCTTATCTAATGTTTTTATTGAATCAATAGTTCTAGTTCCACTTGAAATGGCATTTAAAATATTTTCTTCAGCACCAACTATTTGTTTTGCGTCAGCGCTACTAATGCCGCTGCCTTTTAGTTGTGCTGCTAAAGTTTGTTTGTAATTCTCTAATTCTATTTTTTCTAAAAACTCTCTATCTTTTTCTAGTTGTTCTTGTTCTGCTAATTCTTCAAGTTCTTTTTCTCTTCTAGTTTCTTCGCCTGCAAGCACTATACCTTTAGCTAATCCTGGACCAAATTGACCTTCTACCACTAAGGCTTTACCTATATTTCTGACAGCCGATAAGAATTCTGGACTATTAAAAAAGCCTCTTGTTCTCTTTTGCGGTTCTTCTGCGGGTTCAGAAAATTCACCTTGTTTCTTTTGTTCAAACGGTATATCAATAGTTTCTGGTTGATCTAATGCGTCCTCAGTAAATAGCTGTGCTGCTCTATCAATTACCGTATCTACATCTTCTTTTGTATTTTCGAGAACTTCAATTTGATCCTCCACTACTTCGGGACTTGCTGGCGGAGTTGGTCCTACTAATTCATTTATGCTTTGTTGAATTGGATCTTTTACTTCTTCTGTTTCCTCGGCTTCCAAAAGATTTTGAGCTGTCAATGCTGCTCCCGCTGTATATACGCCGGTTTGTAAGGGTTTTATTTCTGCGGTATAAGAGAATGGATTGTTTGGATTTCTGCCCATAAGTTTACCAGACTTATCTCTTTTTAAAGGAAAACTTGCTGGTTTTAATTTTATATTTTTTATAGGTGCAGCGTATTTTAATGCATTCAAACCTAATATGCCCGCTCTCGATATTGCTTTAGTAGGCAGAAAAGGTAAGGCTCCTAAACCAGTCAAGCCCAGCGTCAATTTTCCAAGGTTTTTGTTATATTCTTGTTTTCTGTAAGCGTCAACAGGGTCTCTGTTTGGAGACAAATCAATATTTATTTGTTCTCTGTCTAGAACAATACCATCTTCCGTCGTTACGGCAAAAAAACTATCACCCTCTTGTTCTAAAATTACCTTTTTATTTGACGGTACAAAACCTGATCCGGTATCTGCTGCAAGGACTATTGGCGATGTAGCTTCGCCTCCGTTAGCAAAAAGCCTGCGGTCTTTGATAGCCATTAAGCTCCTCCAGCAAATTGTCCGTAGGCAGAGAATGCAGCTCCTAAGCCGGTAGCTTTTGGATCAGGCGGCAAACCATAACCGCTAGATATTCTACTTTGACTGGCTTCGTATCCTGGCAATAAACCGCCTACTAGTCCCAATGTTTGCAAAGGTAAAGCTTGTTGATCGGTCTGTTGTTGGAATCTACGTCCTGCTTCTAAGTCTTGTATGCCTCTACCAAGACCACCAAGTTGTAAAAGTCTGCCGATATCAGTACCGACTAAATTCTGTCTTTCTCTACCAAGACCGCCAACATCAGAGCCAAGGCCTCTAAGTAATCCACCAAGACCTGTCTCACCTGCCGCTAGTCTTTCAGTAGCTGCTTGCTCTCTACCAAAATCTGCTATTGATCTGTCAAGCGCTCTTTCAAAACCTTGTGATCTAATACCAGATAAAAGCCTACCTAATCCTTCACCTCTAGCAGCCTCTACTTCTTCTCTTTTAAGTCTGCCTCTAGAACCAAAAGCACTTTCTCCAGCTCTAGCAATATCGTCGGCAAGCATACCTTGATCTTCAATAGCAGCTTTACGGTTAAAATCTTCTATAACTTGTTGAACTACCGCATCCTCAAAGGGGTCCATAAATTTACTTGCAGAAGTTGGGTCATAAGCTCTACCAACTGCACCTCTTAGTGTTTCTAATCCTGTCAGATATTGTTGTTGTGCGTCGCCTAAGAGATCTTCTTGTCTACCTAAGAACCTATCGAATGCTCCTGTTTCAGTTTCACCAAGACGTATCGCTCTTTCTTCTATCGGCGACAGACCAATAGTTTCTCTAAGGGGAATATCTGTTTGTAATCTATCGGTTGCCGCCTGTTGTAACTGATTAAAAAACCCTGGTGTTTGTGCAGTACCAAAGTACAAGCTCCTTAATAAAGGATCTGATTGTATTTCGACTATATCTTGCGTCTCAAGCCTAGGGTCTACAGAACCTGGCGCATCTAACATGCTAATACCCAAGCTTGGTTTTTGAAAAAATCCTATCATTACGCTACTCCTTCAAAAATTCTCATTAACTTCATCATGTTTTTGGCACCCATCTCTCTATCCGGACTACCGTTTTTTAAAAGTTCTATTCCTGTTTTTGTTTTTGATATTTTAAATCCACCAGCACCGTTATTAGCTTTTGCTGTCATAACAAACTCGCCGTCACTTAGCATAGCTGGTATGTCGTCTGATGTTCCGGTACCAGGACCATTAACATCACCACCGTTACGCATATCCAGCTCAGCTAAACCGCCAGTTGCCATCATTCTCCTTGGTAGTCCTACTTTTCTTTTCGGTCCAAGGCCTAGATCAAAGCCACCGCTGCCATAAACAGGTTGTGGCATCAGATCAGGTCTGATTGTTGTTCTTACGTCTTTTATGCCGCCTTTTGTCCTTTCTGTAGCCTCTTCAACGGCTTTACCGTAGGCGGTGGCCAAAGCTAAAGCTTTAGGGTCTAGGCCACCTTTCGACGGGTCAAATAATGTTCCAAGCCCACCACTATCATCAAAGCCTAATAAATCATCAAAAATAGCTGCTACAGGATCGTCTCTAAATTTATCTAAACCTAATTTATCTTCAAAATAATCTTGTATCTTTTCAGCTGTGGTTTTATCTTTTGCTTCAACTGAAGAATCTGTAGGTTCTACACCCTGCCTTCTTTGAAAATCTTCAAAAGTATTACCTGTATCTAAAGCTTGTATTCCTGTTGATAAAGCAGTTGGAGTTGAAAGGGCTAACTGAGAGGTTGAAGGTGTAAGCGTACTTGGATCGAAACTAGATACCATACTTTCTGCAAAACTGCCATCAGGTAACCTTACTGTACCGCCTCCTCGTGGCGCGTCCGACACTGCTAACGATGGCCCTAAGTTTTGTGAAACCAGACTATTTGCCGCAGCCGCGTTTCCTTCTTTCAAAAGAGTTAGATAATCAACTTTTAATTGTGGATTGATTGCACCTAATTTACTCGCAGTTGCTGCTTTACCAATTGATCCACCTGCAGCGCCTAATGCTGCCCCTATAGCGCCGCCTTTCAAAATATCTTTGGCTTTTTTACCTTTTAACAAAGGATCTGTAGCTCCAGCTACACCACCTGCTAAAGCACCTAACTGTACAGGACCTAAAGGTATTCCAGATAAAGTCAATCCCAAAGCAACTGCATAAGGCGCAGCATCTTTAGTTCTTTTTTCCAATCCTTTTGCTAATGATTTAGCTCCAAGCTTTCCATCAACGCCTAGTAAGTTTTTAAAACCTGGTTTTTTGGTAGCGCCTTTGACAAACTTCTTTACGCCTTTGCCTACGCCTTTGAGGGTCTTTCCTATATCTTTTATGCTAAAAAATTCTGGTAAGCCAGTTTGCGGGTTAATTGAATTATTTGCAGATCCAACCGTAATTCTATCTATACCTACGCCTTTAGCGGCTAGGTCGTTTTGTACTTGTTTTTGTAATTTCTTATTCAGAGTATTAGGCGGTATAACCATCTCACCTGTACTCAAGTGGGCTAAGGTATCGTCCCCAAACCTTCCTAACTTTGCAATACCACTCAAACTGTTTTGTAATTCTTGCATAATATTATGAAATCGTAACTGTTACTGCTCCAACGGAAGCAGTCATAAAGGCAGGGAACTTAACGTTTTCGTTAGCCACTGTTAGTAAGGCGAAGGGAGTGCTTAAATTAACAAACTCTACCCCGTCGAATAATTGTAAGCTGTTTGTGGTTGTATTAAATATTAATGAACCTTCATTAAATTTAAGCGTATCACGCTCAGCTTCTGTCAATTGTAGCGTATTGTTCGGGTCAAAACTACCTAAGTTGATCTCTAAAATACGAACTAATCTGTTAAATAATTCTGCTGTTACCTCGCCATTTGCAATCGGTAATCTGGTTTCTAGAAGCTTTGCCATTATCTTCTACCATCTCTTACCACATCATAACGAGTCGATCCATAACGCCAACCTACACCTTGGTTTGATTCTTGACCGTCGTTGGAAGCAATCCTCAAGGCAATCTGTCTGCCCCTAGCTCTTATATGCGCTTGTTGAGTGGTTGGAGTTACGGTTGATGTATCTGCTGTAGTCAAAGTATCTCCTGGAAAGTTTCTTGTTTTAGTAACTATATTGACGGTTGAACCTGAATCATTATCTAAAAACTTAATATCCGGTATGAGCCTTCTGATAAAAGAAAACGAATCCCCTTCCCCAATATCAAAGTCTGAAGACTCTATAAATACATTTGTCATCTCTGAACCGTCGTCATCAAAGCCATCCTCGTGTTCATATAGGTAACCGCCTGATGCAGCTTGGGGGTAATTTTCTATTCCAGCGTCTAACCAAACTGTTCTTGATAGTTGTCCGTAATACCAGATTCTATCCGTATAATTATAAATAACGTATCTATCTATTTCTGAAGAACTAGCTGATGGATAGTACCAACCAACCTCTGAATGTTTGTTGTTAGTAAAAGCTTGTACTTTATATATTTGTGAGTTGTTAATATCGCTGAAAACATAATTTTTTACCGTACAAGGTAACTCTGCTACGGTACCGTTGTAAGTGTAAAAAGAATCGTAAGACATAAAATAAACACCATCAGGTGCAGTAACGGCTGCTTTTGGACCAACAAGACCGGTTGATTCGTTTATCAAATTGACTGCAAAAGTGAAAGGCGGTCCTACGAACTGCATGTTGTAAACAGATGTGTCGGTAAAAATTATAATCTCTTGTCTTGACTTAACTGCTCCCATAATTTGCGATCCTGAAGATAAACGCAAAGAACCTGCTGTATTAGTTAGTTTTGGTTCAAACTCAAGTAAATCTTCTTGGTCGCTGAAAGCAATTAACATAGGATCTATAGCTTGTGTTCTGGCTGTACCCGCAGTATTAAGTGGATCTGCACCTAGAACTATTAAATGTCTGTCTATTTCTGATGTTAATACTTGTAAACCAAGGGTAGGGACAAGATTGGCTCCTGTAATACCTGAAAGTTCTTGACCTCTTTTGGTATTTTCTGAAGATGCTGCACTACTAGGTAACCCAGTACTTTGATCCCATCTGTAAATACCGCCTCCTCTTACGTTAAAAACTAAATCTTCGCCGTAGTTATCGTGTGTGTATATTCTTAGTTGATTAAGTGCTGATAAAGGAGTGGTAGAACCCCAACCACTTGCTCCCCAAGCTCCTACACCCCAACCCGTAGATTGCACAAATAAATCAAGACCTGTATTTATTTGGTAGTAGCCATCAACGCCTGATCCGCCGTTACCTGAGTCACTAGAATTTGCCGTTACTGTGCTGCCTGATGTGTCTTTAGCTGTAATTTTGTATGAATCTCCATCAACTATGCTGGTTATTTGGTATTCTTGATTTAAAACTGCTGCAGTTATGTTGCCGCCTAAAGAAATAGCACCTTCGATACTAACAAAATCATTTAGTACTGCACCATGACCCGTATCTGATACGGTCAATTCAGACGAGCCGTTAGTAGCAGAGAAAGTTATGCTATCTGTACTGGTTTTTCTTATTGGTGTTATATCTGAAAAACTTGCGTTGTTTTCTACTATGTAATATTTGAAATGTGTGCCTATACCTAAAAATTTTGTACCAGCTAAGGATATCCAGTTGTGTAAAGCTCTCGCAGTTCCTTGATATGTAGTGTTTAAAAGTTTTGACCAGCCGCCAAACTTTTCTGGATGCCCCATACGGAAGCGCACAAGGTTGCAGTCAAACCAACCGCCTTCGTTATCGTATGCAGTCCCCTCTCTATTTATTCCAGGCTTAAACTGTGCCTTTTGTAACGCCATCTATACCTCATGCCAATCTTTACCTTGAAACAACAAAGACTCTGCTTTTCTTCTCCTGACTAAGCCTTTTAAAACCTCGCCCCCAGCTTTGTTCCATCTTTGCATTTCAAAAGAAACATCATTTAGTCTACCTTGATTTAAAACGGTCAACATAGTTGAGTTTCTTAAATTGTTTGGTCCTAAATTATAAGTCCAACAGACCAAAGCATCAAATTGATGTTGCTCAAGCGGATGCGTCACATATTTTTTGACGTATTCTTCATACTCAGGCATTTCCTCTTGTAACATAACTTCAGCTTCTTCTTGTGTAATTTTTAATCCTTCTTGAACATCTTTCGTATGACCGTAACCTATGGTCCAAACGCCAACGCTATCCTGATAAGCCTGTAATTCACACCCTTCAAATTTTTTTATTAAGGCAATACCTTCTTTAGATATGTTCATTTTTTCTCCTAATTAGTTGTAACGGTTCTGTAGTAGACGACAACTTCTTTCAATTCTTTTATGTATCTCTTTAGTTCTTGCATGTTGTAAGACATAAGTTCGTAATCTGGAACGGACATAGCTACAAAAACTAATCTACCTTCTTCTTTCTTTACTCTTTCCAAAAATACATCAATATTTTTATCAGAGACGACATACCAATACGGAGCTTTTAAACTTAGTTCTCTAGGTAGAATTGGTTGTGCAATCTGTCTTTCTACGGGCTTTGCTACTACGTCTACCTTTTTAGGGATTAGACTGCAACTGTAAGCCATCATCAAGACTGTCAATATTACGACTGTCTTGTTCAATACTTTCAAATACTTCTTTTGTACCATTATTTACTCTCGTTTCTATCAAGCCAGGCTTAGCTGCAGCTAGTTTGCTTAGATTATGCCGTTTGAATATGTCTAAATATCTAGACATTTCAAGCTCGATCTCTTGATTTTTGTTTTGTAAATTAAGCAGGCCTTGAGTTTGTAGGGCAAAGTCTTTTTGTAGTGTTTGTATTGTTGCTTTTTGTTCTTGATCTCGCAAATCAAAAGCCTGATTCAAAGCAGAGAGTTTCTGGTTTTGGTAGTACAAAAACCCAGATAAGGAAAACAAAACCGCAATAACGCCTAAAAATACTTTTGCCATAACAAATTATAATAAATTTTAACCTGAACTCTGCCTTATTACTATTGTTGATGCACTCCCGCCGTTTACCTTGACCTCGTTGACAACGCCATTTTGTTCTAAAACAACGGTGTAACTATTACCGCTGTCTATATTGATTGCTGCGTTTGACCCAACTGCTCTAGTCATTTTGATCTTCTCGCCTGTAACAATAGTTGTAATCTGCGTTTTAGTGTCCTGGCCAACGCTTGTACCTTTTATGTTTGTTGTTGTCGCCTCTTGAGCAAGCCTGTCTTCATCTTGTATCTTATCCAGCTCACTAATAATATCTAAAAGGTCCTCCAAAAAATTTACGTTCAAGGCGTCGTAGTCCAACTCGGTGAACTCTAAACCTTCATCTCCCAATCTTTCCTCTGCAAGATAATCAATATCAAGCTCATTAAAATCTAATATAGGATCGACTGAATCAGAAGATTGTTGTTCCTCGCTAGTTTCTTCAGACTTTTTTGGCGGGGAAACAATAAGCATGTTGTCAATAAAATCCAAAGATAAATCTAATATGACAGGGTCAGAAGGCAAACTTTCAAGTGTAGTGGTGGTTGTAGCCTGAAAAGCTTGATTTAATAAAACGGTGCCCATATTTGTGGTTATTGATATTTCGCCTGAAGGGGCGCCGTCTTGATCGGGCAAAAGAATAAACAAAGATTCTGAAGTATCAGGATTAACAGTCACACTAAAATCTGTGCCTCTGATACCTACGGTTGCAGAGTTTGTACGCAAAATCATATTTTCTTTAGGGACTTTGCCAGTAAGCCCTGTAGTGAAACGTGCTGTACCTTTTAAAAAGTTTACGGCTAGTTTTGATTTAGATGGATCCGGATCAAAAACAAACTCGTCAATAATTACTTGCGAGTGTTCGGTAATTTTTATTGTGGTGTCATCAACAAACTTTATACCCATACGACCAGCTTCTGTTTGAGCTTTGTCGTAAGATTGAATTACAAAGTCTTTCGTAGCCGCAAAAGATTCATCTCGTTCTATTTGTGCAAAACCTGTAACTTCGTTGACCGAACCTACATCAACAACTTGTTGCGGTTCCTTGGTCGTTTTGGATAATGCAGAAAGATCCATTTGAGCCTGTAGAAATGACCCTGAGCCAATCATTATCCAAAGTAGAAGCCTGCGTAACATTTAAAGTTCTTGAGCCGCCTGTATGATCTAAATAAAAGTAACCGCCTTGATAGCCATCGCCGTTGTAGTTTATCGTATTATCTGATCCGTCGATATCCATATAATTTGTTGCAAGATCAACATCAATATCAGAATCTATCGTGTTGTTAGAACCGTTGATAATCCAATCTAAATCTAAAGTTGATGCCATAGCTGCGGTTGCTTGATCTAAAGACATATCGTTTGATGATCCCGTTACTTGTATGTTGACGTTGCTTGAATCAGCACCGTAAGTGTTGTTTGGATCTGTTTGTATGTCAAAAATATTAGAATCGCCGCTAAACTCAAAGAAACCGGTATATGAGTCTGCATAAATATCACCTTTGAATAAGTTGCTTGAACCTATTTGATTTATATCCAGGGTCATAGTTACCCCATCAAGATCGAGGGCGGTCATGCTTCCTGCGGTAGCTGTTGCCCCTCCGACCAAGTTTCCTGATCCTAGCTGCTCTACATCTATATTTATAGTGTTACCAACTTGATCTATAGATACTTCGTTATCTGCTGCAAACGCAATACCAAAGAAAAAAATTAAAAAATATTTAATCATCTTTGTAACTCCAATAGCCTTTTATTATACCCTTTTCAACGTTTTTTAATACTGCCATTTCGACAGCAGACTGTAAAGCTATAGTAATTGACTCGTTTTCAACGTTTCCGTTTTCGATTTCGATAAGTTCTGTATTGTTTCTAACAAACCTAAATATGTCTTCGTTAATACCAACACTCAATATGCTTTTGGTTGTTGTCACTTCAGTAAGTATTCTGCCTGTTAAAACAGAGATAAATCGTAGGCTAACCGTAACCGTATCTTGTCTGTATTGTCTGCTCATGCCGATACCTAAGATCCTGCCGCCAGTCCCTCCTGTCCTTATGTTGCTTTCGTAACTTACTACGGCTCCCTCTATAATTAAGCCTGCGAACATTAAGGCTTTTAACTTTTGCGGTTCATCAAAACTTTCCCTGGTAGACCGTATTAGTTGTCTTTCTTTGCTGAGATTGTCTAATCCAATCCTTTCGACCACTTCAAAAAAATTACCCCTAGCCGTATTTTTTAAGGCTTGTATTAAGAGCGTGTAAGGAGCTTGCGTAACGGCTGTACTGAATGTAGCAAAGGTACTGTTGCTGCGACGTTGACCTGTTTGGTCTAAAAAAGAGTTTGGATATACAGCGACTACAGGCTTCACTTTGGGCTCTCTAAGTTCCCAAAGCTCTGTATTAATTACGGTTGCAACCTCTGCTAGTCTGGTTACTTTAAAGTTTTTTAATGAATATTCGGATTCTAATAAAACGCAACTAGAAAGTGAAACTATTAAGAGGAAAAGTAATAGTGGTAGTTTCGCCGTATTCATCTGTAACTATAAGTGTAATGTATTCATCATCAACCTTATATTCTATAGTGTTTCCTTCTAGTTCTATCGAACCTGAAGTCTGGGCATTTTCACCAAAAAGACTATCAACTAGCTGCGAACTAAGCCTAGCGTAAACTCTAGATTCTAAATTCCTAATAAATCTAGCAAGCGTAGTATTGTTGGCATCTCTTTCTGCTTCATCTAATAATGTTTGTTTTTTATCTTCAAGGGCCTGTTTTCTAGAGAACTGTTGATTTTCTATAGTAAGAAAATGTTGTGAGGTATTTATACCTGAAAAACTTGGTGACTTAAATTTAAACACCATCTCATCAGAGACTAAAAAATTAGAAAATAATACTAAAAATAAACTTAATAATATAAAGAATATTACAGTTCTAAGTTGTCTTTTCTTGTGTTCCTTCCAACTTTTCATTTGGGTCCTTTAGTTTATGTTCTTCTTTCAATTCCAAAACAGTATTGACCTTTTGTTGTAATCGTATCATATCTTGATCCAAAAGGCGTAGTTGATCGGTCAAACGTATTATTGTAGCTTTCATCTCTTGTACCGCAGGATCTATAGTTTTAGTAATTGTTTGCCAGACGTAATATACAAAATATCCTAACCCTACAACCATAACAACCGGAAAGCCAAAATCTGCAACTATCTGTACTATATCCATTAGTCTCTTCTTGCATCTATTTTTCCATCTTCAACAAAATTTTCAGCCCTAGCAATACGATTAAGGTCAGGGCTTAAATCTAAAGCTGAAGAAACGCTAGTATCTATACGGATCATATCGTTGTTCATTATAGACGCACGTGTAATAAGCATTTGTGTGATACCTTGTATGGTTTTAATTTCTGCAACTAAACCGTCCATAAGTTGTTTCATGACAAGAAATATAAAATAAGCCATCACTAAGGCTCCGGCGATAGGCACACCTAATTCTGCAATTAGGTCGAACCATTCCATTTAATCCTCGCCTTTGAAGTTTTTACTTGAGTTTGATGTGCCTGCGTACAGACCGAACCAGGCGGCACCAGCGCCAACGATAATAGATATTAAACCGCTTTGCTCTAGAGACGGATCTTCTAAGCTCATGAACCACATAGTTGAGTAATATAGGAGAAATATGTAGACGCTCAAAAAAAGCCTAGGAAAGATCCGCCAAGAATCTATTGCTCGTGCAAGATGTATCCATTTTTGATACGGATTAGCACTTTGATTGTGAGGAGTCACATCAATATCTAATTCTAGCTTTTTCTTTATTGGTTGCTCTTCCATATCTAAATACTATCGGGATCAAATATTCCTTGGTCTATAAGTTTTTGCCTGTTTTTCATGTGTTGCTCTTCAACATCAGCTTTACTTTGACCAAAATATTTAACTGCAAAACCTTCATCTACCATACCTTGATTTATGTCTTCACCATCACATACAACTGTACCTAGAACTCTGCCGAACTTACCCCTAGAATCTTTTAGTTCCGTTCTAATGACAACTTGATCTGCCATCTCGATTGCTTTTGATAAAAAAGCAGAAGCAAGTTTACCTCTAGCTTTTTCGTCTTTGTTTCGAGTTCTAGATTCTGGCGTGTCAATACCAAATAAACGTACTCTAGAACTATAAGAAACAGAAAAACCTAAATCTAATATTACGTCTATCGTGTCGCCGTCAACAACACGCTTTACTGTACAACCGTATTCATACATCAGATTACCCTGGATGTTATTTCTATCGTGGCCATACCCGCGTACAAGCCCCATATCATTAATTCTAATCTACCAAACCTTTTAGAGCCTTCTTCTAATCTTTTTTCTATATTTTCGTAACGGATAGCGCATTCACGTTCATGCGAATGTATTTTAGTCATAGCCTCCCTAGCCGTTTCTATATCGCTCATTTTTTCTTTTTACGTTTTTTTGTTTTTTTTACGACCGTAAAAGCTTCGTTTTCTGGTGTGTCAGGATCATCTGCTATATATCTTCCTTTTTTATCTCTTGCTCTTACTAAAATAGTATCGTCATTTGCTAAAAAATATAAAGCTGGAAAAAGAATCACAAAACAAACCGCCGCAAAAATATAAATTACATAATCTTCTGCCATCTTACTCCTCCTCGTCGTATTCTGGATCGTAATTACTAACTCTAGTAATCCCGTCATAAACTATTTCTCTTTCTTCTTCAGGTTCTATCATCATGTTAAATTTATATTATAAGTATAATTATCTCCTGTTGGTGCAACATATTTACCATGTAATGTTGCTCCAATCCAATCCGTAGGTATACCGCCTTCTGCATCTTCAAAACCATAACATATTTGATAATTAGGATAGTTTGATCCTACAGAAGTCAAAGCTATAGAAGACGTATTAGTTTCCGAGGTAGATATTGTAGTTGCTACGTCTGATATTGTCGGTTGTCCAGGAGGGTCTGGAAAAGTTGTCATAATAGCACTTGGTCTAGCTGTTATTGTTCTAGTTGTGCTTGCTCCGTTAGAAACCCATACTTTAAAATAAGAAGTTCCTGAACCACTAAATCCCTCTGCTATTCCTAAAACAAGATATAATCCTCTACCACCAGCAGTATTGAAACTAAAAGTAAAACTATCTGTTCCTGTCCAACTTGCTACCGCTTCGTTGTAATTTCCAAAACTTTGTGAACTATAACCATCTCCTATTCTGCCAGCAAAATATTTATCTAAACTAAACTGACTAACTACATTATTTGGATATACAAGTTGATTAGAAAAATCAATAGTTGCGTATTTAGACCTACCGTAAAACTGCGACATAGATATTTGCGAACCGCTTGAAACTACTCCGCCTAATTTACGCAAAGCAGTATCATTCATGCTTACTGCTGCGGTGGCCGATGCATCTAGTTCTAAATTAATTGATTCTCCTGCGGTGGATCCACCTAGGGATATAGGACCTGAACTGTTAAGTTGGTCACTCATTTTTTAAGTTCTTCTATTTCTGCTTTTAGTTCCTTGATGCCTTCAATTAACAAAGGCACTAATTGTTCGTATCTGACTGCTTTCGTACCGTCAGGTCTAGTTGCACAAGCCTCTGGCAAGATGGCTTCTATCTCTTGAGCCACAACACCTACATCAGACTTACGGACAAAGTAATCGTCCTCTCCGCCTCTTTCTTTTACAACTTCATCTTTCCAGTCGAAGTTATAACCAGATATAGCTTGTATTTTTTCTATTGAGTTTTTTATTGGATTTAAGTTTTCTTTTAAACCTATATCGGAAGAATAGTAAGCTGTAATATTATTGCTTGCTCTTATCTCACCAACCGTTCCTGATGCATTAGTACCCAGACCCAAACTATCTATATAGGCGTTTTTATAGGCTAAAGATGTTGTTCCAAGATCAACATCAGAATCTGTAACTGGGGAAAGAGCTCCATCAGTAAGTTTTACTTGATCTGTATTGCCTACCTTAAAATCTATTTGATCATCTGTATCTGCGGTAATACTTGTATCAGCGTCAGCGTCTAAAATTAGTTCTGTACCATTCATATCTAAAGATGTAGCAATTGTTACACCACCGCCATCAGCTATAGCTATAGCGTTGTCTCCATCAGTAAATTCTATCAAAGGCGTTTTGACACTTGTAGATGCGGTCAAAGATGTAGAAATAGTCATGTTAGCAGCGCTTGGTGTACCTCCAAGAGCTAAATCTGAAAAAGCATCATAAACAGCAGCTCCTGAACCACCACCGTCAGAATAAACAACTTTTACGGCATCTGCAGCTATAGTTACAGTCGCTCCTGATCCTTGTTTGATAATTATGTTTTGCGATCCGCTAGTTGCGTTTTCAATAATCCAAACTTTTGAAACGGTATTAGGTCCAAGAGTAATAGTGCATGCAGAATCTAACGTGCCTGTATATTTTAAATATAAGGCCCTACCAGCGTCTGCAGAGAAGTCTGCTATTGTAGTGGTGTGTGTATCGGCATTAGTAGTAATAGCTTCAGATCCATAACCAAAGGCATCAGCAATTAAAGACAGGTTCGTGTTTGTGCTTGTACCCCAACCACCACTTTCATCTCCTGTAGCAATTTCTTTTAATCTTAAATCGTTGTCATAAGTAGCCATAATTACCTCTAAGCAACATCTTCCCAACTAGCCGTTTCACTTTCATCTATATCAGTCCAACCAGGGGTTTGTGTATCGTCAATATTACTATAATTTGGAGTTTGTGTCGTATCAAACTCATGCCATATTATTAAGTTGTCATTAAGAGCTACAGTTGCAGAAACACCATCAGGTCTAACTTTAGCCGCAGCGGCTGGTGTAATAGAGCCAACAGCAGAGGTTCCTACTTGGCCGCTTGGAGTAACATTAGCCTTTCCTACAAAAGACAAACCTGTTCCAACTGCTCCTGTTGCGGACTGGCCTGCAGGAGTCACATTAGCCTCAGCGTCTACAGAAGGCGCTCCTACGGCAGAAGTAGCTGCTTGCCCTGTAGGGGTAACATTAGCCTCAGCATCAACGCCTACGACGGTTACTGCGCCTACAGAGGCATTTAACGTCGGTAGCGCAACAACTGCTTGTGCATTTACACCTGGAGATGAAAAACCGCCTGTCGCTACTTGCCCTGTGGGAGTTACATTAGCTTCTCCATCTATTGTTGGTGCGCCAACGGATCCTGTAACTGCAAGTCCGGCAACCCCTATATCTCCCCCAGCAACAACTGCTATACCGCCTAGCGTTGAAGTTGCTGCCTGGCCAGCAGGTGTAACGTTTGCTTCAGCATCCGTAGTTACAGTCACTGCACCAACTGAACTTTGTAATCCCGCTAAAGTAGCTATCGCTTGGGCATTCACACCAGCAGTAGGAGCTCCACCTGTACCTACTTGACCGCTTGGCGTTACGTTTGCTTCGGCGTCTATCGTTACATTAACCGCATTCGTAGGATCAGATAAAAGAGCTTGTGCAGATACACCTGATAGATCTACTTGTACGGGGGTTCCACCTAATGACGCAAAAGGCGACTGAGAAAAGGCGGATATACCAAACATATTAGCTTTCCGCTATTTCGTTGATGGTTTTGGTTTCGGTTTCTTTTATTTCTACAGACGCAGTAAGTTGTTGTTCAAAGACAGAAAGTGCTGCGGACAATACATCTGTTTGTCGCATGAGGTCTTGTTTCTTGACTCGTAGTTCTTGTATCTGACTCAACAAGTATTTTTGTTGATCATTTAAATCAGCTACTTCGTAGTCTTGATCGTTTATAGTAATTGTGTCTGGCATTAATCGGCTGCCTCTATGGTTAGTGTGCCTGCGTCAACTTGTCGTAGGATTTCTTTGTAGTGTCTGTTATTAGGGTCTAGCGGTACGAACATTTCTACATTTGCCAATACGCCTTCTTTATTTACTGCTTCAATCACAGCTTTTATAGCAGTATGCCCACTACCTTTTATTTCGTCTGCTATGTATTTAGCACTTGTAATGTTCATTATTTCTTCCATCTATAGCTCCGCCTCTGCTGTAAAGTAATCAACATATCCTGCACTTGAATCTCCGTTATCTGGAATTGTATACCAAGCTAACCTTTCAAAAGTGTGATAAGTGCTACTCAAAGATGATGCACCCATAGTTTGAGTAGATGTAGGAGTATGATTCATGGGAACAGGTAAAGAATAAAAAACAAAACCTCTGGAAGCAGTATTTCCATTGTAATTTGTGCCATATAACACATTAGTTTGGTTAACCATTCCGTAATAATATCTATAACAAAGAAGGGCTCTTTCTTGATAAGTTAATATTTCAAACTCAGTAGCAGCATCGCCAACTTCTAACTGAATTGCTGTTATATAAAGCTCATTACTTGTACTAGAAAAAAAATTACTTACACCTGCTGCTCTATTGGCATTAGTTATAGAATTCCATGTTTCATTTAAAGTTCCACTTGTAAAAGTAGTGCCAGAAGCTAAAAAAATTTGAAAATACAAGCTTAAATTAGCATCATTACCAAACGCTCCTGTGGTGTCGGCAGGAAAAGTTAGTTCTACTTTTGACCAAGATGAGGTTACTGAAAAACTTTTAGAAACTTGTCTAGTATTATCGGCATCGTATAGCTCAAGAATATAAGTAGCACTTGCATTACCTTTTACCCAAAAACTAGCTGTAAGTTGTTTTGCTCCGCTTGTGCCTTTTTTTACATGCTGTAAATTATAGCCTTCAACTCTTTGTTGTAATGTTAAAACTTCTCCTACACCTAAAGAAGTGTCGGCTGTCGTGCAATCTAATTTAAGACTCGTGGTTACATTACTTTCAGCAGGTGCATCTTCTGTTCCTGCGGTCATTGTGACTCTTCCTGAACTTAAATTACCGTTTAAAACCCACCTATCAGCAGTAAAATAGTTTTCTGATCCTGCAAGATCAGTTACTTGTTGAGCTCTTTGATAAATACCAAAATCACCGTTGATTAAAATGTTTCGTCTGCCTAAAGGAGTTGCGGTATTTATTAACTCTGCTGGTACGGTTGTATTTGCCATTAGTCTGCTGCCTCTATTGTGTTACCTGCTTCTACCCAAGCTAGTATAGCTTTGTAGTGTCTATTGCCTTCTGATATAGGTACTGAAAGTTTTACGCCATCTATAACCGCAACAATAATATCAACTTCGCCAGATATTACCTCTTTTTCATACTTAGCTGATGTAATATTCATTATTCCTTCCATCTATAACTCCGCATCTATGTCTACATACGCAGTTCCAAAACTATAAAAACCAGATGGAGCTAGATTAGTTAGACCTGTATAACCCGTACCTTGGAACCTAGCGTTCCACGTAGACATGGTGTGTGCTGTAGTTGATCCTGTGCCAGAGGGACTACCCCCAGCAGCAGTTAGCCATTGCCATTGCGTACTACCCGTACCCTCGCCACTAATACTTATAGACGGATCGGCTCTTTTTTCTACTTGATAATCAAAAGTTCCATAAGCTCCTGTAGTGTTGTAAGCCTGTCCTATAAATAAAAAAACATTTAGTTTAGCTTGCTTGCGTTCAAAATATCTTCTACATTCAATCAATTCTTGATTATAAGGTCTATGTTCAAAAGGAGTAGCGTTGTCGCCTACCTCTAGTTGTACGCCTGTTATATACCAATCGTTAGATGTGCTATCAGCTAAGTTTACTTGTCCTTGAGCTCTTGTATTATTCGCATTATTAGTCGCCCAAGATGTTTGTAAAGTACCGCCTTGATAAGTTGAGCCTGCTGCTAACCACCAATACATCAACAATTCACCGTCATTTGTGTATTCGAAAGCCGTTGCTGTATCGCCGTCAATCGTAATGGTTTTCTTCTCCCAAGTATCAGCAGAGCTAATGGTATAAGATTGCGATTGCCTTCTGATACCACCAGAATTATTGTTATAAAACTCAACTATATAAGTGCCTGTTTTTGCCGATCTTACCCAAAAAGATAAAGTAAGTTTTTCAGCAGAAGAAGTGCCAAACTTTAAATGTTGTAAATTTATCCCTTCTATCTTTTGTCGCCAGATTAAATAATTACCAGCATCCAAAGAGCCGTCTGCTGTTGTGCAATCTAATTTTTGTGAAGTTGTAAATCCTCCACCTGTTGGCACAGTAGTGTCTTGCGAAATAGTCCAAGTGCCTGCACTACTGGCTACAAACTCCCATCTATCTACAGTATAAAAACCCGTAGCAGTTTTTCCTGTAGCACTTGTTCCTCTTTGTGCTACTTGCATATCTCCGTTTATAAACAAATTCCTACGACCAAAAACTTGGTCGCTTACCATTGTTTGATCTACTTTAGTTAATGCCATTAGGGAGTTTCCTCTGCATCTCTAGCTGTTCTGTCTTTATAGTCACTTCTGCCTGTAACTAAAGTTACAAAGTCAGCTTTGTTACTCGGAATAGAATCTGTAAAAGATTCATCGTTCATAAGTTTTGTAGTCCACTCAGACTGCATACGCTTCCAACAGTTATTTATTTTTCCTGTCATCGCTGCTTGTGCCCAAGTATTAATATCCAACAAATCATTTTTTAAAACGAGTTGGTCGGTATCGTCTATTTCTATTGTTATTGTTAGTTTTGCCATAATTAATTTTACCTCGTTTTCTAACTTAGTAGTTGAATACAAAAATTTGAATTTGAATCTATATCCATTTGTGCTGTGCCGCCGCCTTGATAAATCCTAATAAAAGCAGTGTCGTTAGCATCCATATCGGCTACACACGTAAATCCCATAGTCACATAAAGAGGAGCAGAACTAAAATATTGTGAACCCTGACCCATCAAATCCCCCCATCTGTTACCGTTACTTGTGACTAAATAAAGATAGTAATATTGAAAGTCTGTAGGAACGCTCTCCATTCTGACATTGGTTGAAACTAAATATTTGCCTGTAACGGGAGCAGTAAAAGTGTAAGTGCCTGTATTAAAGTCGCTATTTACATCAAAAAGTTCTGAGTTAAATTCTACTGTTTGATCTGTAGCAACTGGTATATTAGCTTGAGTGCTAGCTCTTTGCACATGAACTGATGGTTGTAAAGGTTTTGTTACATGACCTGCGGAGTCAATTTTCATTGCCAACGTAGCAGCAGTTCCAAAGTTCCAATTATCATTAGCATGTTGATACTGAAGATACCCACGATACGAAGCATCACCAGAAGTACCATCAGCCATAAAGATAGATGATTCTCCTGAAGTACCAGCAACTATAGCCATACTTGCGTTACCGCTTGTGTTTGTAAGAACTATTCGGTCAGAAGCATTATATGTAGTTAGACCCATATGTACGGTATCGCTACCACCAACTTTAATATCTATCTGGTCATCAGTATCAGCCGTAATACTAGTATCAGCATCGGCATCGAGAATCATCTCGTTACCGTTTAAATCTATTTGTGAGTTTTTAGTTATTGCCATTATTCACTCGGTTTATTTTCTTCTTGTATTTTTGCCGCATCTTTATAATCGCTTCTAGCTGTTATTAAAGTTACAAAATCAGCTTTACTACTAGGTATTGAGTCGGTGAACGATTCATCATCAATTAATTTTGTAGTCCATGAGTTTCTCATGCGTTTCCAACAATTATTAATTTTGCCTGTAGCAGCTCCTTGAAACCAAGAGTCAATATCTACTAAATTATCTTTTAGTATTTTTTCGTCTGTGTCGTCTATAGTTATAGTTATTGTAATTGCCATAATTTTTCCTCAATATAAAAGTCCACCTTTGAACCAAGTATGATAAGCATTAGCATAAATCAATGCACTTGTGCTTCCTGTGGTATAAGGATGATAACCAACCGTATCATTAGCATCTAAATGTACATAAAATACACCAGTAAAAACACCCCCAGCATAACCGCCTACGTTAAAATCAGTATATGTAGCTCTCGCTGCTCCTGAACCTGTATTTATAGTAAGCCAAGCCTGTTGAAAATTAAAATTAGAATAAGCAGAACCAATAAACCAATAAGTGCCGTCTACGGGAGCAGTAAACAAACCTGTTGATGTGTTGAAATCGCTATTAATATCTTCAACTTCTGCGTTGTATTCCACAGCAATACCAGTATTTGATGCGTCATATCCTGATTGATCTCCACTTCTATAGGCATGAAAATATGGTTGCAAAGGTTTTGTTATGATTCCTGCGGAGTCAATACGCATCGCCTCAGTTGAGGAAGTGGATAAATATAAATAGTTACCGCTATTATTATGAATGATGGAACTTACATCATCATCAGCAGTATCTCCAAACACAACGCCTGCAAGACTAGAAGTACTACCTGTTATAGCCATAATTCCATGGTCTGATGCGTTGTTTAAGTGTAGCTGTCTTGAAGGACTGTCAGTTCCAATACCAACATTTCCACCATTTTCTATTACTACTTTTGAATTTGTACCGACAGTTGAGCCTGTACCTATTACTAAATCATCAGCAGAATCATCTAATGCAACATAAAAGTCTTGAGCATTACCGTCAAAAACTATTTTAGTATCTTCTGCTCCGCCATCACCTATTGTTAGAGTGGGTGTTGTGCCTTTGAGTGTCATAGCACTATTAGTTAGTGTTAGTACCTCAGTTCCAGCAATATCCATTCTAATAGTATCTTCGTCAGAACTTTCTTCGACCATCACTTTAGTATCACCATCAGCGTCTGCTAGTTGCACCGCAGAGTTAATCTGACCCACTGCTATTGATACTACTTCTATCGATACTCCGTTAGCGGGAGCAGCAGTAAAGGTTAAAACTGCATTACTGATACTGTAAGTTGCTTTTTCTTGGTAGACACCACCAACAAAAACTTGCGTGTTGTTTTCGTTAGTAGGAGCTGCCGATAGCGTAAAGGTAGTATCTGAACCGTCACCTGTAAACTCGTCTACTAAAATATTAGACGCTGCTGCGGATATATCGGTAATAGTGTGAGTTATGGCCTCTACGGCTGTACCTGTTGGCGGAGCAGTAGAAAAAGTTAGTGTTTGCCCAGATATGCTGTAAGTGTCTTTGTTTTGATAAGTACCGTCTATATAGACCTGGACTGCGTTCTCGCTTGTGGGTGTTACCCCTAACGCTAGAGTTGTGTCGCTGTTGTCTCCTGTCATGGTTGCTAGAACCATGTTTGATCCCTGAACATTATTTAAAGCAGAGTAGATTGTAATAACTCTACCGTTAGCAGGAGCTGTAGAAAAAGTGACGGTGGTCCCTGAAACAGTATAAGTATCATGAGCTTGGAACACACCGTCTATAAATACCATAAGTTGTTGTTCGCCAGATACTGCGTTGGATATAGTGAAAGTTGTATCACTCCCGTCTCCAGCAAAGATATTAGTAACTAAAAAGTTACCTTCACCAACATTACCCCAAGCAGATCCTGAGTAGCCCTCAAACTTAGACGATGTGGTGTTGAATCGTAGGTCTCCCGCAGCGGGTGAACTGGCCCTTTGCGCCGTTGTGCCTGTTGGCACGTTAAGAGCTGTATCAAGCTCTCTGATTGTTTTACTTGCCGGGAGAGTACAGAACACATCTTTTGTGCCTGCACTAAAATCAACAGCACTATCGCTGTTAGAACTAGAAAGGATGGTTGTCCTGGATAGCGTGTCTGGCGAGGCATCGGTAACTGTTCCGATACCTACTTCAAACTCCGCCGTACCTTGGCCTGCAATACAGTAGTAGGTAACGTTGCTGTTACCTATACCAGCGACAAAGGTTTCAAAACCGGTAGCCGCACCGCCTAAATTTATGGTGCCTGTACCAGTTGTAGTGGTAGTTTCCTTTACTCTGTCGTTAAGGACGAAAGCCACTTTGCTTCCTCCTTACGCTATTCTAATAATAGCTGTAGACGCCGCTTTTGCTGGAAATACTATTGTAAAATCACCTGCCGTAGAAGTTTTATCACCACCAAAGTCTATAGTAGCAACTGATTTATTACTGTCTGATGAGTTGTAAATCATACAACCTCTTGCAGTAATAGTAGCCGTACCAAAGGTGAGATCTGAAAAATCAGTAACAGCAGTAGTTCCTGTTGATGTAGGAGTCACGTTTGTTAAATTTGATCCACCAGTACTATAACCGGTTCCAGACGCTTGTCCGGTTGTTACGAAAGAAGTTGTAGTTGCTCCCAAAGTTGCAGAACTTGTATACAAAGCCAGCTTCATTGTGTCACCACTACTGTTCGTAAAGTTATGATTACCTTTTAGTAATTCAACTTTAAAACTTGTGGTAAGTGTAGATGTAATAGCCATAATTAAATCCTTTTTATAATTTCAGCTAAATTTTCATCACCAGCTTTAATAAGCTCCTGAATCAAACTAGCTTTGTAAGATTTTATAGCATTTTTTATGTAAATTAAACAAACTTGTTTTATCTGATCCTCATAAGCTTTAGCTTGCGCCTCTATATGCGGTTCTAAATCTTCAGATGTGCCTACTAATTTTTCCGTAAGTCGTTCAGCCCAGTATTCAGGCGGATGTCCGCCAAAATTAGTTGTGGCAACCTCTACAACGCCAAGTTCAGGCATCCCGTCAGGTGTTATTTTTATTACCATTTTTTTGGCTCCGGAGATTTTAGATGGTTATCTTCTCTGCCTATTAAAATAGGTTGTTGTTCTACTTTGTTTACAGTCATTTCGCTTACTTTTTTGGTAAGCAATCCTTTTTCGTCTTCTAAAACAACTAAGGGATCTGCTAAACGGTGGTAGCCGTATAATTTTTGCTCGGCTGGTACGTTTGTATCTAATAAACCACTTGTCCCTGCTACTTGTACTTGCATGCCTTCACTTATACATTTTGATAACCAAAACTCTACGCAAGCCCTACCGGACTCTGCAAAGTGAAGATTTCCTTGATAGGAAAAATCTATACCAAATAATTTCAAAACGGCTACTTCGTTGTACAAAGCAAAAGCGATTGCATAAGCAACGGTATTATTTATGTAATGACAATTTGTGGCTTTGAGTATTTCATCTATAGGATACTCGACCAACCCTGGGCATCTTTTATCTAATTCACAAGTGTATATAGGTCCTTTATGCTTTTGTAAAACTTTTTGCATACTGCCAGTTTGACCGCCAGCATCATCTGTATCCAAAAATCTGGATGCAGGATCCATCATGAAAACTCTATCGTGATATATTACAGAAGCAACCGCATTAATAGTCCATACTTCATCGAAATGACTTGCGTGTGCTTTCGCCAAACAATAATCAAACCAACTTTTACCAAGGCCTACAATTGCAATTGTTTTGCCTTTCAACTTTTTTATTTTTGCCAAATTAACTTACTTGCGATCTCAACGAATCATAACGGTATTCGTCTCGCCTTCCTCTTCCCTCTGCTCTATTTTTTAACCTGGCCATCTCTAAGTTAAATCTAGTTTCGTATAGTTGTATTAAATCTGACTCACCCTTCATAAAAGTGTAAGCCTCCACTAAACATCCGTATAACAAACCATTTCTAGCATTTTGTGAAATCCAAGTCCCTGTTGTATCAGTCACCAAACTATTAGGCTTGTGTAAATAGTGTAATTCTACTGCATAAGCTTGATCAGGCACCGGAGCTAATATGATAGTGGTACCGTTGTTTGATCCTGTAGATAATTCTTTGTCAAAATCACCGTAATAAAGAGGCAACCCGCGTAGATTAGTATCTGTAGGGTCCACATTGTATTCCTGCATGAAGCTTGGATGTTTTTTATCTAGGTATGTGTAATCACCGTTGCTGATAACGGCTAACGAAAAACTCATAATAAAATCTGTTGGACAAGTAAGAAACCTGTTACCTGCAGTCATGTTACCCTGCACGTTCTTTCTAAAAAAATCAAATTGTACAAGTTCAAATATTCTTTCTTCTGCGGTTTTTATGATATCGTCAAGAGTGCTTACAAAAGTGGTTTCTGTATTCTCGGTATAGTTTTGTATTAAAGTTTTTAATTCAGCTAACGTCATATCAAGGTGTGTTTGCAGTTCCGCCCATACCAGAGTGGATTGTACAGTAATAATATAATGTTGGCGCTCCAGAAGCTACCGTTATTTGTGTGTAGGCACCAGAGCTGCCAGGTGTACCGCTGGTAGTCACACCCGTAGTATATTCTGACCCGCCGCCGTGCGTGCCGTTAGCCGTAGTAGAAAACCTAAGCGGGTGTCCGCTGTTAGAAGAGTCTGATTGATCAAATCTGTAGGTGCTACCCTCTGATAAATTGAGAGTCGGACTTACCGAGCCATCTAAATAATATTTATTGCCGTATCCATAAGAGTTAGTACCAGAAGCAACTGTTACAGTATAAGTAGTCACAGAACTTGTAGTGACAGAAACAGTTCCTAAAGATAACGTTCCAGCTTGGCCACTTAATGTTTCATTCACAGTCGTCCCTGTAACAGATACAGATCCTAGGGCGCTTGTTCCTGCTACACCATCTGGAGTGGCTCTATTCGCTGGCACGTTCTCTGTTGTAGTTACGCTACCTACAGACGCTGTGCTAGAGACTCCTTGAAAGTTTGATCCTAGGATATTTTCATCAAGATAGTTTGTAGCTGTACTGTTTTTATAGCTTACAACTATAAATCCCTCACCGCCTTCAACATCATTATTAGGTCTTGGTTTGTACAAAGCTTCAGGATCTGCCTTTGCTCTAATAGGTTCTAGTTGTGGATGTTTGCTTTCGTAACAAGATGGACAAGTTTTTGCACCGTTCCATTCTTCTTTAAGTTCGTTTAGCTTGTATTCAAAACCGCAGCGATCACATAAAGCCCTAGCAAACTTACCAGTTGCGTAAGCCATTACATTACCCTGATGTCAGGTCTAATTCTAAATGAGGCTCTATCTTCGTCTTGATCGGCCGCTCTCCTAAACTCTTCTTCGTACAAAGCTTTTAATTGTGCGGTTTTTTCAGGCGCCCTTTTGAGCGAAAGGTAGTAAGCAAGACCTGCAGTAAAACAAGGGTAAAATCTAAAAGGCATATCCATTGTGTCAATAGCCTTATCAGCATCATCCATTCTAACCATTTTATTAAAAACTAAAATGTCAGTCGAGTTTTCTGGTGCAGGCCAAATCTTCAACTTTGGAGTGCTTAACTTTTCGAGAAAAAATTGTGAAGGTCTAGCCTGCGTTGTCTTATTTGGTATATTTAAATATTCACTTCTTGATATCCTGTTCATGCTGATATCGGTTTGAGTCGTGTTGACAGTCCTTCTTACCACTACATCAAGAACATCTATCACATTCGCATTCAAAGAATATTCTGTAGTTCCTTGTGTAACTGTTTGAGTATCTTGTTCTATTGTCCATTGATTTAGTCCTCTATTTGCCCACTCGGCTAACATAAGGTTTATGGATCTTCTTGCTGTTTTTAAATCGTAACCAGTCCTAAGTTCTAAACCGCATCGTTCAAATGCTTCTTCTATAAACTCAGCAACGTTAGGTTCAAAGTTTGTGCTTCCTGAAAGTGCCATCAATCATCCTCAGCATATAAATTGTCAAAAATTCTATTTACGTCAAGGGTATAGTCTAAATCAGATTTGGAGTAGTGTATATGTGCAGATGGTCGAAAATCTGGAGCTCCCTGTCCGGTTTCAAACCAAGCTGGATGAGTAACCCTTACTCTGTTATTTGGTAAAGCCACAATATTTCCTGTCCACTCGCCAGCATCTAGTAATTGCATAACATGACTTTGCTTGTGTTGAGCAGGATCATCGGCTATTTCATTTTCTGAATAATCAACCGTAAATAAATATTTAGCAGGAAAAAATTGACCGTCTATTTTTGCCATCCAAGGACAAGGAGTAGCGCGATCAATTACATAAACAGAGTTATGGTGTGAGGAGCAATCCCAGGGTTGTGCGTCATGTACAGCCATAGGCTCAGGCCACTCTTCTAAAGGTATGTCTGCAACTAAAGCGGTTATTGGCATTCTTGCCCACATAGCACCACCGTGCACAGTATCCTCTTCTTCACCTTCTGGTTCTATACCTGTAAATATAACCTGAAAACTTAAACATCTACACGGCATAGTCGTAACACCAACGGCCATAGCGTGTAAGAACTCGCCGTGATATTTTTCGTGATTATGTGTGTATTCTTTTCTTATCCAGCACTTGAAGTACGGAATATTACTATATAGATAGGCCACTATTTCTTAGCTCTTCCTCCCCTCCTATAGCCTTTAGACATAATTTTGCCACCGTTTTTATAGCCTTTTGACTTGACTTTACCACCGTTTTTCATGCCTTTAGATTTGACCTTGCCACCGTTCTTCATACCTTTTGACATAACTTTGCCGCCATTTTTCATCCCTTTGGATTTCATCATGCCGCCGTTTTTCATTCCCTTAGACTTCATAGGTCCGCCGTTACGCATTCCTTTAGATTTCATCATACCGCCGTTTTTCATGCCTTTGGACTTAACTTTACCGCCGTTAGCATAACCTTTTGTTCTTTTGTACATGTTAGCTCCTATTTACTGGTTTTTTTAGTAGTTGCCTTTTTTGTAGTTTTTTTGGCAGCAGTAGTTTTTTTCTTAGGCATATTGTAATAAATACGCTCGTCCGCTACTGGTTTGTCCTTTCTTACTTTTGCAGATTCTCTAGCTTTTTGTTTAGCTTCAATCTCTTTGTCCTGTTTTGTCTTAGCCATAATCTTACGAAATAGTTGTTACTTTTCTTTTATTGTTCATAACTTTACCACAGCCCCTGGCTATAAACCCACCATTTTTTTTCTTGACGCGGTTCTGTTCTTTCATTTTGCCTTCTATTACAGATTGCATGTGCGCTTCATAAGACGTTTGTTTACCATCGTCCATACCAAATTTTTTCACGGCTCCTCCTTTATTTTTTGTTACTCTTGCTTTTGGCGTATTTGCCACAAATTGTGTTCCTCTAGCTCCTGCAGCTTTTTTCTTGCGGGCGGTTGCTGCTCTTTCTGCTTTCGACAGACTATTTGCTTTAGATTTTGGTAAGCATCTATCAGGATTTTTTTTATTTTTACTCGTGCCGCAAGGGCCTTTTATTGAACCGTCTGTTCCTATACGAACCCAGTTTTGTTTGCGCCACTCTGCTAACTGTCCCATTATCTAAGCCTCTCTCTCATAACTATGCCTTGTCCTCTTATAGAAACTGGACCACCGTTAGCTTTTTTTTGTCTTTTAGATTTTTTTGCGTAATTAGGATCTTTGCAGTATTTAGACGCAGCCATATTGGCATAGGCCGAAGGATATTTATCAAATGTTCTTTTTGCCCAAGCAATACCTTTAGGACAAATTTTTCCACCGCTTTTTGCTTTAGCCATTTAACACCGCCATTGTCTTCTCGACCAATAATTAGCCTTAGTTCTATCGTCACCTAAATTTTTGCTACGTGCACAATAAGCCTTTCTTTTTTTCGGGTTATTTGGATGTGCACCTAATTTAGGATCACCAAAAGTCACTCTTTTAACTTTTCTACTAGAGGGATCTTTCACAAATACTACTCTGGTTTTTTTGCCAAATCCAGGCTCACCTTTTCTTATCCTTCTAGGTTTGTTAAGAGTTACTGTTTTGCCTCTATACTCTGCCATGTTGTTTCCTTATGGCATCTTTGCCTTGTTTAAAAATACTAGCTATTCTATTTTTACCCATAACTTTGGCTCTTTGCTCGCCTACGGTTAAAATTTGTATCTTTCTAGCAAAAGGTTTTTTAATACGTTTTACTTTATTAACGGTAGCATTAGCGTCTTTAATGGTAGCAAACTTTATGCTAACAGTGTCCTTTGGATTTTCGTCAGTATAAAGTCTGCGGCCAGATCCTTTGGGTTTTTTACCTGTACCCTTTTTAGGATCTGCCACGTTTTTTTCTACCTGCGCAGTGCGCTCTTTCGCTGAAGCCTTTTGGTCTTTTGCAATTTATCTTGCGCTTCCTTGCTGTGGACCATTTTTTACCCATTATTCGTAATTTTTATTCAACACCAAAATTATAGAATACGCGTCGCCGCTTGAGTGTCCAACCGTAGTAAAGTCAATATCGCCAGTTTTACCTGATCCAGCATTGTTTGGAATACCTGAAAAACGATCATCATAGTATTCGTCACCGGTGCTGTCAGCGGGTAGAGGTATGGCTAACACATTAGTTGACGCATCAAATTCAACGTCAACACCCATACCTCTTGTCGCCCAATAAATTCTGCCGATTGACACTCCAGTGCAAGTTTGTCCTGCGTTGTTTTTTGCAAGCGCAGAAACATCAACTTTTTTCACTGAAGCCTCACCGGTACCGTCTGACTCATTGGTAAATTTTAAGACTGCAACTCTTTCGCCATCTTGAATGGTTTGAGATGTAACTGTATCAGCCATAATTTACTCCTTATCTTTCTACTGCTGCAACAACGTAGTCAATAGTCATGGTTTTAGCTGCTGCTTCACCATTTTGTATACCAAAAGAAACTGTTAATTCTTCATCGTCTGGTAGATTTGTGTTTACGACACCTACTGGTGCTGCATTGTTTACAGAATAAAACACTTTAGAAGCATCAGGATCTATAAACCAAGTGACTGTAATGAACGTATCATCAGCCATAGTCGCAACATCTTCTGTAGTGGTAGCACTGTTATCTTTCTCAACTAAGAAATCTAAACCAGCATCACCGTCTGCTGAAATAAAGAAAACTCCATCGGTTGTATCAAGTGGAGTTGTGTCTGTAATACCAAGACCCATTACGAAGTCTGATTGATCTACGTCACTTACTTTGAATCTAGCTGAGAAGTATGCTTTCTTGCTAGTGCTTAATTTAAAACCTTCACCTTTCAGTTGCAGAAAGTCTAAATCGTTATCACCAGCAGCGTTAGTAAGCAGTAAAGCTCCACCGGCTGATGAAGTAACTGCTTCAGATGCACTACCTGAACCAGCCTCTGTAGTTGTTATAGTCCAATCACCAGAGTTATATGTAAAAAAGTCATTGTGATACATATAAAACGTTTGGTCTGATGGATATGGTGCGAACATAGGCTGGTTTTTCTTGTGCTCAGTTGCAACAGTATTACCCGCCCATAATATTAAATTTTGGAAGTGTGGATTAGCCATTATGAACTCCTTTTGTTTGTATTAATGGAAACCGTTGCCGGCCCTCATCAAGCTAATTATTAGAAAATTCTACTACGGTAGATATATGAAAGCAATTGAAAAAAAAGGGGGCCGTAGCCCCCTGATTTTATTACGATTGAGTTAAAAACGTCGTAATCTGCGTTCTTTATGCACCTTGAGAACCAAAAACTGCTCTAAAGTTAGAGAATCCAAAAGAATATCTCTCTCTAGCTTTATATCTCATGTTTCCAGTATCAAAGTCACCCTCTAAGGCTGTGCTTAATGGAGCTCTTTGGAAGTGTTTGAAACCATCAGGACAGTCAGTTTTGATGAAGAATGCATCAGTATCTGTCAAGTAATGGTTTACAACATAACCGTCAGGCATCATACCCATATTTCTAATAGCGTTTATGTCGTTATCAGAAGTACCAGGTCTTCCTGGAGACTGTAAAAGTCTGTCAGCAATAAACTGTAGTTGAGGTGGAATAATTAACTTCATTCCTCTCAAAGCTATTGTTAGACCTCTATCGTCCGTAAACGTAGAAATACTAATTAAAGCGTCTTCAAGAGAAGTTTCGTTAAGATCCGCCATAGTTGTTGCACGGTTTGCCAAAGTTCCACCGCCACCCATAGGGTGATCTGTAGCAATTAAAGCTTTACCATCACCGCCAGTTGTACTGAACGCATTGTTCAATACAGAAGCAGCTTTGATTTGCTTAGTATTTGCCATTGATCTAGCAAGTGCTTTCGTGTATCTAGCACCAAGTCTGTCATAAAGATTATCTTCGACAGCCTCTTCAGTTAGAGCAAATGCCAAAGCAACTGTTTCGTGTGTGTACCTAGAAGTGTACCCTTCGTTAGCAGTATCAAATCTTACACCGCTACCTTCAGATTTTACTTCAGCGTTACCAAAACCCACGATAAGAGTTTCTTCTTCAAAAGCTCTGTCAGAAGTTTCTGTTTCAAAAATTTCTTCATGCTCAGCTTCGTACCTTGAATACTCCATACCGAACAAGGCGTTTAAGCCTGGCTCTAATTCTTTCGCTAATTGCGCTCTATTAATCGCCATTATTAAACTCCTGTTTTATCACGGTAGAAGTGCTCATTGATTGTTACAATAGCATTTACATTAGCTGAACCAAGCTCGTTGTTGCTTGGGTCGCCAGAGAATCCCATAATTCTTAGCTGCGCACTTGTTGCCGCTGTAGTTGCAGATATTTCAAGAGCTGACATGCCAGTTTTTACTGAACCAGTCGTGTAAGAAATATCAGCGTTCAAGCCGACATCGGTTTGCGCTAAAGAACCAGCACACTGTACTTCAAATACAGCGTCAGGATCGTCTTCTACAAATGCTACTATGTCAGAAGATACTGTCCCAGTAGGAAAATGCGAAGAAAATACAGTTTCACCATCACTGTTAGTAAAACTACATCCTCTAAACACACCTAATATTTCATCACCAGCAGCTGCTACTAAAATAGTACCAGTGTTAGTCATTTTGACAGCATCGCCTGAAAAGATATTTCCAGATGCTCCTGAGGCAATTGAATACTCAGTTGTTCCGCCGTTTGCGACACCAGAGCCCAATTTACCAACAAGGCGCATTCCGAAAGGGGCATCTTTATTAGCCATAATAAGTCACCTATTTTGTTAGTTAAAGTTTAGTGGTCACTCGCGTGATCCACCACCAAAAGTTACGCTTGATTTCCTTTCCGGTTTTAAAATCGGAGAGGACGGATCGGATTCCCTCATGAGATCATTGTCAACCGCATCTTGCTGCGTTTGGGCGCGTTGTTCGAAATAGGAGTTTCTTTCCTCACGCGTCTCATTAGGTATCTTAGCCAATAGCAAACCACCCACAGAAACTACCCCAGCGTGCTTTCCGTCGTCGAGTGAAGGGATCTCAAAACCGTCTAGCTCTTCAGCTCTAACAAGGTCGAAACCTTCTCTGAGCCTAGAGGTTACGTTTTTCCGATCTTCTTGACCGACTACTTCTGCTCTAATCCAGCGGTATGTATAACCGTCCGGAGCAGGGGGAGTATCCAGCATTGTTGGTGGACTCCAAGGTTTGCGAGCGTCTTTTTTAGCTCGTGTGTCAGCAGAACGCGAAGTTCTGTTTTGTTCGTTATTTGCTTTTTGCTGGTCTGTCATCTTTTACCTCTTTACATATTTAGCGTACTCGTTCAACGGTACGTTAAGTTTTTTAGCCATTTGCACCTCTGAAGGAGTCAATTTTACTTTTCTCTTTCCGCTTGACGTAGCATCAACTCTTCCTGCTGATGCAACTTTTTGCTGAGGTTTTGCTTTCTCTTCAGCCGCTTCTTGATCTCCCTCAAAGCGTCCTGGAAAATAAGACCGCATACGCAAATCAATTTCATTGTAATACTCGTCAGATTCTGGTTCAACCCCTTCATAAATAACTTGTTCATGAATTGTCTTAGCAGCGTCTGTCATTACAGGATCTTCGCCGAACCAAGGGTTGTTTTCTGCCCAAGCTTCGGTCTTTGCACTTGGCTTTCTAACCTGTTGAACTCTCTGCGGAATCTCTGCAGTTTCTTCAGCAGCTCTGACCTCATGCGTTTTTAAATTATCCTGTACTTTGCTTTCTTCTACAGCTATTTTTGATAAAACCTCTTGGGCTTTAGCTATTTTTTCGTAGTCACCAGCCTCGTGTGCTAGTTTCAAAGCATTAACCGTTTGCTCTTTTTGTGAAGCTAATCTGTTTTCTGCTTCAGATAAATAAGTTTTATCTAGGTTAGTGTTGGTAGTTTTTAGCTTGACGTTTTCAGTCTGTATGCCCTTAGCATACTCTAACGCCGAGTCTCTACCTCTTTCAGCCTCTCTAAGCTTTCTGGTTAAATCGTTAATCCTTTTTTGAACTTTAGAAGAATAATCTTCTAGTTCTTCTTCTTTTTTAGTTTCTTCAGTTTCAGAAACATCCTCAACGGCTTGTGCCGCCTCAGCATCTTCTTCAACTTCTTGAACCGCTTCTAAATTAGGTTCTTCTAGCTCAACCTCGGCTCCAGGCTCCGGTTGTTCTAGCTCTTCATTAGCTAACGCTTCTTCTGTCATCTTTACCTCATACTGCAAGGATGTCGTCTGGATCTAGTATGGTGGCTATAACTTCATCGTCGTTTATTATTCTGCATTCAGAATCATCCCCCAACTTGAAGCGAGCTCCCGCGTATCTCCCTATCAACACCCATTGTTTTTCTTCACACCAAGGTTTTGCAAACCGAGCTGTGTCCTTGTAACAATCAGGTCCCATTTTAACAACGTAGCCAACAACAGTAGCTAGAGACTCTCTATCTATTGTTTGCTGAACTAAGTGTATTCCGCCTTCCGTAACCCCTTTGCCTTTATACGGCAATATAAGAATACGCCACCCTGTAGGTTGCGGCATTCTCTCTAATATTGATTTGTCCAATAGGGACGGATCTAAAACTCTTTCTTGGGGCTCGACGTAAGCGCTGTCTTCGTTAGTGGTAGCTTCTTCGACTTTTTCTTTTTCTATCTCGTTTGCAACGTGGTCAGGCACTATTACTGATGTCATCGTCTGTTACTCTATCTAGCAGCTCTCTATATTTATCTTCTGCCTCGACGAGAGAGCTGTAACGTCCTCGCAGAAATTCGTATTGCTGTATATCTTTGACTCCAGCCAGCATTTGATCTTGTATTGCTTGTTTTGATTCTTCAAGCTCTTGCAAATACTTTTGGCTGATCCAAATTACAGACATTAATACACACCAGAAAACTTAGTGCCAAACTCTGCTGCGCCGACTCCTTTTGACTTGCCTTTACCCATACCTGGTTTTGGTTTGGTATTAGCAACAAAAGTTTCTTGCTTAGCATACGCGACACTACCCTTGTTTGAATAAGAGTTCATCTTCTTCGCTGTCGGGGTTTTCTGATTTTGTGCGTCAATTTTTTTAATCATGTGCCAATTCTCTAAGAAGATTATATTTTTTGCAAGATTTATTTACCTTGACCCCTGTATCTTTTGAATTGTTTTTTGCCTTGTTTGCTGCGAACAACAGTATTACGACTGCCGCCGTTGCCTTGTGAAGTGTGTTTATTCTTGCGCTTGTTCGGATCAACCGTAACAACTACTCGTGTTTTTGCCATTAACTACGGTTTTTTTCGCGCGTTAAAATCCTTTGTTGTTCCAGCCTAGCTCTTGCTGTATCGTCACGCATACCGGCAATATCTTCTTGTGCTTGTATTCTTTCACGATCAATCATGTCTTCACGTGCAGCTTCCGCAGCACGTCTTTTCTGATCGGCAGCAAACTGTTGTTGATCTTGAGCTAACTCTTGACCACGCAAAGCAAGCTCTTGTTTTCTTATGGTAACGAGTGGATCTTCGTCGCTAGGCGCGGCAATCTTTTCGTTAAATTCCATTACCAGCTGCGACATGATAGGTGCAGAAAACTGAGCCAAGATACCGTCTGCTTGTGCTTGTGCTTGACGGGCCTCTACAGGACTTAGCTGTTCTGCTTGCTGAATAATCTGTTGATATTGTGCTAACACCTCTGGTGGCATTTGTCCTTGCGCTAAGATATCGGCTTTCATTTGTAAATGCTGCATGATGTGGGAAATAATTAAAGCTTGAACTTGTGCGTTGGATTGCACTACAGGCGTATTCAACAACGACATGTGAGTGGCAACGTGCGCGTCGTGATTCTGCTCAGGAAACGCTTGCGCTGGGTTACCTAAGAGTAACGCTTGGTTTTCAAAACCAGCTTCAACGGGTACCGGATCGCTTGGCGGGGGCGGTTGTAATATTTGGTCAATATTATCCACGCCGATAGCAGCGTACATTCTTTTGTAAGATTCGTAGATACCGTTCGGGCCGTGTATTTCTGGATTAGATTGCACTAACTGCATCATCTCTTGGGCCATCGTAATACGTTGCGCGGTGCTGAACATATCGGGGTTGGATACCGGAAAGATATCTATTCGTTCGTCAAAGTCAGACAGTTTGATGCTGTTATCGGCGCTGCCCACAACGTACGGGTATTCGGGCGGTAAGTATTCTTGAAACACTTTTGCCAATAATTTAAATTCTTTTTTCTGGGAGTTATGTAAACGTTTGTGAATGGCTGACAAGACTTTGGTGGATCTTTCAAGCAAAGCTAGAGTTGTGCCAACAGGGGCTTGCGGATTGCCAGCGCCGGTATTGATTTCGGCAATAGAGGCAAACTTTTGACCGGAATCAACCAAGACACCCAACAAATTCAATAACGTACCGCTAGGTTCTTTGAACGGTAACGGCTGTATAGATTCACGCAACGAACCACCAGGCGCGTCAACGTCTCTGAACTCACCAGGCTGGATCGGAGTGTCTTCGTCCCTGATGCGGATACCTCTCGTCTTAAAACCAGCAGGCAAGTTAGCCAGAGTACCCGCATCTATTAACTGTCTGAGGATTGAGGTTGACGCTTTGGAAAGCCCGCCTATCATGTGCGTCAACCCGAACCCGTAGAAGCCTAGCCCTGGTAGAAACTTGTAATGGACAAAATATTCTGTCTTTTGTTTTAAGGAATCTTCAGGACTAAAGTTTCTTCTGATCGATAAAACTTGGTTGCTGTAACTATCAAGGGTGACGATATACGGCAATTTGACGCCGGTCATACCTTGTTCGTCTGCGTCTTCAAAACCAGGCAAGTCTAAGTTACAGTGGATTTCGTAGAGTAAGCTAACCTCGTCGGTATCGTATCTAGGTTCGAGTCCGCTCAGTTTATCTATTTCTTCGGATACTTGAGAGTTTTCGTCAACGGTGGTACCGGAAGTATCAACGCGTCGGTAAAAACCAAGGGCCATAAG